>Ga0265798_10002126_pt1 | contig 29540 bp, 19 predicted proteins | sample P3T30metagenome_FD_192430 | JGI IMG/M metagenome (GOLD analysis project Ga0265798, IMG submission 192430) | Plant litter microbial communities from East Loma Ridge, Irvine, California - P3 T30 | ecosystem: Environmental > Terrestrial > Plant litter > Unclassified | place: USA: California...
CACACCGTCGCGCTCGGTCCAGGCTCCGTCGCGATCCGCCCAGAAGCGTTCGCGCGTGAAGGGCTGGCTCATCATTCCCAGCTCGGCCCGTCCGTCGACCGTCAACCCGATCAACGTCCCCCAGACGGGCAGCCCGCAGATGAAGGGGCGGGTGCCGTCGACCGGATCCAGCACCCATCGAACACGCCCGCTACCGGTCAGCCCGAATTCCTCGCCGAGGATGGCATGGTCGGGGAAATGCGCACCGATCTCGGCACGGATCGCGGTCTCCGCCGCGCGGTCCGCCTCGGTCACGGGGTCGAAGCTGTACCCCTCCTTCACCTTGGTATCGACCGCGATGTCGGTGCGGTAGCGAGGCATCGTCTCGGCATCGGCAAGGTCGGCAAGGCGATGCAGGAAGGCGGTGTCGGGAAGGATCATGATCTACGTCCGTTGGCGGTGGCGGCCTTCGCGCAGAGCGGCACGAGACACAGCAGCGCGGTGAGCAGCCAGAAGGCGGCGGGCAGGCCGATGCCCTGCGCTACAAAGCCGATGACGGCAGGACCCGCGAGGATGCCCGCGTAACCGATCGTCGTGACCGCGGCGATCGCGAGGCCCGCCGGCATGACGGTTTGCGCGCCGGCCTGGCGGAACAGGATCGGCACGACGTTCGACGCGCCAAGACCGATCAGCAGGATGCCGAACAGCGCGACCAATGCGATCGGCGCGAGCAGCATGACGCCATAGCCGAGCAGCGAAAGCAGCCCGCCCCACAGCATCGTCCGCCGATCCCCGAGCCTGCCGACGATCGCGTCGCCGGTCAGGCGGCCTGCGGTCATCGCCACTGCGAAGACGCTATAGCCGATCCCTGCCTGCGTGACCGGTAGCAGGCCCTTGCCGCTCAGCAGCAACGCCCCCCAGTCGAGCATCGCGCCTTCGGTCAGGAAGGTGATCGCCGCGAGCGTCGCGAGCAGCACCACGATCCCGCGCGGGATCACGACCAGCGAGGACTCTTCGGTCCTGGGGGTCGGGATCAGCCGGGGCGCGGCCAGTGCCAGCGTCGCGATCATCAGGACCGACGCCGTGATGACCCCGGCGACCGGACTGATCTGCATCGAAAGGACGGCAGTCAGCAGCGCCGATCCGACGAAGCCGCCGACGCTGAACAGCCCATGAAACCCGGACATCAAAGGCGTGCCAGCCTGCTTTTCCACTTCGACCGCGTGCACGTTCATGCCGACTTCGATCACGCCGAGGAATGCGCCGAACAGCAGCAGCGCGACCGCCATGTTCGGCACCGTTGGGGCGAAGGCGAGGAAGGGCAGCAGGATCGCCTGCCCGATGCCGCCGACGAGGATCGCCGGTCGCGCACCGAGCTTTGACGTCAGCGGGCCTGCAAGCTGCATCGCGCCGACCGAGCCAAGCCCGAGACACAGCAGCAACAGCCCGAGCGATCCGTCCCCGATTGCCAGTCTCTCTTTAGCAAGCGGAACGAGCGGCGCCCAACAGGCGAGCCCGAAGCCGGACACGAGAAAGGCCAGGCGCGTCGCGAGGCGCGCGCCGGAAGTGGGGTTATGCACGGATATTATCCTCGGATCAGAACTGGGCTTGCGGGTCGGCGCTCACGATCGTTGCGCCGGCCTCCGTCAGGTCGCGCACGATGTCGGCATCGGCGTCGTGCTCGACGACAATCTGCGTCAGGGCATCGATGCCGAACATGCGGTGCGGGGCGTGTCGACCGAGCTTGTCGTTGGTCGCGAGGACGATCGTTCGGCGGCTACGCGCGGCCAGCGTGCGTTTGAAGGTCGCGTCGGCGAGGTCATAGGCGCTCACGCCGCCCGCGACGGACAAGGCGCACGCACCCAGGACGCACAGGTCGATGTTGAGCCGCGAGACCGCCTCGAGCGCGGTTCCATCGATCGCGCCACCGACCATAGGGTCGATCTTGCCACCCACCATCAGCAGATCGATGTCGTCGCGGTGCTGGAGCGCAGCGGCGATCGTGATCGAACTCGTGGCGATGCTCAGGTTGAGATACGGCGGCAGCTTCTTGACGAGGGCAAGGTTGGAACTGCCGTTGTCGACGAAAACGAAGCCACTCGGTTCGATGAACAGGAGCGCGGCGTCGGCCAGCGCCTGCTTGCGCTGCACGTCTTCGCCGACGCGCTCTGCCATCGGAGTCGCGCCCGCGACGACCGGCAAGGCGCCGCCATAGACGCGGCGACACAGGCCTTCCGCGGCAAGGCTGCGTAGATCGCGCCGGATCGCGTCCTCGGACAGACCGAACTCTTCGGCCAGCGCGCCGGAACGAACGGGTTGGCCAGCGACGAGACGGGCAAGGATCGTATCGCGTCGGCTCGATGGGATGTCACTTGGCATGCGCATCGTCTAGCAGCGAAATCATGCACAAACAAGAACCGTCGGCACGAAACGTGCTAAAACACGCATGTGGCCACTTCCAGCCGATCGTTCAGCGCCGTGCGTCCCGCGTACCGATCGCGGCTTGCCGTTCAGCGATCTTCGCGGTCGAACCGGTCGCGTGCTGATCGGAACGCCGAACCATTGTCGATAATCCACGTCCAAAGCGGCATCATTCCCACGAGCAATCCCCGCCCCAGAGGCGTAAGCGTGTAATCCACTCGTGGCGGGACCTCACCATGGTCCCGCCGGACGATTAGGCCATCGCGTTCCAAGTGCCGCAGGGACCGCGTCAACATCCGCTGCGTGACCCCTTCCAGTCGCCGCGCGAGCTCGGCATGCCGCAGCGTGCCCGCCACGCCGAGCGCATGGACGATGCCGAGCGACCATCTGTTGCCGGCATGCGCGAGCACTTCCCGTTTTAGCCCGTCATCATCGTCACTGAGCGCGTCGCAGGCCGCCTGCGAGCGCGCGATTACCGTATCGAAATCGAGAATATCGGGCGGTATCACGCGTGTACCTTCTTCTGCATCCCCGCCGTACTGCTCATTTGGCATCAGGAGCATAAGGAACGCCTGATGCCGGAAACAAAGAGTCTTGTCGCCACTACCCTTGTCCTTGGTGCGGGAGAGCTGGGGCTGGCCGTCATCAGCGGCCTGTTGAAACAGAACCCGGAAAGTGCCCGATCGGTCAGTGTCCTTCTCCGTCCGGCCGCCGCCCCGACCGGCGACGAGGTTGCCCGGCAGTTAGCCGAACAGGGGCTGCGGATCGTTTACGGCGACCTCGCAAGCGAAACGGTGGACGGCCTCGCTGCGATCTTCACCGGGTTCGACACGGTCATCTGCTGCACGGGCTTCGTCGGCGGTCCGGGCACGCAACGCAAGATCACCGCGGCCGTCCTGCAAGCGGGCGTCGGGCGTTATGTGCCGTGGCAGTTCGGCGTCGATTACGACGTCGTCGGGCGTGGCAGCGGGCAACCCGTGTTCGACGAGCAGTCGGACGTGCGCGCCATGCTGCGCGGCCAATCCGCGACGGAGTGGATCATCGTCTCGACCGGTATGTTCACAAGCTTCCTGTTCGAACCGGCCTTCGGTCTGGTCGATCTTGAATGCGGCAACATTCATGCGCTCGGCAGTTGGGACAACCGCCTGACCGTGACCACCTCCGACGATATCGGACGGCTCACAGCCGCCATCCTCGCGCATGAACCGCGGATCCAAGACGAGGTAGTGTATGTTGCGGGGGATACGTTTTCCTACACGCAGCTCGCCGCCATGGTGGAGCGTCACCTCGGCCGCGCGGTCGAGCGCGTGCTGTGGGACATGGATCGCTTAAGGTCCCAAGCCGCAGCACACCCGGACGATGTGATGCGGAAGTACCGCCTTGCCTTCGCGCGCGATACCGGTGTGGCCTGGGACAAGGACCAGACCTTCAACGCCGTGCAACGCATCGCAGTGACCGATGTGCCTGCATGGCTCGATTCCCAACATTGAACAGACGCCCGTTGGAAGCTTCATCTCCCCTTCCTTCGAACATCCTTTTCACGCACTTCAGGTCGACCATTACGCAGCGAACAACCGCCACCCCTTCGATCGTTGACCTTCAACGCGCCTGCGATTCCCGTCGACAACGATCTTGGTTTGGAGCCGCCGCCACCCCGCTTAGCGCAGCCAGTTCTGCGCGAGCGGCAGTCATGTCGGCGCGGAAATCCGCCGAGCCATGCCAGGCCGAAACCAGTGCTCCCCCCGCCATGAACCCCGCTTCCACCGCGCTGCGGCTGTGCGCCCCGCAGATGAACCGGCTTTCGCCATAGATCCGCCCACGCCGCAGGATCTCGGTGGCTCGCTCCGGCATGAGCTCTGCCAGCACCAGCGCCGTCGACCAGCCGGTCACGGTATGGCCGGACGGATAATCCCCATTGCGCGCCAAATGGTCGGTCTTCGCCTCGCAGATCGCGCCGGGCTGATCCAGGTAGGGACGTCGAACTGCGAAATCGCGCTTCGCGCGTGCGACCATCCCGCCATCGCTCATGCGCGCAAACAGCGTTGCCAGCCTGGGCGCGCTCCTGGCGTCGAGCTTCATCCCGAGTGCGCAGGAAAATACCGTGAAGCGGTCATCGGTAACGTCGGCCTTTGCCAGCGACCATCGATCACTGCCCTCGAGCGCCCGCGTTGCGCGGAAGGTTGCCCGGTCGTCCGCTGCTCGCGCGGAGCCGGCGCGCGGCGGGGCTGGCAGCACCTGCAGGAGGTTCGGTACCGCTTTGCCATCGAGATAGCCCGGGGCTGGCTGGTCCGCAGCCATCAGCAGCAGAGCAGCGAGCGACACGAACGCCAGCTTCACTTGCCCGCCTTCAGATCACCGCAGCCCGCCGGTCGCCGCACGGGGTTGCAGCGCGCCGCCATGCCGCCGGGCGGCCGGACGCGATACCCGCCGACGAACCGAGGATCCGCCCACAGATAATCGGTCGACACGAACTGCGCGCCGCCCGCCAGCGCCGTGTCGCGCGGCCGCGTGTCGTTGGCACGCGCTTCGCGCGTATTCGCGTCGGCACGCGTTCGCACGAGATAGCCCGCCGCAACGTCGCGGCGGATGCGGTCGGCATCGCCGATCGGATCGTTGAGCGTCAGATAGGCCGCCGCCGGCGACTGCTCGTCGGTATTGATGAAAAACACGCGGCCCTCGAGCGATGTCCGCGCACCGCGATAGATCGCCACCTTGGCGGGCGGCTCATCGAGCGCGAAGAGAAATTTGCCGCGCGACGTCTCCAGCAACGGCCAATTCCCTGCCAGCACCGCATTGCGCAGCGTCGGATACTTGCCCTGCACCGCATCAGGCGTGATGATCGTGCCTGGCGCTAGCACGGATCGGATCTCTGCATCGAGGGCATCATAAGCGGCGCTGTCGAACGGCAGCGCATCGATCCCGCCGCGCGCGGCATTCTGGTCGTCCTTGGCGTTGAACATCAGGAGGATCGGCACGTGGCGCGGATGGGCGTTCGACCAGGCACGGATCAGCGTGAGGCAGTCGGTCAGCAGGACACAGCTTGAGCTGTTGTCGATGCCTGCGATGTGCAGCACCTTGAACCCCGGTCGAAGCAATTTGGGATCGGCCGCCCCCCGCGCATAGCGTCCGCCCTGCGGATCGTAATTGACGTCGATTTCCAGCTGCCGCGCGCCGGCGTCGAGCTGTTCGGCCAGCGGCCGGTGCGCATAATCGAGTGCGTCGGCCATTGCTGGGTTAGCCGCGCGCACCTTGGCCATCGTGTCCGCCGGCATCGCCAGCTTGTAGCTGTTGTGCGTGCCGATCACCGCGATGTCGTTGATCCGGAGCGGGGACGGCTCCTGCGCGGCGGCGGATGCGGCAAGCAGGAGGGCGACGGTACTGAGCGCGATACGCATAACTCTCTCCAAAGCTGCCCCCTCCCCTAAAACAGGGAGGGGGATCGGTACGTCGTACAAGCCGCTCAGAATTCGGCCCTGACCCCGAAGGTGAAGGTCCGCCCGCTCGTCGTATACACCTCGGTGCGCATGGCATCGATGCTGGCGAACTGCTGGATCGCGGTGTTCGTCAGGTTGATACCCTCGGCGATGAGGCGGACGCCCGGGCGGACATTGACGTGCGCTTGGAAGTCGACGTTGTTGGTCGCCCGAATGCCGCCGCCGGAATTGGCGAGCGCGTTGCCTGCCCCGGTCAAATAGCGATCGCGATAGGCATCGGACACGCGCACGCCCCACACCGGATTTTCGTAGTAAAGCGTCGCGTTAAACGCCCATTTCGAAAGGTTGTCGAGCGGCAGCACACGCGAGGTCGTCACACCGCCGGTCGTGTAGAACGCGGTTCGCTGCCCGTCGAACCACGTGCCATTGGCGGTGACGCCGAGGTTCTTGAGCGCCCCCGGCAGGAAAGTGAAGTCGTGCTGGAACGCGATCTCGACCCCCTTGATGTCCGCCCCGGGACCGTTGATCGGCTGGCTCACGTCATACGGTGTGGTCGCATCCTGCCCCTGGATCAGCAGCGAGAGCGGCAGCCCCGTTTCGCCATAGGGAATCTGCTTCGAGGACGAGGTGATGAAGCTGTCCATGCTCTTGTAGAACGCACCGATCGAGGCGAAGCCGTGGCGTCCCATATACCATTCGATCGACCCTTCGACCGAGCTTGCCTTGTACGGCTGGAGGAACGGATTGCCGAGGCTCAGCGAGCCGCCGTTCGGCCGCGTGGTGATCGACCCTGCTGCGGCAAGATCACCCAGTCCAGGCCGATTGACGTTGCGGCTGGCGCTGACCCGAACGACGACGTCACGCACCACGTCGAGCGCGACATTGGCGGCGGGCAGCCAGCCCTTGCTGTTGGTCCGGATGACGACGGGCACGAAGCCCGCCCCGGTGGCGAGATTGCCCGACGAGGTGAGATCGGTCGAATAATAGCGCAAGCCGGCATTCGCGCGCAGCCGCATCCCCGCCAGTTGCGTGTCGAGATCGAACTGCGCGAACCCGGCCCAGGTATCTTCGTCGACGCGATAGTCGCTGCCCGCCTGCAGATTGGCACGGGACAGGTCGCGCTTGTCGCCGATGAGCGCATAGGTGCCGTCGACATTGCCCACGATATACTGGAGCAGCGTGTCGACCGGCACGGTCTGCTTCAGATCGTTGGGGATCGGCGTGACCTTGGGGACGTTGTGGAACACCTTGTTGGCCCAGGTGTAGCCGCTGTTGACGAACGCCTTATACTCGCCGCCCACCTTCAGGATTAGCGCCTCGTTGAGCCGATAGGCGGCGTCGAGCTTCCCGTTGGTGTAGCGGCTGGTGACCTTGTTCTCCTGCACGTCGAGCCGCTGAAGCGCCCAGTTATTGGGATCGGTGAGCGTGATGCCATAGGTGTTGACCGGGACGGTCGGGCGGATGTCGTAACTGAACGCGGTGTTCTTCGCCTCCATGAACACCTTGTCGAAGACCGGCTGCGCGAAATCGGATTCCTCGAAGCCGCCGAGCGCGTGAACCGTGAGGCGATCGGACACGTCCCAGCTGGCATTGGCGACCGACTGGTAGAAGTCGGTATGGTTCTCGACGATGTGATGTTCGGACCGCAGGTCGATCCCGGTATAGCCGGCCGCGCGTAACGTGTTGGTATCGTCGATCACCGCCGAGCGGATGATCTGCGTGCCGCCGATCGAGGTACCCGTCAGCGGGTTCGCGCCCGCCGTCGCCAGCGCATAATCGTCGCGCTTGTCCCACAGACGACCGTAGAGCAGGTCGACGTCGAGCTTGAACGCGTTACCGGGATGATATTGCAACGCCGTGGTGACGCCGAGCCGCTTGCGATCGGTATACCAGCTCGACGGCGACTGTGCGGTGGACTGCCAAACGCCGCTCAGCAGCTTGGACCGCGTCGCGGAATCGATCTCCGGGCCGATATTTGCTGCGTTATACTTGGTGAGGCCCCAGCCCCAGTTGCGATAGCCATATTCGTTGCTGCGGATGTTGCTGTAGGCGGCCGACACCAGCGCGCCGAAATCGCCCCAACGGCCGGAGGCGAGGCCGACCAGCCGCGGCGTGATGCCGCTGGTGTTGGTGTTGGTCTGCCCCTTGGCCGACACGACGAACTTGCTGCCCTTGTAATCGAACGGCCTGGCGGTGGTGAGTTGCACGGTACCGGCGATGCCACCCTCGTCCTGCTCGGCGGAGAAGGACTTCTGCACCTGCACGCGGTTGAACAGTTCGGACGCGAACAGGCTGTAATCGAAGGAGCGCGAGCGCGAGACGTTACCGCGATTGTCCATCCCCGACGCGGTATTGCCGAGCACTTCCATGCCGTTGAGCTGCGTCCGCGTAAAATCGGCGCCGAGCCCGCGCAGCGCGATCTGGCGGCCTTCGCCGGTATCGCGGGTGATGGTGATCCCGGGAATACGCTGCAGTGCTTCAGCGAGGTTCAAATCGGGAAAGGCGGCGATGTCGGTCGCGACGATCGCATCCTGCGCACCGACCGCAGCGCGCTTCAGTTGAAGCGCCTCCGCGATACTCTGTCGATAGCCGGTGACGACGATGTCCGTGCTCGGCTCCTCGGGCGCGCTACCAAGGCCATTGCCCACGTCAGGCGGCGACACCGCGGCCAGGGCGGCGACCGCTGCGGTCGAGCGGGGTACGGACGGACGCGACGCGCGTTTCACGACCACCACGCCGCCGCGCATCGCTGCCACGAGATCGGTTCCGCGCAACAGGTGATCGAGCGCCCCTTGCGCGGTGAACGCCCCGCGTACGCCGCTCGTGCGACGTCCGGCGACGACCGCCGGCACAGCGACCACCTGCATCCCGCTGACCCGCGAGAATTGCGAAAGCGCGGTGCGCACATCCGATGCCGCGATGTCGAAGTGCATTGCGCTTCCTGCAACTGCCGCAGGCCGAGCCTGGACCGCAACCGGTATCGCCAGCGCGACCGCCAGCGACAGCAACGATATCCCCCTGAAATACGTCATATGTTCCCCCCTCGGCGTTAATGCGCCACCGACGGAAGACGGGCGCGACGCCCAATCAGGACAAAAGAATTTTGTTGCAGTGCAGCGTCAATTCGATGGCGGTTTCGCGTCACCGTTTCGCGCCGCTGCAAGCCGCAAACCGCCGCCCTCGCGGATGACGTCGAACCCATAGACATCGCCGATCGCCCCGAGCAGATCCGCCGCGTCGTCCAGCTTGAACCGGCCCGACAGCGGCAGACTGGCAAGCCGCGGCGGGGGCGGCGCGATGAGCGGGCCGCGGCGGCGGTTGAGCCGTTCGACGAGTTCACCCAGTTGCATGTCGTCCGTATCGACCCAGGATTGCTGCCGTTCCTGCTGCGTCAGATCGAACCGCATCGGCGCCGTAACCGTGCCGTGCGCGTAGCTCGACCGCCACCCGGCGGGTACGTCGACCGCGTGATCCACGGAGGCATCCCCCCCGAACCGCACGCGACCGCGATAGACCACGAGCTTCACCGCACGCTGGCCAAGATCGATCGAGAACGCCGTGCCGAGCACCTTCGTGCTCGAGTCACCCGCGCGCACGACGAACGGCCGATCGCGCTCATGTGCGACGTCGAAATAGGCTTCGCCCCGGCGCAGCGCGACGCGCCGCGTACGAGCGTCGATCCGGATATCGAGACTGGTCGCGCCGTCGAGCTCGACGCGCGAGCCGTCGGCCAGCTGGACCGCGCGCTGTTCGCCGCGCTGCGTCTCGATATGCTGGACGATCGCGGTGCCAGGGAAAAGCCCCCTGCCCTGCCAAAGCCCAACGCCAAGGGTCGCGAGCAGCATGGCGCTGATTCCGGTACCGACCGCACGCCGACGCGTTTGGCGCATTCCGCGGACCGCGTCGTTGGAAAGGCGTCCAGTCGCAGCCACCGCCGCGAGTGCCTCGCCGAGCGCAGGGTCCTCAAGGATTTCCGTGCGCGCAGCTTTCGGCTGCGATGCGCGCCGCGTCACGCGCCGCTCCCGCCCGGCAAGCCACGGCGTTCCAGCGCCCGCCGCAGATCGGCCAGCGCGCGCGTACAATGCTTGTCCACCGCTGCGACCGTCATGCCGAGATCCGCCGCGACCACTGCGCCTGGCACCCCGTCGAGCCGACGCCGCAGGAAAATCTCTCGACGCAGCGGTGGCATGACCTTCAGCGCCCGCATCAGGATCTCCACCCGCTGCCGATAGTCGAGCATCTCCTCCGCCCGCGGAAGCGGACACGCCAGCCCCTCGACGAGTTCGGACGTCGCCGGCTGGGTGCGAATGCCGCGAAAATGGTCACGTACGAGGTTCCGCGCGACGGCGAAGCAAAAGGCGGCGGCGTCGGCAACGGGCCGGGTGCGGCGATAATCGTACATCCGGACATATGTCTCCTGGACGATATCCTCCCCCATCACCCGGTCGCGCAGTTGGCCGCTGACGAAGCGATGCAGGGCCTGCCGCAAGGCTGCATCGTGCGCGGTGGCGATACGCCGTTCCGCGATCGTTGCTGACGGGCTCACGAAATCGACCCGCATCGCACGGACCGCGCCGACCACTTCGGCATGTGCATGTTTTTTGCCCCACAGATCGGAGCTTAGCCCCTGTTCACAGCGGGCCGTTACGGAGGCAGTATGAAACGCCGATGACAAGCGAGACGATATCGCTGCTCGAACCAGCTTTCTTGAGCGCGATATGCTGCGTCTCAATAAGAAGAGTGTGCGCGTAACGTTTCATGAAAGTACGCTTACACCGCAATGCCCAAGGCATACTGGACTAGGAACCAACGCCAAGGGCACCTTGCCCGCTTGCCAACACACTCCGTCTCTTCAGGTATCCATTTTCGGTTTGGATTGCAGTTTGGATATTCGCACGATGCCAAGCCCGCGTCTGCCATTCCAGCAGTCGTTGAGGAGTCGCAGAAATGTCCGCGTGTCCACATGAACTCCCGGCCGCAAGGTCGTTCAGCCCATCGAGATTGCGGCCAGTATCGGCAAACCCAAACTGACGCTTGTTCGCATGCTTGCTTCGACGTCACGCGCCGGGCGAGAGGCCCTTTGCAAGCATCTCGGCAACCGTATCAGCGACGCTTTCGGGCGCCAGATCCTGTCCCCAGACGCCGTACCGCAACCCCAGGAAGACGTTCATCCCCATGATCGCCCAGGCATGGACCTCGGACACATTGGCGATGATTTCGCCGCGTTCCGCCCCCGTACGCAAGCGCGCCGCAATACGTTCGGCGGTCGTGGCATAGTGGAGCTTGAAGGATGGCGGATCGACGAATTCCGCTTCGTCGATGATCCGATAAATTTCCTTATGGGTCCGCACGAAGCTGATGAACTCCAGCAACCCCGCGCGTTCCGCCGCGATCTGATCGGGCGCACCGCGAATTGCGGGGGCAACACGGTCGCGCACCTGATCCGACATGTCGCGCACCAGCGCACGGAACACCGCGTCCTTTGAATCGAAATAGGTGTAGAAACTGCCGAGCGCGACCCCCGCACGCCGCGTGATTCCGCTGATCGACGTCTCGTGAAAACCGCGCTCGCCAAATTCGATCGCGGCAGCGTCGAGGATGGCCCGGAGCGTCTTGCGACCGCGTTCCGTGCGAGGAGTCTTGCCCGCGCTGGCCGCCGATTGATCGTCAGCGTCTGGTGCGCCCGGGGGATTTTGCTCCGCCATCGTGCAACCACTCCATTTACAAAGTTGAAACCTGGTTCAGGTTTCAGTATAGATGCTGTAACGTGCGCACAACCCGAACAATATCGGGACGCGCCAAAGGAGGGGATACGCCATGATACGCTCGAATTCCGTGCGCGTGATGTTGTCGGCCGGAGCGGCGCTGAGCGCTCTGGCCAGCGTGCCTGTGCTCGCGCAAACCGCGGCGAACACCGACGTGCCAGCGCAAGGTGCCGCAAGCGACCCAGTGGTCGAAGAACCAAGCGGCGACATCGTCGTAACCGCACGACGCCGTGCGGAGACGCTGCTCAACGTGCCGATCGCGGTCACCGCTTTCTCGGCCGACCGGCTGGAAAAGACCGGCGCGGTCGACCTTACCGACATTCAGAACGTCACCCCCAACACCACGCTCAAGACCGCGCGCGGGACCAATTCCACCCTCGCCGCCTTCATTCGCGGCGTCGGGCAACAGGATCCCGTCCCCGGGTTCGAAGCCGGGATCGGCATCTATCTCGACGACGTCTATTTGAACCGCCCACAGGCCGCAGTGCTCGACATCTATGACGTCGAACGGATCGAGGTGCTGCGCGGGCCGCAGGGGACGCTCTATGGTCGCAACACGATCGGCGGCGCGGTGAAATACGTCACCAAGCGGTTGCCCGACGGGCCGGAAGCCAACCTCAAGGCGAGCTACGGCTCGTACAATCAGGCGGACGGGATCGTCAGCCTGTCGACCCCGGTCGGATCGCTGTTCAAGATCGGCGTGGCGGGCGCGCGGCTGACCCGTGACGGCTTCGGCCGCAACACCAACCTCAACATCGACAATTACAACAAGAAGATCTGGGCCGGCCGCGGTACGATCGAATTCGCCTCCCCCGACGGGCGGATGAACCTGCGCCTGACCGGCGATTATACCGAGGATACGTCGAACGCGCGCAATGGCTCGCGGCTGATCACCAGCCTGCTCTCGCGCACGCCTGTCCAGTCGAACCCGTTCGACACCCGCGCCGGGCTCAACACCCCCAAGCAGAACATTCAGGCGGGCGGCCTGTCGATGGTCGCATCGGGCGAGTTGACCGATCATCTGACGCTCAAGAGCATCAGCGCGTTCCGCAAGGACCGTTCGTTGACGCCGATCGATTTCGACGCGCTGCCCGCGGTGGATGTCGATGTTCCCGCGGTCTATCGCAACGAACAGACCAGCCAGGAATTCCAGCTCGCCTACAAAAGCGACAAGCTCAACGGATTGATCGGTTTCTATTATCTCGGTGCCAAGGCCTCCACCGGGTTCGACGTGTTGCTGTCGACCACCCTGCCCAATTTCAACGCCTATACCGCGGGCGATGTCCGGACCGAGACGAGCTCGGTGTTCGGCGACTTCACCTATGATTTCACGTCGCAGTTCAGTCTGTCGCTTGGCGGGCGCTATACGTGGGATCAGCGCCAGTCCTTCATTTTCAAGGCCAGCTATCTGGGCCTGACCTCGGAATTCGGCGGCAACCCGACGATCATCGGTGCGCCCTCAACCAATTTCCGCGGCACCGCCAATTTCAAGCGTTTTACCCCACGCGCCTCGGTGAACTTCAAGCCGACGCCGGACCATCTGCTGTATGCGTCCTATTCGGAAGGCTTCAAGGGCGGTGGCTTCGATCCGCGCGGATCGGGCACGTCGGCACCCGACGTCAATCAGGACGGCGTGCGCAGCTATCAGGAAATCTACAATTACCTGCAGTTCAAGCCCGAAGTCGTGAAGAGCTACGAGATCGGCTGGAAGGGCTCCGTCTTTGACAAGCGGCTCACCTTCGCGCTCGACGGCTTCTATTCGGATTATGGCAACGTCCAGGTGCCGGGCTCGGTCGGCTGTATCATCGGCGGCGTCCAGTCCTTCTGCGGCATCACGACCAACGCCGCCAAGGCGACGATCAAGGGCGTGGAGCTCGAGACGAATGCGGTGCTCGCGCGGGATCTCGCGGGTGTCGGGTCGAACGTCTCGCTGGCGGGCACGCTCAGTTACATCGATGCCAAGTACAAGAGCTTCATCGGACCGACCGGCACCGATGTCGCCAATGTCCGGGTGTTCCAGAATACGCCCGACTGGACCGCATCGGGCACCCTCGCCGCGACCGTCCCGGCGGGACCCGGCAACGTCAATGCATCGGCGATCGTGTCGTATCGCAGCCTGACGCACCAGTTCGAGACCGCCAGTCCGTTTCTCGACCAGCCGGGCTATGCGCTGTTCGACGCCAACCTGACCTACACCTTCGGCAAGGGGCGCTATTCGATCGGCGTCCATGCGAAGAACATCACCGACAAGCATTACAAGACGGCGGGCTATCAATATATCCGGACCGATCTCGCCGGAAATCCGATCGGTCCGGCTCCCGCCAACGCCCTGGTGCCCAACGGCCCCTATATCCCGACGCTCGGCCGGGAAGGCATCGCCACCGCTTTCTATGGCAATCCGCGTCAGGTGTTCGGCACGATCACCGCGAGGTTCTAGCATGGCATGAGCCACCGGTTCCGTCGGTCCCGCGCGCAGGATGGCGGGATCGGAGCTTGCCAAGCGCGTACCGCACTCGTCAGTGCGGGCGCACCATTCCATTGCACGGATGCGCCACGCGCGCGCATCCGTATTGCCGTTCGGGACAGAAGAATGAACAGAGCCGGCTCCACCCCCGCTCCCGCTCGCGCGAACCTCGTGCTGGTGATGCTGTTGGTAGTGTATACCTTCAACTTCCTCGACCGGCAGATCCTCAGTATCCTGGCAACGCCGATCAAGGCCGATCTGCATCTGAGCGACGCGCAGTTCGGCGCGGTCGGCGGACTGGCGTTCGCCCTGCTCTACTCAGTTCTAGGCGTCCCGCTCGCTTTCCTCGCGGATCGCACCAGCCGCAGCGGCGTGGTGATGTGGTCGCTGGTCGTGTGGAGCGGGTTCACGGCGCTGTGCGGGACCGCGACCGGCTATTGGCAATTGTTCTTCTACCGGCTTGGCGTCGGGGTCGGCGAAGCTGGCGGCGTTGCGCCGTCCTATGCGCTGATCTCGGACTACTTCCCGCCCGAGCGGCGCGCGCGGGCGCTCGCGATCTATTCGCTGGGGATCCCGGTCGGGCTTGCAGGTGGGGTTCTGCTCGGCGGGTATATTGCGGCGCTGGTCGACTGGCAGACCGCGTTCATCGCGGTCGGCGCGGCGGGAATCTTGGTCGCGCCGCTGTTCCGCTGGCTCGTGCGCGATGTGCCACGCCCGATCGCGACCCCGCAGGACACGATCCCGGTCAGCGCGGTGTTCGCGATCCTCGCGCGCAAACCCGCGTTCTGGCTGCTTGCCTTCGGCGCTTCGTTCAGCTCGCTCTGTGGCTATGGTCTCGCCCTATGGGCACCTTCGGTCATGATCCGCAGCTTCAACTTCAGCCTGATCCAGACCGGACAGTTCATGGGGTCGCTGCTGCTGATCGGCGGCGTGGCAGGCGTGTTCGGCGGCGGCTGGCTGGCGGATCGGCTCGGACGAAGTGACCGGGCCTGGTATGCGTGGCTCCCCGCGATCGCCTGGGCGATCACCGCGCCGACCTATGCGCTAGGGTTGCTGGCACCGAACGCCTGGCTGGCGTGGCCGCTGTTGCTGATCCCAAACGCGCTTAACATCCTGTGGCTCGGGCCGGTGACGACCGCGGTCCAGCATCTCGTCCCACCGCGTATGCGCGCGACCGCATCGGGCAGTTTCCTGTTCATCAATAATCTGATCGGGCTCGGGGTGGGTCCCATTCTGATGGGCGGGCTTTCTGACCATCTGAAGCTGGCCTACGGTATTCAGTCGCTGCGCTATGCTGCGGTAGGCTGCCTTGGCTTCTATGTTCTCGCTGCCGTTTTGGTCTTGGGTGCGGTTCGGTCCTTGCGTAACGATTGGGTAGAAGAATTACCCCCGGCTTGACGAACAACTACGCCTGCCGATCGCCGCCCGGAAGCCACCGTTCCGCCCTTCCCCCTTGTGGCCCGTTCGGCGGCATGAACGAAGGGCTAGTTACGGCGATTGCCGCCAAACAGCGGCCCGGCCGCTTCCTACCCATTGGCTACGCTCGTTCGTGCCATCTAATGCCGACATACCGTGCCAAAACGACGCTTCCGCCGTGATGATCTTGAACCTTGCGCTCGCTCCGTCCCAACTTCCCGAACCGGAAAAGGGGCATAGCGTGCTTCCAGTTCGCGCAGTTGCACCGATGCTGCTGCACCTGCTCTTGCAAGCGCGGAACCCGCTTGCGCCGCAATCGCCGTCAATGCGTCGGAGTCTGCCCCCTCTTCGCTCCCCTCCCCCTCCGCGCTTCCCTGCAACCCGCGATCAAAGTCTTCAGGGCATAAACACCGTTTCGGCCCTTGTAGCCCTGCTGGAGGTCGGATGATCAGCATGGCGCCACCAAGCTGGATGCGTGCCCCACACGATAGCGTCCGGTCGTCAGGCTGCGCTGGCGTGCCGTAGATCTGAACACCGCTGACATTGCCTGTGAACTAGACCCGGGTCGCGACCATCCTCCGAACGCCCCTCGACCCCCGGGCCAGCGCAAATTATCCGCTCGTCCGCACCTGACGCGTCCCGCCCTCCTATAAAGTCAGAAACCGGCCCATCGAACGCCTGCGTCCTCCAGCGGGCGGACATCCAATTTTGCCGATCCTGCGAGACTATTCTTCGAGAAAGCGGACCCTCCCATGAAGAAACTGCTCCTGACCGGCGTGGCGTGTTTCGCGTTCGCGCCGCCTGCCTTTGCCCAGATGGACCGCGAAACCGCACCAGCCGACGCCGCCCCCAAGAAAAAGGCCCCCGTCGCGGAAGTCTTCTCGACCGGCGTCGCCAAGGGGCGCGACCGGCTGGACAGCGCGACCTCGACCAGCGCGCTGCGCGAAGCCGACATCGCCAAGATGGCGCCGCGCTCGATCGGCGATTTGCTGCGCAACATTCCCGGCATCCTGGCCGAAGCGCCGAACGGCGAAAGCATCGCCAACATCACCATTCGCGGTCTGCCGCTGTCCTCCTCCGGCGCGAAGTTCGTGCAGTTGCAGGAAGACGGGCTGCCGGTGATGGAGTTTGGCGACATCGTCGGCGCGAGCTCGGATTCGTTCCTGCGCGTCGATCTCAACCTGGCGCAGGTGGAAGCGATCCGCGGCGGGTCGGCGTCGACCTTTGCGTCGAACTCGCCCGGCGGCATCATCAACTTCATCTCCAAGACCGGCGAGGTCGAGGGCGGTGCGGTGGCGCTGACCGCGGGGCTCGATTTCGACCAGTTCCGGGCCGATTTCGACTATGGTGGTCGACTGACCCCCAGCGTGCGCTACCATGTCGGCGGCTTTTACCGCCAAGGTGAAGGCCCGCGCCGGATCGGCTTCGACGGTCAGCGTGGCGGCCAGATCAAGGCCAATATCACCAAGGAATTCACCGGCGGCTATGTCCGCCTCTATGGCAAGGTGCTCGACGATCGCTCGCCCTTCTACGATGCGGTGCCGCTGCGTGCGACCGGCACCGATGCCGACCCCAAGCTGCAGGCGATCCCCGGGTTCGATCCGACCCGCGACACGCTGTCGACCAGCGCCCTTCAGTCGGTGACGCTGCTCGACGAGCGCAACCAGCCGATCCAGGAGGATATCCGCGACGGCCAGCGCGTCCGCGAAACGTCGTTCGGGGTCGAGAGCCGGTTCACCATCGCCGACTGGACGGTGATCGACCGGTTCCGCTACGCCAATCGTTCGGGCGGGCTGATTGGCCCGTTCAGCAGCCAGATCCTGTCGCCCGCCGCCGCGCTCACCCGGCTCGGCGCGACCGGCGGCAGCTTCCGTTTTGCCAGCGGCGCCAATGCCGGCCAGGCGATCAGCAACCCGACGGCGCTCAACGGCAACGGGCTGATCGGCATCTACAATATCCGCAATCGCCGCCAGCAGGATGTCGGCAACATCACCAACGATCTGCGCGCCAGCCGCGAATGGGCGATCGGCAACAACAGCCTGACCACGACGGTCGGCTTCTACAAGGCGCGCCAGGAGATCGACACGTCGATCCTCTACGGCGTCGCGGTGACCGATATCCGCGGCGGCGGCGATGCCGCGCTGCTCGACGTGTTCAACGCCGCGGGCAATCCGGTCACGGCGGGCGGGCTCTACGCCTATAACCCGCTGTCGGGCACACAGCGCCGCACGCTGCGCCTCGCCTATGACGTCAATGCGCCGTTCGCGTCGGCCAATTACCGCTTCGGGCGGCTGTCGATCGGCGGCAGCCTGCGCTACGACAGGGGCAGCGCGAAGGGCCAGGTGTTCGGCGTCGAGCTGGGCGGCGGCCGGATCGGCCAGGTCGCGCGCGACATCGACGGCAACGGCGTGATCTCCCCGCCCGAACAGCGCGTCGGCATCACCCCGGTCGGTTCGCCCGCCCCGGTCGACTACACCTATAAATATCTGTCATATTCGACCGGCATCAACTTCCGCGTGTCCGAGCCGTTTGCGGTGTTCGCGCGCTACAGCCGGGGCGCACGCGCCAATGCCGACCGCATCACCTTCGGCGCGGTGATCGACAACCGCACCGGCGCGCTCGCCATTCCGCAGGCCGCCTACGACCCGGTCAAGCAGGCCGAGATCGGCGTGAAGTATCGCAACGCGAACCTGACGCTGAACCTCACCGGCTTCCATGTCGAGGCGCAGGATTCGAACATCAACACCGCCAACGGCAGCGTGATCGCGCGCGATTACAAGGCCAAGGGGCTCGAGTTCGAAGGCGGCTTCCGCAAGGGCCTGTTCAGCCTGACGGCCGGCGCGACCTATACCGCTGCGACGATCGTGACGGACCGCGTAACCCCCGCGATCGAGGGCAATGTCCCGCGCCATCAAGCCAATCTGATCTTCCAGGCGACGCCGCAGATCAGCAACGATCGCTTCGCGGTGGGCGCGGTCTTCATCGGGACGACCGACAGCTATGCGCAGGATGTCAACCAGCTCAAGATGCCGGGCTATGTCACCACCAACGCCTTCGTGCAGGTGCGCCCGGTCGACCGGGTCCTGGTCTCGCTCAACGCCACCAACCTGTTCGACACGATCGCGCTGACCGGCATCGACGAAGCCACCATCCCGGCCAGCGGGATCGTGCGCGGTCGCCTGCTCAACGGCCGGGCGATCTCGACCACGCTGCGTCTGGACTTCTGACGCATCCACACCGCGTGCCGTGCGGCAACAGGGATCGCTATCCGCGAGCCCTGTTGCCGCATCTATCTGTAAGCGATCGAAATCGCAGCGGCCTCTGCCCGCAATTGCGACGACCTTGCTCAAGGTTGGCGGTAATCCCGTCACCTTGGCGGCTGGCCGTCCGACCGGTCACTTTCAAATCAGCGGACTGAAGATCGGGAGCAGGTAAGCGGGTAAGCCGACCAAGGCGTGCCCAAGGGAGAAATCCTGCATTCGGATGACCAGCGTTTCACCGTCGCCAGTCGATCCATTCGCCATACGGGTGACAGGTTGCCAACACGCGCGTCTCGCCGCCTGGCCAGCACGTCAGGCATAGCTGCACCTCGTCGCGCAGCGCCGTCCATTCGAAGCTGATCCACGCCAGCGGCTTGTCCGCAGTGGCACGCGCACCGGCGTGGCGGATCATGCTGGTGATGGTCTGCCGGTCGTGCTCGGTGAGATATTGCAGCACCATCGAGTGGAAAATGACGCGACACTGCCCCGCGGCTTGCGCGTCTTCGAGTCGTTGCGAAAGCCAGGTGACCGCATCGGCACGGTCGATCTGCGGCGGATGGCGCAACGCCAGCGCCAAGGCGGATTCCAGTCGCCGCGCACGATGCGGCTGATCGGCCCAGACATACGACATCAACCGATCCCGCACCTGCGGGTCGCTGGCGTTGAGCGGATTGAGATCGGTTCCCCGGGCAGTGATGACGTCGATCGGTGCCCGCGGCGGGTTTCCACCCGACCATGTCGGCGCAATCTTGACAGACGAGCCGATGGCTCCGGCCGAAACGCCGCCCAATTCGTACTCGTGATAGCCGAGATTGAGGTTAAGCCCGCAGCTCGATCCGATTTCGAGCAGCTCGAACGGCAAGCCGAACTGCTGCCGTGCCACCATCAGCGCAGCGGCGATCGCTGCGGACCGACCGACTTCGTTGGTCTGCGGCGTATCGCGCATCGACAGCGCGATGACGTCGTCCTGCTCCACCATCGCGGCACCGATCGCGCCATCGAAGTCGTCATGCTGGTTGGCATACAGCGCGCTGAGCGCGGGCAATCGCCCGTGCCGGGCGAGCGCATGGAGCGCAGCGTTGAAGCGCATCGCAACCGCATCCTGACGGGAATCGCCGGGCCAGTTGCGGATCAGCGCCGCAGTGCGCGGTGCGCGTGCCAACTGGCGTTCACCGGCCTCGAGCACGGCCGCCACAAACGGCGACCCCAGAGCCCGTGCCACCTTGGCATGACGCCACAATTCTCCGCGACCCGGCGTGCACGCAAGCATGTTCACATCGTTTTCCCAGTGCTGCTGCAGAGGCAATCGGCGGCGGCTAGAGGGACTGCCAGTCATCCGCATCCACCGCTGGGCGGACCAGCGCCGCTACCGCTGCGGCCGGAAGCTGCTTCACCGGCCCGGAGAAGCGCGCCTGGCTCGAGCGGGGGGCCGCGCCGGCCGGACTGCCGACGTTGAACTTGGCAGCGTGTTCGGACAGGCCATTGACCTCGGTAGCGAGGTTGCGCGCCGCGGCCGACGTCTCCTCGACCATCGCCGCATTTTGCTGGGTTGCCTGGTCCATCGTCGAGATCGCCGCGCTGATTTGCGTGATCGCACTGGACTGCGCCTGGTTGTCCGTCGCGATCGCGCCGAGCAGATCGTTGACGTCGCTGACGCCCGTCGTGATATCGGCCAGCGCGGAATCGACCTGGTGCACCGCCTCGACGGCAGTGACGATGTCGGTCTGCGTGGAGCTCAACTGATCACGCGCGCGCCCCGCTTCCTCCTCGGCCCGCATCGCCAGGGCCGAGACGAGATCGGCGACGACCGCGAAACCGCGGCCGGCATCCCCCGCCCGCCCGGCCTCGACGGCAGCGTTCATCGCCAGCACGCGGGTCTGGAAGGCGATCTTGTCGAGTCCCTCGATCACGCTGTCGATGCCCTTGGCGCTATCGGAAACCCGGCTCATCGCCTGTACCGCCTGGTCCGCGGTGGAGCGCCCGTCGGCCACGGTGGCCATCGTGGCGCTGGCGCGCTCGGCGGTGCGGTTGGCTGCCTCGGCGGTATTCTTCAGGCGGCCGTCGATCTGGATGACGGCGGCAGTCGTTTTTTCGAGGTTTGCAGCGTTGCTTTCGGTCCGCTTTGCCAGATCCTCCGATGCCTGGGCGATCTCGACCGACCCGGTACGGATCGATACGGTCGACCCGCGCACCGAGGAGATCAGCTCGCGCAAGGCGATCACCGCCGCGTTGAAATTGGTCTTCACCGCGGCATAGGTGCTGGGGAAGTCACGGGTGATCTCGGCGGTAAGATTACCCTCGGCAACCTCCGACAGATGCAGCGAGACGGTGTCGACCACCATCTGCTGCTCCGCCTCGGCGCGCGCCGCGCGCTGGTCTGCGGCTTCCTTGGCGACGGCGGCATCGCGGAAGATCAGGACGGCGCGGGCCATGTCGCCGATTTCGTCACCGCGATCGAGATCGGGGACCGTGAGATGGTTCTTGCCCGCGGCGAGTTCGCCCATCGTCCTGGTCAGGCGCGACACCGGCTGCGCAATCGATCGGCTGAGCACGAAAGCGAGTGAGACGGCGATCGTGATCAGCGCGATCCCGCCAATGATCAACACCGTAACCGCAGTCGCGATCGCGGCCTGCTGGCTGGCGGAGTTCTTGGCGATGAGCGCGATTTCGGCATCGCGTATCTCGCGCAGCGGCAGGACGGCGGCACTGGTAAGCACCGCCTTGCCCGCCGCGCGAACCTCGGCCTGCGCGCGCTCGCGTTGGCCTGCCTTGACGCGCGCGATCAGGCGGTCGCCCCAGGCCTTGCGCCAATCGAGCGTTGCCGCGCGCGACTTGAGCAGTGCGGCACGCAGCGACGGTTCGGTCAGCAACGTTTCGAGCTCGCCCGACGCAGCGTCATAATCGCTTTCGGCTTCGTTATAGGATTTGAGATAGGTCGGATCGGCCGTGACGAGAAAACCGCGCATCTGGCTGTTCTGGCGCAGCAGCGACGTTTCGAGCGTCAGCGTCTTGGCATGAATACCCTGGCTGCGGTTGTTGCCGTCGGAGGCGTTGCGGATGGCCGTAATGTTCGTGAAGAACACGCCCATCATTACGGCCGCCGAGATGCAAATGACCAAAAACGAGAGCGCCAGCTTTCTGGGGATTTTCATGGATTTGAACATCACGCTTCTTTCAATCGATAGTCATGGGTGGAGACGCGCTGGCCGGACACTTCAGAACGCGTAGCGTGCCGTCGCAGAGACGGTGCGGCCGGTGTAGGCGCGCCCCAGCACGATGCCGCTGGCGGGGATCGCGCCTTGCGTGGTTTCGGCAAGCGCAAGCGTGTCGAACAGGTTGTTGACGTTCACCATCAGCTGAACCTGAGCGATTGGCCGGACTTGCAGGAAGGCGTTGACCAGGGTGTAGGCAGGCAGCTTGAGCTGATTGACGTCCTGAGCGAAGCTGCTCGTCGTGCCGATGAAATTGGCGCCGGCGGTGACATATTCGGTGTCGATCTGCGGCGTGGCCTCGAAGATGAAGCGTGCCTGGTGTCGCGGTTTATTGCCGACAAGCTCGGGACGGCTGGCGTCGCTGGCGATCTTGGCGCTGGTATAGGTTCCGCCCGCCGTGACGCTGAAGACGCCCCGCCGCACGCCGGCCTCGATCTCGACGCCCTTCGCGCTGTAGCCGCGAACGATGTCCTCAATCTGGGTCGTACCATCGGACCTCGTGTTGACCTGTGCGTTGCGGTCACTGGTCGTCGCCGAGAATCCGGTGATGTTGAGCGTCACGCCCGACTGGCGGAATTTGAGGCCGAGTTCGCTCTGCTTGACCGTATCGAAGCCGCTGGCGGGATCGACCAGCAGGCCGCTCGCCGCGCTGATCGCTGGCGTGAACAATATCCGGTCGGCAGCGGCGCGGGCACCGCGGCTATGGCGGACGAACACCGCCAGCGGCTCGGCGATGCGAAAATTCACACCGCCCGAATAGCTCAGATAGTGATAATTATAGTCGACCTTGCCCGGATTGCCGAGCGGAAGGACGGCGGTCTTGCTCTCCGCGATGGAGATCTTGCCGTCGCCATTGATATCCACCGCTGCGACACCGACCCGCCCGCCGCCAAGATCGGCGCCGGACACGGTGCCGTTAACATGGCCGCTATCGTACCGCAGGCTTCCGCCGACCGCCAATTTGCCGATATGGTAGTTGATCGATGCATAAGGCGCATCGATGGCGTAGTTCACCGCATACTGCCGGTGAAGGCGCCCGCCCAGATAGCCGAAGCTTATGTAGCCATCCTGCGTCGCCTTGACGCCGGAGCCCGTTGTGACGTCGATCAGCGCGGCATCACCGCCGCCGCGGACATCGGACAGGATATTGAGGATCGACACGTCGATATCGTAGTTCTGCGACGATTTATAGAAGCCCGCCGTCGTCGTCAGATTGCCCTTGCCGATCTTCCAGACCCGACTGACCCGCATGTCGTTGCTGACGTTCTGCAAGCTGTTGGCCACGCTGTCGAAGAACAGCGACGATGCCAGCAAGCCATTGCCGTTGAGGGTCGACGGGCTGGATATTGCCTGCCCGGTGAGCGGTCCGGTCGCATAACTGAGCGTTGCCCCGGCACCGCCGATAGCACCGCCAAGCGCCGTCGCCGGCGCAATACCGAGCGGCACGTTCTGCATGTTACGACCGGTGATATCGGCGAAGCGGAACTTCTCACTGAACGACCAACCGCCAAAATCGAACTGGGCATCGAAGCCGGTCGACTTGACGACGGCGTGCTGGCCAACACGCGCGCTGTCGCGCTTGATCGCGTTGGAGCCATCCAACGTCAAGATGGTGTCGACGTGGGGCGACAGCAGCGAGCCAGTTTTGATGTCGATGCCCGGGACATCGGTGAAGACCGGGCTGGCATTCGTGCCGCCGACCTTCAGCGGTATCGGCTGATAGGAAGGGGTTCGATCGTCGAGATACTTGCCATAGACCCTGACCGAGCCATTGGGGAACGTCTTGGTGACGTTCACCTTGATCTGTCCGCCCTTGTAGGCGTCATAGCCTACATCGCGCGGGCCTTCGCCCTGTCGATAGAAACCGCCGACATGGAAACGCAGCGTGTCGCTGAGCTTGTGGCCATAATCGGCGTCGATGCGATGCTCGCCATAGTTGAGGCCAAGCGTCGTCTGAACCGCCCCGCCCTCGACGTCGCCGGTTTTGGACAAAAGATTGAGGACGCCACCCGGCGAATTCGACGCGAAAGTCGATGCCGAACCACCGCGAATGGCCTCGACCTGCGCCACGTTAAGGTCGAAGCGCATGAACATGTCGGTCGTAAAGAGCTGCATGTCTCCAAATTCGAGGACGGGCATGCCGTCTTCCTGGAGCTGCATGAACTTTGACCCCGTCGCGGCGAGCGGCAGACCGCGGATCGAGTAGCTCGCATTGCCCTCGCCGCCCGCATATTCGACGCGGACACCGGGAATGTTACGCAACACTTCGCCAAGCGAACGCGCGCCAAATTTCTGGATCTCGTCAGCCTTCAGCGCGCTTGTCGAAGTCGCACTGTCGAGGCGATCCCTCCCCTTGGCCACGCCGGTCGAGAAGACCTCCTCGGCGGCACCCTTTTTGGCCGGTTCCTCCTCGACGGGGGCGACAAGCGCCCCTGGCTTGGCAACCGCAGCTTCCGGACCGGAAGGCGCTGCATGGGCAAGCGCTGGAAGCAGCAAGGCCAGTGGCGCGACGGTAGACAGAAGGCGATTGTGCTTCATTACAATATCTATTCCAACGGCAAGCGCCCGCTTGACCCGCCCGCCAGGACGGATTCAGGCGCGTTTGTGGGTGTGACCGACTGATGCTCGAAGACGTACCGAGCAGATCGGAGGTGCCCCTGCGGTAATTATAGAGGGCAATGATCGCCCTCGGCTTTTCCGTCCGTTTATTGACCGTGCTGCCTTGTCGGTTGGGCGGACCGCGACAGCAGCCGCATGCAACGGAGAGTGTTTCGCGGGATTGTCGGTAAGCGCCTGACTGTGGATCGAAGCGACGCCTCCATCGTGGCGCGAGACAGATTGTGACCGTGGGCGAACGGGAAGCGGCTATCAAATGTGTGCTTGGGCGGGCGAATGGCGAGCGTTGGGCCTGGCTGACGGCAAGCACTGCTCTTTGGCAACCGGCTCGGGGGATCCGTTACCGATCGAACGTCTCGGTTTGGGCTACTGCCTCCGCTTACCTGTCTTTTGCAAAACCAGCGTTTCTCACGACCGGTTCGATCTGATCACGCGACGTAGATATTAGCAGCTCGGTTTTGCGGTCAATTTTCGAGAACCTGCCAGTGCGTAAAACGAGCAGCATGGCCCACGCCAAGACACATCCCCAGCCAAACACGTCACCGAGCAGCGCGTAATAGGTGGCTTCGCCGGGGTCCGCAGGGGCTCGCGCCAGCAAGGTACCCATGCTGGCATCGCTGCGGCGCTCGGCAATCACGCGCCCGTAGCGGTCGCTTACGAAGCTGATGCCATGACGCGCCGCACGGGCGATGGACGATCCGCTCTCGACGCCGCGAAGAACGGTCATGCGGGCCGCCAGCCAGTCGTCCACATCGAAGTCGTTGGCCGGTACCAGCATCAGCCGGGTATCCTTGCGCGCATAATCGCGGCCCAGCGAGGGGAAGTGCATATCCTTGCAGATTGCGACGCCAATCCCGGTCATAGGGTAGCGCAGCACGACCGGTCTGGTGCCCGGCGTTGTTCCCGCTTCGAAACCTGGAACCAGATGCTGCTTTAAATACCAGCGATAGCGCCCGTCCGGCTGTGCGATAAGCGCACGGTTGGTAAGCTGGCCGGCCTGCTCCACGATGATGCCCACCACGAGCGTGGCTTGGTGCCTCGACGCATAGGCCGCAAGCGAACGACCGGCTTGCTCGGTAGCGGCGACCGGGAGTCGCACGATGCCTTCGGGAAGAAGCACGATCGCGTCCCGCCCAATCACGCGCGCGATCTCCTTGCCATAAGCCTTCCAGAACGCATCTGCGCTGCGCGGCTGTATCCGCACGCCGTCCGTCGCGATCAAGGCGACTTTCGCTCCCGGTGCCAACACCGCATCGTGCAGCCGAATGACCCCGAAGAGCAGGCAGGCCCCCACCGCTACAACGGTCCCCACGGACGTCGCTTTCAAGTCACGCCAGTCCCCATATGGGGTGCGGGCGAGAAGCAGTCCGGCCAAGCTGCCAGCAAGCAAGACAACGAAAGTGACGGCTGGAATGCCACCAAGGCTCGCCACCTGGATGACGGGCAGCGCGTCCATCTGACTATACGCGATGCTTCCTGCGCTGCCGTGGGGCGAAACGTGGATCAGTAGCGTGTCGATCGCCGCCCACGTGACGGGAACAGCACACACGGCCGGAAGGAACTGCCCTCTTTCCGCAAATGTGACGGTTAGGCGGATCGCACTCGACCAGGCCACGGCAACGAGGGTGAGAATCAGAACCGCCGCGAGCCAGCCGCCGACGGTCAGATGGTAGGAGAAGCTGCCGATCCCCCCGATCACGCCAGCCAGCAAGGTGAGCCAGCGTCGGGAGGCAACCGGCGCGCGCAACGTCGCCACGATCACAGGAGCAGGTGCCAACCATGCCGCCCACCACAGGGGGTGCATGGCGTAACTCATCGCGAGAAGCCCGCCGGAAAGAGCCGCAAGGCAATAGGGGCCAAGCACCTCGCGTTTGATCCCCAGCATCATGTCCCCCTTGATGCCGAGACAATATCGCGCTCGCAGACTGCTACAATATGCATTTCCCACCGTGGCGGTTGGGAAGATTTATCGAGCGGGCACTGCACGTTCGGACTAGCTAAGCCGCCTCGCTCCTGACTGGCCGCAGATCGCTATTATTCCGCAAAATCCTACCAAACTGGTATTTCGGCATGGTACTTGGCAAGGTACGAGCAATCGGCGTCCATGCTTTACTGGAAGACTACGGGATGAAGAGATCTGCCTCCATTACGACCGAACGCCTCGGCCGCATTGTCGAGGAAGCGTCGAGCGAGGTTTACCTGTTCGCCGCCGACGATTTTCGCTTCCTGCTGGTCAACCGGGGTGCCCGGGACAATCTCGGGTTTTCGATCGAGGAGCTGCGGCAGCGCACCCCCTGGGACATAAAGCCGGAAATCTGCCGGGAGGATTTTCTCAAACTCGTGGAGCCGCTCCTTTCCGGAACGACCGAGCGGCTCGATTTCGAAACGGTGCATGAGCGCAAGGACGGCTCGCGCTACGATGTCTCGATCCGCTTGCAACTGATGCAGCCAGATGGTGAACCGATATACTATGCGGCCGTGCAGGACCTGACTGTGCTCAGGCAAACGCAGGCAGCGTTGCAGGAAAGCACCAGGCGCCTGGACGCTATCCTCAGCAACACGACCATGGCCGTCTTCATGATGGACGAGCGCCAGCACTGCGCGTTCATGAACAATGCTGCCGAGCAACTGACCGGTTTTACCTTGGCGGAAACCCGCGGCAAGACGCTACACGAGGTCGTGCACCACACCTATCCCGACGGCCGTCCTTTCCCGATCGAGGAATGCGCGATCGATCGTGCCTTTCCGGAAGATAATCAGACCGGCGGCGAAGAGGTTTTCGTGCACAAGGATGGCAGTTTCTACCCTGTCGGTTTCACCGCCTCACCCATGAGAGACGAAAGCGGCGCCACGATCGGCACCATCATCGAGGCCCGGAACATTGCGGAAGATCTCGAGGCGCGGGCAGCGATGGAGGCTTTCAACAGCACCCTCATCGAGCGGGTCGAGGAAGCCATCGAGGAACGCAAGAAGCTTGAAGGGCAGCTCGTTCAAGCCCAGAAGATGGAAGCTGTGGGTCAGCTTACCGGCGGCGTTGCGCATGATTTCAACAATCTTTTGCAGGTAATTGGCGGCAACCTTCAGCTTCTTGAAAAGGATATGGCGGGGGATGAACGCAAACTGCGGCGGGTGCACAATGCGCTGGCTGGCGTTCGCAGGGGTGCTGAGCTCGCCGCGCAGCTGCTGGCGTTCGGGCGACAGCAGGCGCTCAATCCGAAACCCGTGAATGTTGGACGGCTGGTTCGGGGTATGGACGACATGCTCCGCCGAACATTGAGCGAGACGGTGGAGATCGAGACGGTCATTTCCGGGGGCTTGTGGAACTGTTTGGTGGATCCCGCGCAGGTCGAAAATGTCATTTTGAACCTTGCCATCAATGCGCGCGACGCGATGGACAGGAACGGTAAATTGACCATCGAAGCGGGCAATGCCTCGCTCGATGAGGCGTATGCGGCGCAACATGCGGAGGTCATTCCCGGGCAGTACGTGATGCTCGCGGTCACGGATACCGGACGCGGTATTCCCAAAGACATCCTCGACAAAGTGTTCGAACCGTTCTTCACAACCAAAGGGCCGGGGCAAGGCACTGGCTTGGGGCTGAGCATGGTCTACGGGTTCGTCAGGCAATCCAACGGGCACGTCAAGATTTATAGCGAGGCGGGTGAGGGCACAACGGTTCGCATCTATTTGCCGCGCACGCGTCAGGATGAAGTAATCCTGGCCTCCGAGACACCGATAGCTCCGCGATCTACGGCGAATGAGGTGATATTGGTCGTGGAAGATGATGACGCCGTGAGGGCAACTTCTGTCGAACTGCTCTCGGATCTTGGCTACACGATCTTGGAAGCCAGCAATGCGGACAACGGGCTGGCTATCGTGAACAGCGGGATAAACATCGATCTGTTATTTACGGATGTCGTGATGCCCGGCGAATTAAAAAGTCCGGAACTGGCGCGTCGCGCGAAGCAGAGGCTGCCGGCGATCCAAGTTCTTTTCACGTCTGGGTACACGCAGAACGCAATCGTTCACGCCGGTCGGCTGGACGAAGGCGTTGAACTGATCGCCAAGCCGTTTACCCGAGAGGCGCTTGCGCAGAAAATACGCAACGTCTTGGACCTTCGGAGTCTTTCTACTTCCACACCCGCGTTTATCGAACCGAAAACTTCCTGAGTTGCCAGCCATTATGAAGATATTTTCTTCCGTTGCTGGCTTATCCTCATCTTAAGAGAAAGATTTTCTATTTAGGTGGCACTACGTGGAATGCTGAAAATCTCCGCCAAACGATGGTCAAAAACGGGCACGATCCGCGCAGCTAATAAGATCTCTTCTTGGCCAATTTTCACAGTGTGATTGCGGATATTCGCTTACCTGATGGGGGCACTGACCTCGCTGTCGTGGCTCCTTCCCGTCGAACTGACGCCCGATGGCACGCAGCGTGTAGCCATCCATTACGATAAGGCGATCGTCCCCGCGTACAGCTTCCAATGCTTTGGGACCGAGGATCCCAGGATCAGCCGGGTCGATGGGCGTTACCTGATGACCACCTGTTCGGTCAGCCCCGAACGTCATTCGACCACGCTCTACACATCCGACGACGGGATCGACTGGGAATTCGCCGACATCATCCTCGATCATCAGAACAAGGACATGCTGCTGTTCGGGGGGCTGATCCACGGGCAATATTGGGCGCAGATGCGGCCACTCGGCGACCTGTATTCGCTTACCCGCGCACGCCCAATCCGCGATGCCTAGGGCATCGGACGGCTGAGAAATGCGGAACCCGCCATGCCAAAGCGCCACGGCGTTTCGCTGCCATGCCGTATTCCAATACGGGGGCCGGTCTCGACCGCCACCACTTCAGTGCCACGGCTAAGCGCGAACGGCGGTGCCCCCCAGGTCGACCCCATTGAAAATCGCACCAACCGCCAATGCCTGAGCGAGCTTTCCTGGACCGCTGCATAGCGAAGGTAGGC
>Ga0265798_10002127_pt1 | contig 29530 bp, 22 predicted proteins | sample P3T30metagenome_FD_192430 | JGI IMG/M metagenome (GOLD analysis project Ga0265798, IMG submission 192430) | Plant litter microbial communities from East Loma Ridge, Irvine, California - P3 T30 | ecosystem: Environmental > Terrestrial > Plant litter > Unclassified | place: USA: California...
CAGTCGAAACGGCCACCCCGCGCGCCGAAAAAACCCGTCACCTCACAAGCTCCACAGCCGTTGCTGTTCGAGCCCTGGCAGCTCGAGCTGACGCCAGCGCTGAAGAAAACCATCAAGGCTGACGTCGCTGCGCGCCTGCCCGAACACGCCCAGCCCAGCGCCGCGCAGTGGAAAATGATCTTCAGCACGACACCCGCCACCTGTGTGGTGGCTGGCGCAGGTGCAGGCAAATCTACATCGCTGGTACTGCGGGTACTGGTGCTGCACCACTACATGGGCTTCGAACTCGACAGCCTGAGCGTGGTGACCTTCACCCGAGAGTCACGTCGAGACTTTATCAAGAAGTTGTGCCAAGTATTTGATATGTGGGGAGTACCTTACGTATTCGAGAAAGTACGTGAAGTGGTCAGAACCTATCATTCCCTGGTTCTGCCGCTGATTCACGCGCTGCCTGGGCTGGCTCAGGTGCGCGCTTTCGAAAACCTCGGAGCGGCCGCAACAGGTAGCGAGGAAGCCAATCCGTTCCAACTGCGGCTCAACGACACCCAGCGTCAGTTGATGAACGAATGCTATCGCAGCCTCATGAGTAGCGATCCTTCGTTCAGTGGTCACATCGGCAGCTTGCGCGCGAGCGCAGCCCAACTGCGCAAGCTGGACCCGCAGGATGCCGATGTGCAGAAGCGGCTCAAAGCCCTCAGCCTGGCCAGCGCTCGCGACGCCGAACTGTGTGACTTGATCGAAGAACACTGGCGTGCGCAGGATGCCTGGCCTATAAAGGGGATCAAGATAGATCGACAAGTCATTGATATAAAAGGTTTTACCTTTCATACACATGGCTACATTGCACGCTTGAACACCTGGGTCGTGCTAGGGTTCGAACCCGGTACCGATGCCCAACTCACCCGGCCCACGGCCAAGATTCCAATCTGGGGCGAATGGGCAGTCAAGCGCACCCTGTTTCAAGCTTTCTGTGATAAGCCCCTGATATGGCTGGATAATCCTTACGATGCCAAGAAGGCCTTGGCAGCCTTGAACAGCAAAGGGTTGACTGGGCCCGGGTTCGAATACCAGTTGCCCGGCGAACTTGCCCCGGCGCCGCTGCTGGACTGTTTCGTGGCTGCCGCGACCTTCATCGAGAACCTCGGATTGCAGGTCGTCGACGCCATCGACCGGATGAGCTGGAACGCCGGAGATTCCGAAGCGGACTTTTTCGCTGCCTTGCGCCTGTTCTGGCCGGCACTCGAAGCGCATCTGCAAAACCAGACGCCGCCAGTCATGCTGTTCAATCGCATGTTCGCCTTGCTTGGCGAAGGCCCGGGCTCGCGGGTCAGCGAATTGCCTGACGACGCACTGCGCCCCATGTCCCATCTGCTCGTCGATGAATTCCAGGACATTTCCGCACAGATCGTTGGCTGGTTGAGGGCCAGTCTTGCGGAAATCCTGCGCCGCAGCACCGCGTTGGCCGGTGAGCGAGCCGCGCAGCACAGCTCGCTGATGTGCGTTGGCGACGACTGGCAGTCGATCTATGGCTGGCGCGGCAGTAACCCAAGCTACTTCATGCAGTTCAACCGCACCTTCAGCGCTCACAAGCACACGCGCGTACTGTTGATCGACAACTACCGCAGCCATCAGGCGATCATCGACGCCGCCGAGCATATCGTGGCGTCGGCACCGGCCATACCCGGCAAGAAGGCCCTGGCCCGTCGTGTATTCGATCGCGAGCCATCGCCTGTGACCCTCTTGAGTCGAGACCTTGCCGATCTGGCACGGCGCGCCGCCGAGCATCACGCTGCAGGCGACTCGATTCTGGTGCTCTATCGTCGCAACAGTGACCGCCAGGCTTTGGCCGAGCATATCCAGGGCCTGTTGCAGGCAGATCAAGCGTTGCCAGCCGAGCAGCGTCGTTTGCGCCAGCTCACGTTCCACAGCGCCAAGGGTCTGCAGGCCGACGCGGTATTTCTGCTGGGCGATTGCCAGTATGCCAGTCGCTCGCCCTACAAGAACCAGGTCTATGCCCTGGCGGGCTTGGCTCAGGCGGGGCAGGTGGACGGCTACGACAGTGCCCAGCACGAGGAAGCGCTGCGCCTGGCCTATGTCGGGATCACCCGGGCCATCCACAGCTGCTATTGGTATGTGGAAACCGCTGCCAAACCAGGCGCCCGCGCCTCGGATCGAGTGGACGCCAGAATGCCGTGCTTCAACGACGTGCGGACCAAGCCCAAGCGCTGATTCAGGCCTGGGACATCTCCCGCACCTTGGCCGTGAGCACATCGAACGCGAACGGCTTGGTGATCATCTGCATGCCGTCATCGAGAAAGCCGGCGCGCACTTCGGCGTGCTGGGCATAGCCGGTGATGAACAGCACCTTGAGTCCCGGCCGCAGATGGCGCGCGACTTCGGCCAGTTGCCGACCGTTCATGCCGGGCAGGCCGACGTCGCTGATCAGCAGGTCGATGCGCTGCCCGGACGCCAGGATCGGCTGCGCGGCGCTGGCATCGGCTGCCTCCAGATAGCAGTAACCCAATTCGCGCAGGACTTCACACACCAGGCTGCGCACGGCATGGTCATCCTCGACGATCAAAACCGTTTCGCCATTGGTGGCCATCGGCGATTCGATCACCGGCGCAGTGGCCTGGGGCAGTTGCGAGGCATAGCAGCGCGGCAGGTAGAGCTGCACCGTGGTGCCCTGGCCGGGAGTGCTTTGGATCGCGACGTGGCCCCGCGACTGCTTGCTGAACCCATAGATCATCGACAGGCCCAGGCCAGTGCCCTGGCCAATGGGCTTGGTGGTGAAGAATGGATCGAACGCGCGATTGATCACGGCCTGGTCCATCCCCGACCCGGTGTCGCTCACACTGAGCATGATGTAGTCGCCCGGTGCCAGGTTCTGGTGCGCACTGGTAAAGCTTTCATCGAGGTGCCGGTTGGCCGTTTCGACGATCACTTCGCCACGCCCTGGCATGGCATCGCGGGCATTGATCACCAGGTTGAGCAGGGCACTTTCCAGTTGATGGGGGTCCGCCTCGGCTATCCACAGTTCAGGATCCAGGTGCATGCGCAGCGCAATGCTTTCATTGAGGCTGCGGTGCAGCAGTTCTTCCATCGACTGCACCAGTCCGTTCACCTGGACTGGCTTGGAATCCAGTGACTGGCGGCGGGAAAACGCCAGCAAGCGGTGAGTGAGAGATGCAGCGCGGTTGGCCGAGCTGATACCCATGTCGATCAGCTTGGGCAGGTCGTCGAGCTGATTGCGGCTCAGGCGTCGGCGCATCAGCTCCAGGCTGCCGATGATGCCGGTGAGCATGTTGTTGAAGTCGTGGGCGATACCGCCGGTCAACTGGCCCACCGCTTCCATTTTCTGCGCCTGGCGCAGGGCCTCTTCGTTGATCCGTACCTGGGCCGTGCGTTCCTCGACCTGCTGTTCCAGATTGCCGTTGAGTTCACGCAACTGTTGTTCGGCGGCTTTCTGTTCGGTGATATCGGTGGTAACCCCGACCAGTGCCTGGATGCGTCCTTGCCTGTCGGGAATGGCGCGGGCGCGCATGTCCACCCAATGCACTGAACCGTCAGGCCAGCTGTTGCGGAACTGCAAGGCGAAGTCGGCGCCCAGCTGCAGGCTGTTGATCAGCGCCTCCTGCATCATGGCCTGATCGCCCGGATGCACGCAGAGCAGCCAGTCTGAGTAGTCGAAACGGGTGCTGGGCTCGATGCCGTAGTGGGTGCGGGTCCGGTCCGAGCAGTTCAACTGCAACGGGTTGCAGGTCAGCTCCCAGGCTCCCAGGCGCCCGGCACTCATGGCGTGCTGCAAACGCTGTTCACTTTCGCTCAGGTCCAGCAGACGGTCACGCGCTTCATATTGACGGCGCCGACCCCGAATGGCCGTCTTGGCCAGGCTGATCAACGTCAGCGGGTGAAACGGGCGTTCCACGAACGTGACGTTGCCCAGGCGCGCAGCGAGCAGCATGGACTGCGCCTGATCGGCCGCGCGTTGATGGGTCATCAGCACGATCGGCAAGTCGGACCAGGCCGGCTGCTGGCTCAGGTACACCAGCAACGGCTGCATCCTGGCTTCGGACAGCGCTTCGTTGGCGACAATGCAGACACCTGCGCCTTCGCGCTGCAGGTGCGTACAGAGATCGTCGACGTCGGCCACGGCAATGCCTTGAATACCTGCCTGTCCGAGAATCTGCAGGGCCACCTGGCTGTCGCGTCCCATGGGGGCAAGCACCAGCACTCGTTCCGACGTGGGTATCGACATCTTCACTGATCATCTGCTTCAAGCAGGGGACGGGCTTCGCCGACGTAGGTCGGGACACCGCGCAACACCCCCTGGAAAGCGCTCAGTGGCTCACCGACCTTCATGCCCTGGCTGCTGATCTTGTATTCGCGAATGGTGTTCTCGTGGCCGCCAAAGCGCTTCTTGATCACCGACACCGCACGCCGCACGTTGCCCAGCGCCTCGAAGTAGCGCAGGAGAATAACAGTGTCGGCCAGGTAGGTGATGTCCACTGGCGCCTTCATGTCGCCGACCAGCCCCTGTTGGGCCACGGTCATGAAGGTCGAGGCGCCCAGGCGGTTGAGGTACAGCAGCAGCTCATGGATGTGCAGCACGGGTGTGCTTTCGCCCATCATCGCGGCGTGGTAGCCATTGATGCTGTCGATCACCACTGTCTTGATGTCGTGCAGGATGACGCTGGTGCGGACCATGTGGGCAAATTCGCCCGGCGACTGTTCAGCGGCGTCCACCTGCTGGATGACCATCTTGCCACTGCGCTGATAGGCTTCCAGATCGATGCCCAGGTTTTTCATGCGCTCGAACAGCAAGCTGAGCTCTTCGTCGAAGATGAACAGCGCGACTTTTTCGCCACGGGCCACGGCCGCAGCGGCGAAAACCATGGAAATGAGCGATTTGCCGGTACCCGCGGGGCCGATGATCAAAGTGCTCGAACCGTTCTCGACGCCGCCGCCCAGAAGGGCGTCCAGCTCCGGGATGCCCGAAGTGAGTTGGGTACGCTCGTAGCGGGCGCGATGTTCGGCCGCAACCAAGCGCGGATAGACGTGAATCCCGTCGGCCTGAATGGTGAAGTCGTGATAACCGCCGCGGTATTTCTGCCCGCGGTACTTCATGATGCGCAGGCGCCGGCGCTCGGCGCCGTAGTCCGGCGCGGTTTCTTCCAGGCGAATCACGCCGTGGGCGATGCTGTGCAGGGTCTTGTCCAGTGGCTCGCTGGTCATGTCGTCGAGCAGCAGGACGGTCGCATTGAAACGCGCAAAATAGTGCTTGATGGCGAGAATCTGCCGCCGATAGCGCAGCGAGCCCTGAGCCAGCAGACGTACCTCGGACAAACTGTCCAATACCACCCGTGAAGGCTTGACCCGTTCGACTTCGTCGAAGATCTGCCGCGTCGCTTCGCCCAGTTCAAGGTCGCTGCTGTAGAGCAGGCTCTGCTGCTGTTGCAGGTCGAGCACCAACTCCGGCGGCGTCAGCTCGAACACGGTGACCCGCTCGTCCAGTTCCCAGCCGTGGGAGCGAGCGCCTTCGCGCAGTTCCTTGGTGGTTTCGGACAAAGTGATGTAGAGACAGGTTTCGTTCTGCGCAACGCCTTCGAGCAGGAACTGCAGGGCTACCGTCGTCTTGCCCGCACCCGGTTGACCCTCGAGCAGAAAGATATGGCAGCGGGTCAGACCTCCACCAAGAATGTCGTCCAGCCCGGCGATACCGGTGGCTGCTTTGGCCGTCGTCAAAAAGGTGTCCTCGGGTAGCGGAAGGGGCTGCAGTGCAGAACGCGACGCAGCTTGATACTGGACACCGGGCCGTGGGCGGGGTTCCGAGCTCATTCAGACAAAAACGGGCGAGGGTGGCCCTGGAAAAGCCGCGACTTCACAACCCCTGCTGCAGGCTGGGGTCGTCGGCGTTCTGCTGCTCGAGTTCGGCCAGCAGCACCTGCACGTTCTGCAGCTGACCGGTTTCTTTCCAGTACTGGATCAGCAACACCCGTGCGCGTCGGTTGGCCGGGTCACGACGCAGGATCTCTTCGAGCTGCTTCTGCGCCGCTTCGACCTGCTGCAGGTCGTGCAGGTTGGTGGCCAGTACATAGCGGTAGTCATTGTTGTCCGGTGCCAGCTCCACCGCACGAGCGAGGGCGAGCAGGGCGTATTCATCCTCGTCATGGGCCATCAGCCACAAGCCCAATTGCTGCTGCAACAGGGCCGATTGTGGATGCACCAGCAACTGTTCGGCCAGCAGGCGCCGCGCCTGGTCACTTTTGCCCTGGTGCTCGTACAGCTCGACCTGCATGGCAATGGCTTCCAGGTCATCGGGCTCGAGCAGGCGATAGCGGGCCAGCGCCTGCTCGGCCTGAACATGCGCGCTCTCGTGCAAGTACAACCGGGCCAGCGCCAGTTGGGCGGCAGCGCTGTCGGTCTGGCCCTGCAGGGCAGCAATCCAGGCGTTCACCACCTTGTCCAGGTGGCCGAAATACAGGCCCAGTTCATCGGCTGGCAAGCCGAGCAACCCCCGCGCGGCGTGGAAGCGGATCGACTCGTCACGGTCTTCCAGCAAGGGCCCCAGCAGTACGCTGCGCTGGCTCTCGGGGACCAGGCCGATGACTGCATCGATTGCCGCATGGCGCACGTCGGCAAGCTCGCTCTGCAAGTCGGCAGTGGCGAGTTTGAGGGCTTGAGGACTGGGGTAGTTGGGCAGTTCGGCGTACAGCGCAGCGCGCCGCTCGGCGCTGAGGTCGGTGCGGGCCAACTGCTGATAAAGCACTCGTGCGGCGCCCGGCTGACCATGGCGAGCCTGGCTCAGGGCTTTGCCGTAGCCCTGCTGCGGCGCTGCCGGAACCGTATGGGCCGCAGGGCGCCAGGCGTACCAGAGCGCTATCAGCAGCAGTGCCACGAGCAGCAGGGTCAGCGGAAGGCGAACGCGTTTGAACATACGGGTATCCGAAAGGGCGCAGGCTTGGCCGGGGCATTCAGCTTGGGTCACTGCCGGGGTGCAGTCAAATCATGGCAGCGACGAGCATTGGCAAGCCCCCCGCGGGTGAGGTTTACTAGCGCCCAATCTTCGTCGTTTCTTCGTCGTTTCTACGCTCCCCGCCAAGGCCACCGCATGACCCGCTACACGAGCCGCGATTGGCTGCCCCACGAAAAGCCGAACTTGCCGGGCTCTCCCTCGACGCCTCTGCATTCGACACGCAAGCGCCTGGCGTTCGGTATCGTCGGCCTGCTGGTGGCACTGACCGGCGGCCTCGGCAACTCGCTGGTGGTGGCGAACCTGCAATTCCTGCAGGGCTCGCTCGGCGCCACGGCGGCGGAGATGGCCTGGCTGCCTGCGGCCTACGTGATGACCAATGTGTCGATGAACCTGCTGCTGGTGAAATTCCGCCAGCAGTTCGGTCTGCGCACGTTCACCGAACTGTTTCTGATGCTGTATGCGCTGGTCACCTTTGGCCATCTGTTCGTCAACGATCTGGGCTCGGCGATTGCCGTGCGCGCTGCCCACGGCATGGTCGGGGCGGCGCTGAGCTCCCTGGGTCTGTACTACATGATCCAGGCGTTTCCTGCCAAGTGGCGTCTCAAGGCCCTGGTGCTGGGCCTGGGCACCTCGCAGCTGGCCTTGCCACTGGCGCGGGTGTTTTCCGAAGACCTGCTGCAGATCGCCGAATGGCGCGGCCTGTACCTGTTCGAATTGGGCATGGCGCTGCTGACCTTGGGTTGCGTGTTCCTGCTCAAACTGCCGCCGGGCGACCGCTTCAAGACCTTCGAACCGCTGGATTTTCTCATTTTTGCGATTCTTGCATCTGGCATTGCGCTGCTCTGCGCGGTGCTGTCCCTGGGCCGGATCGACTGGTGGCTGGAGGCACCCTGGATAGGCTGGGCCTCGGCTGGGGCCATCGTCCTGATCCTCGGTGGCCTGGCGGTGGAACACAATCGCAGCAACCCGATGTTGATGACCCGCTGGCTGGGCAGCGGTGTCGCCATCCGCCTGGCCCTGGCAGTGATTCTGACGCGCATGGTGCTGTCTGAGCAGTCCACCGGGGCGGTCGGTCTGTTGCAAGCGTTGAACATGGGCCAGGAGCAGATGCGCACCCTTTATTGCGTGATGCTCTTCGGCGCGGTGGCGGGGCTGGCCGTGAGTGCCTGGACCATCAACCCCGAGCATCTGTTCATGCCACTGATCATTGCCCTGGCGCTGATGGCGGTGGGTTCGGCCATGGACAGTTTCTCCAGCAACCTGACGCGTCCGGCCAATATGTACGTCAGCCAGTTCCTGCTGGGCTTCGGTGGCACGTTTTTCCTGGGCCCGACCATGGTGCTTGGCATGCGCCACGTGTTGACCAACCCGCGCAATCTGGTCAGCTTCTCGGTGCTGTTCGGTATCTGCAACAATTTGGGCGGGTTGATCGGCGCAGCGTTGCTGGGCACGTTCCAGATCGTCCGCGAGAAATACCATTCGAGCATGATCGTCGAGCACCTGACCCTCATGGACCCGCTGGTCCAGGCGCGGGTCAGCAATGCCGCCGCCAGCTACCTGGCGCACATCGCCGACCCGGCCCTGCGGGCCACTTTGGGTACCCGTGCGCTGGCGACGGCCGCCACGCGCGAGGCGAACGTCATGGCCTACAACGATGTCTTCATGCTGATCTGCATCATTGCCGTATTGACCATGCTGTGGATCTTCGTCCGCAGCCTGTGGCTGATGAGCACCACCCGGGCGGTGACCACCGCCGCGACACCTACCGTATCCACCAGCGGCGCCAGCACTTCATGACCGAACCGACGTCCACGACCACCAATGCCATCGCCGCCACGCCCGAAGGCCAGACCCCACCGCCCAATCCAGCGGCCACCGAGCCGCGCTCGCGGCGGGTGCGGGTACTGTCCAGCCTGATCTTCGCCAGCATCGCGTTGGTGGGGGTGGCGATCGTGCTGTACGCCTGGCAACTGCCTCCGTTCAGCAGCCACATCGAAAGTACCGAAAATGCCCTGGTGCGTGGCCAGGTGACGATCATCGGGCCGCAACTGGCAGGCTATGTGTTCGAAGTGCCGGTACAGGACTTCCAGTTCGTCAAGGCAGGCGACCTGCTGGTACGCCTGGACGACCGTATCTACCGCCAGCGCCTGAACCAGGCGCTGGCGCAGGTCCAGGTGCAGAAGACCGCCTTGGCCAACAACCTGCAACAGCGCCGCAGTGCCGAAGCCACCATTACCCAGCGCCAGGCGGCGGTGGCGGACAGCGAAGCGCAGGCGCGCAAGGGCGCCGCCGATCTGGGGCGCAACCAGAACCTGATCAGCGACGGCTCGGTGTCGCGCCGCGAGCTCGATGTGACCCGCGCTGCCAACGCCCAGGCGCTGGCCTCGGTGGCACAGGCCAAGGCTGCGCTGGCCATTGCCCGCGAAGACCTGCAGACGGTGATCGTCAACCGTGACTCGCTGGCCGCCAACGTCGCCAACGCCGAAGCCGCGGTAGAGCTGGCACGCATCGATCTGGACAACACGCGCATCCTGGCGCCGCGCGACGGCCAGCTGGGGCAGGTCGGCGTGCGCCTGGGCGCCTATGTGAATTCCGGCGCACAACTGATGGCGCTGGTCCCCGACACGCTGTGGGTCATGGCCAACATGAAGGAAACCCAGATGGCCGATGTGCGCATCGGCCAACCGGTGACCTTCACCGTCGATGCGCTCAATCACCTGCGCCTGCGCGGGCACGTACAGCGCATCTCGCCTGCCACCGGCTCGGAGTTCAGCCTGTTGCAGGCCGACAATGCCACCGGCAATTTCGTCAAGATCGCGCAGCGCATTCCGGTGCGCATCACCGTGGACCCGGACCAGGACGGAGCGCATCGGCTGCGCCCCGGCATGTCGGTGGTGGTCAGCATAGACACGGGCTATGAGGTCGAGCAGGACCGTACCGACCGGCCCCGCAACGGCGCCCCCTAGGCAGGCAATCGGGGTATCCACAGCGCGTTGCGCGGGTTAAACCATTTGATCTTTGCCGACGGGTCGCCTACCGTCTGCGCCGCTTGTCTTCGCCCAGAGCAGGAAGCCGGTTCGAATCCGGCGCGGTCGCGCCACTGTGATCGACATGTTGCATGTCGTCAGCCAGACCTTGCTGTGGGTTTCTTCGATCTGTTGGACGCGCCATCCAAGGAGTTGCAATGAATCTTCCTGCCGTATTCGTCCGCGCCAGCGTCGCTGCCGTCGGTCTCTTCGCTGCCGTCGCCAGTCACGCCGCCACCCACTATCCACTGACGTTGCCCAACTGCGGCGCACCCTTGACCGTCCAGGCCGCGCCGCAGCGTGCCGTCAGCCTGGGCCAGGCCAGCACCGAGATTCTCCTGTCGCTGGGCCTGGCGCCACGCATGGTGGGCACCGGGGTCTGGTTCGGGCCGTTGCCCGAGCCTCTGCGCGCGGCCAATGCCCAGGTGCCACGCCTGGCCGACAATGCCCCCAGCTTCGAGGCGGTGGCCAATACCGCGCCTGACATCGTGGTGGCGCAGTACACCTACCACGTCGGACCCAACGGCGAAGTCGCCAAGCCCGAGCAACTGGCCAGCCTTGGCATCCCTTCCTATGTGTCGCCCAGTGACTGCGACGGCAAGGAAGTCACCGCCACCTCCAATGCCGACGGCAGCCGCAGCCAGGTGTTTTCCATGGCACTGGTGGACAAGGAAATCCGCGAGCTGGCGAGCATCTTCGATGTCGAGCCGGCCGGGGAGCGCCTGACTGACCAGTTGCACGCACGCATCCAGAAAGCCAGCGAGCGCGCCGGCAGCGCCGGGCACGCACCGCTGTCGGTGGTGTACTGGTTTTCCAGCACGCGCCTGGAAGGCGACCCCTGGGTGGCCGGCAAGAGCGGCGCGCCCGGCTATATCAACCGTCTGCTGGGCCTGCGCAACATCGTCGACAGTGACGAGGAATGGCCTGGGGTGAGCTGGGAAAGCATCGCTGCGAGCAATCCCGATGTCATTGTCGTCGCGCGCATGCAACGGCGTCTGTACCCGGCCGACGATGTCGAGAAAAAGCTGGCGTTCCTGCGCAGCGACCCGGTGACCCGTGAGCTGGATGCCGTGCGCAATGGCCGCATCATCGTGGTCGATGCGCAGTCGTTGAACCCCTCCATGGATGTCGTGCGCGCGGTGGAAGACATCGCTGCCGGCCTCGAGCGTACACGGGCCACACCTTGATCCAGCGCCTGGCGCGTGAAGATGGCTGGGTCTGGCGCCTCCTGTTGGCGCTGCTCGCCCTGGCGACGTTGAGCGTGTCGATCGCCCTGGCGGTGTCGGTGGGGGAAATGGGCATTGCCCTGGCCACGGTCGGCAAGGCGCTGCTCAATGGCGTGGGCCTGGCCGACTACCCGGTGCCGAGGATCATCCAGGGCATCATTTGGGAATACCGCCTGAGTCGCGCGCTGGTTGCCGCCTGTTGTGGCGCCGGCCTGGCGATCTGCGGCGCGGTGTTGCAGGCGCTGCTGCGCAACGTGCTGGCCGAACCCTACGTGCTGGGCATCTCCGCAGGCGCCTCGACCGGCGCGGTGGTGGTGATGCTGCTCGGGCTGGGCGGCGGCGTGATCGGCATTTCCATGGGGGCGTTTCTCGGTGCGGCCCTGGCGTTCGGCCTGGTGCTGCTGCTGGCTGCCGGCACTCGCAGCGGCCCGGCGCAGGTGATCCTCGCCGGTGTCGCCGGATCGCAACTGTTCAATGCGCTGACGGCGTATATCGTCTCGACCTCGGCCAATGCCGAGCAGGCACGCAGTGTGATGTTCTGGCTGCTCGGCAGCCTGGGCGGGGTGCGTTGGCCCGACGTAGGCCTGGCCGCGGTGGTGGTCGGGGCGGGCCTGGTGCTGTGCCTGTACTTCGCGCGGGCGCTGGATGCCTTCGTGTTCGGCGAAGACGCTGCCGCCACCCTTGGCGTGCCTGTGGTCGCGGTGCGGCTGGTGTTGTTCGCGACCACCGCGCTGATCACCGCGACCATGGTCAGCATCGTCGGCGCAGTGGGTTTCGTCGGTTTGGTGGTGCCCCACATTGCGCGCTTTCTGGTGGGGCCCAGCCACGTCCGGCTGTTGCTCGCCTCGGTGCTGATCGGCGCCAATTTCATGGTGCTGGCCGATATCGTCGCGCGCATCATCGTGCCCGGCCAGGTATTGCCCATCGGGGTGGTCACGGCCCTGGTCGGCGCCCCGGCGTTTGCCTTGATCCTCTACCGAGCGAGGCGTCGAGCATGAGCCTGCAACTTCACCAGGTCAGCTGGAAAGCGGGTGGGCTGCTGATTCTCGACGACGTCAGCCTGGCCATCACGCCCGGCAGCATGGTCGGCCTGATCGGCCCCAATGGCTCGGGCAAGTCGTCGCTGCTGCGCCTGCTGGCCGGGCTCGGGCGTCCCAGCCAGGGGCAGGTCACACTCGACGATCAGCCCATGGCGGACGTATCGCGGCGAGCGGTCGCGCGGCAGGTGGCGATGGTGGAACAACACGCCAGCACCGAGGTGGACATTCGCGTACAGGAGGTGGTGCGCCTGGGGCGCACGCCGCACCGCTCGCCGTTCGCACCGTGGCTGCGCGAAGACGACCTGGCGATTGCCCAGGCCCTGGCCCAGGTCAACCTGAGCGGCCATGCACAGCGGCGCTGGCACACCTTGTCCGGCGGCGAGCGGCAACGGGTGCAGATCGCTCGCGCCCTGGCCCAGCAGCCTAGCGAACTGCTGCTCGACGAGCCCACCAACCACCTCGACATCCAGCACCAGCTGGAATTGCTGCAACTGATTCAGGACCTGCCGTTGACCTGCGTGATGGCGATTCATGATCTGAACCTGGCGGCGATGTTCTGCGACGTGCTGGTCGTGCTCAAGGGCGGCCGTCTGGTTGCCAGTGGTGCGCCGGCGCTGGTCTTGACCGAGCGGCTGATCGCCGAGGTCTATGGTGTTCATGCCGAGGTTAGCCTGGCCGGCGGCCGCCCCCATGTGCGCTATCGGGTCTGAGCCGTATCACTGACACGTCCCGTGCCCTGTGGTAGCCTTGCGCGTTCGAGGTTCTCTGCCCAGCAGAGCTAAGACGGGAACGCGGTCCAAGCCGCGGCTGCCCCCGCAACTGTAAGCGATGAAGGCTGCGCCAAGGCCACTGCGAACGCTCGCGGGAAGGCGCCGCAGCCTGGGCCAGAATGGCCGGCATCGCGAGCCAGGAGACCTGCCTCGACTGTTCTTTCCTATTCAACCGGGCGGGGTGATCCGGTGACGAATGCTGGCGCCTGCCGTTGCGGCGCTCGTCTCGTGCCCTGCCGCGCAATCAGGGCGACCCGATGAAAACGCTGTCCAAACTACCCGTCACCATCGTCACCGGCTTTCTCGGCTCGGGCAAGACCACCTTGCTGCGCCATATGCTCGACAACGCGCAGGGCCGGCGCATCGCCGTGATCGTCAACGAATTCGGCGAGCTGGGCATCGACGGCGAGATCCTCAAGCAGTGCACCATCGGCTGTACCGAAGAAGAAGCCAATGGCCGGGTCTACGAGCTGGCCAACGGCTGCCTGTGCTGCACCGTGCAGGAAGAGTTCTTCCCGGTCATGCGCGAGCTGGTGGCACGGCGCGCTGACCTCGATCACATCCTCATCGAAACCAGCGGCCTGGCCTTGCCCAAGCCGCTGGTCCAGGCCTTCCAATGGCCGGAAATCCGCAGCGCCTGCACGGTCGATGCGGTCATCACCGTGGTCGACAGCCCGGCCGTGGCGGCGGGTACCTTCGCAGCCTTCCCCGAGCAGGTCGATGCCCAGCGCAAGCTCGATCCCAACCTGGACCATGAATCGCCACTGCACGAGCTGTTCGCCGACCAGTTGGCCAGCGCCGACCTGGTCATTCTGAACAAGGCCGACCTGATCGACGCAGACGCCCTGGCTGCGGTGCGCGCCGAAGTCGCCGAGGAACTGCCGGCGGCAGTGAAGGTGGTCGAGGCCAGCAGTGGCCGTTTGCCGCTGGCGGTACTGCTGGGCCTGGGCGCAGAGTCCGAGCAACACATCGACGGCCGCAAGACCCACCACGACCACCATGAAGGCGACGACCACGACGACCACGATCACGACGCCTTCGATTCCATCTCCATCGAGCTGCCGCAGGCCGAAGAAGCCAAGCTGCTGCAGGCGCTCAACGCTGCCGTGGTCCAACACGGCATCCTGCGCGTCAAGGGCTTCGCGGCCATTCCGGGCAAGCCGATGCGCCTGCTGATCCAGGGCGTGGGCACGCGTTTCGACAAGCACTTCGATCGTGCCTGGGGCGCAGACGAAGCGCGCAGCACGCGCCTGGTGCTGATCGGTCAGGAACTGGATGCAGCATCGCTGCAAGCGCAACTGCGCGCCGCGCTGGAAGCCTGACCGATGCACCTGCTGAGGACCCAACCCGGCGGCTTCGTGCCGGACGACAGCATCGCCGACCTCGGCCAGACGCCCGCCGAACTGGTCATCCTCTGCAGCGGCGATTCGCACCTGGCCTTGCTGGCCGAGGCCAGCGAGCGTCTGCCGGCCGACTACCCGAGCCTGCGCCTGGCCAACCCCATGCAGGTGCAGAATCATTCTTCGGTCGACCTCTATGTCGACCAGGTGCTGCGCCACGCCAAGGTCATTCTGATTTCCCTGCACGGCGGCATCGGCTATTGGCGCTACGGTGTCGAGCAGTTGATGCAGCTGGCCGAGCGGGGCGTGCAGGTTATCCTGGTGCCAGGCTGCGATCGTCCCGATCCCGAATTGGCCGAGCTTTGTACGGTGCCTGCCGAGCAAGCCGACCGCCTGTGGCAGTACCTGCGCCAGGGCGGTATGGAAAACGCACGCAACCTGTTCGGCTACCTCGGCAATACCTGGTTCGGACGCACCGAACCGTGCGAAGCGCCTCAGACGCTGCCGCGCACGGTCATCTACCATCCGACGCAACCGACCGCCGACCTGGCCTACTGGCAGACGCAGTGGCAAGCGCAGTGGCCTGTGGTGCCGTTGCTGTTCTATCGCTCGCACCTGCAGGCGGCCAACACCGGTTTCGTCGACACCTTCTGTGCCAGGCTGCAGGCGGCCGGGCTCAATCCGTTGCCGATCGCCGTGGCCAGCCTCAAGGAAGCTGCATGCCTGGCGCAGGTGCAGGACTGGATGGACGAGGCGGGCGCCGCGATCATTCTCAACACCACCGGCTTTGCCCAGTCCAGCCCGGAAGCACCGCACCTGCGGCCGTTTCGCCGTGACATTCCGGTGATCCAGGCCATCTGCGCGCAGGACAACCAGGCATTGTGGCAGGCGAGCGAGCAGGGTCTGGGCGCGCGCGACCTGGCCATGCACATTGCCTTGCCGGAGCTGGACGGGCGCATCATCAGCCGGGCCATCAGCTTCAAGGACCTGGCCTGGCACAACGAGCGCAGCCAGAGCGATGTGGTGTGCTACACGGCGCATGTCGAGCGCATGGATTTCGTCGCCGAACTGGCGCGCAAATGGGCCGCTTTGGCGCGCCTGCCCAATGTCGACAAGCGTGTCGCCCTGGTGCTGGCGAACTATCCGACCCGCGATGGCCGAATCGGCAACGGTGTCGGCCTCGACACTCCGGCTGCGGCGCTGAACATCCTGCGCGCGATGCAGCAGCAGGGCTATCCGGTGGCCGATCTGCCCGACAGCGGTACGGCGCTGATTCACCTGCTGCTCGGCGGCGTGACCAACGATCTGGAACAACTGGACCTGCGCCCCTGTGCCCAGAGCATGGCGCTGGACGACTACCTCGCCGCCTTCGCCTTGCTGCCGGCGGCCAATCAAGCCGCCGTGCGCGAGCGCTGGGGCGAGCCAGGTGCCGACCCCATGTGCCGTAACGGCCGCATGATGATCGCCGGTCTGCGCATGGGCCTGACCTTCGTCGGCATCCAGCCGGCGCGCGGTTACCAGGTGGACGTCAGCGCGGTCTACCACGACCCTGATCTGGTGCCGCCCCATGGTTACCTGGCGTTCTATTTCTGGCTGCGCCACACCTACGGCGCCGATGCACTGATCCACGTGGGCAAGCACGGCAACCTGGAATGGCTGCCGGGCAAGGGCGTCGGGCTGTCCGAGCAGTGCTGGCCCGATGCGGTACTGGGGCCGATGCCGAATATCTACCCGTTCATCGTCAACGATCCGGGTGAGGGCGCCCAGGCCAAGCGGCGCACCCAGGCGGTGATCATCGACCACCTGATGCCGCCGCTGACCCGCGCCGAGACCTACGGGCCGCTGCGCGATCTGGAACTGTTGGCCGACGAGTACTACGACGCGCAGATGCTCGACCCGCGCCGCGCCCAGGCCCTGGAACAGGACATTCTGGCGCTGGTGCGCGAAACCCGCATCGATCACGAGCTGCAGATGGCCGAGGGTGCCGAAGCGGCGGTGTGGCTGCCGCGCCTGGACACCTACCTGTGCGACTTGAAGGAGTCGCAGATACGCGATGGGCTGCACGTGTTCGGCGAGTCGCCCCAGGGTCGCCTGCGTGCCGATACCCTGCTGGCACTGCTGCGCATTCCTCGGGGCGACGGCCGCGGCGCCCAGGCCAGTGTGCTGCGAGCATTGGCCAAGGCTTTCGAACTGGGTTTCGATCCGCTCGACTGCGACCTCGGCGCACCCTGGGACGGACCACGGCCGACGGCCCTGGCCGCGATCAGCGAGGAGCCCTGGCGCAGTGCCGGCGACAGCCGCGAACGGCTCGAACTGTATGCCGCCCAGCTGATCGAGCAGGCCTTGACCGGTCCGCTGGAACTGGGCGAAGGCTGGAGCGACGTGCAACTCATCCTGGGCCACCTGTGCGACACCGTGGCACCGCGTCTGGATGCCTGCGGACCGGCCGAAATGCACGGCCTGCTCAGCGCATTGTCGGGCCGTTTCGTGCCCGCCGGGCCGAGCGGGGCACCCAGCCGCGGGCGCCTCGACGTGTTGCCCACCGGGCGCAACTTCTTTTCCGTGGACGTGCGCAACCTGCCGACCACCACTGCCTGGCGCATCGGCTTCGCCTCCGCCAACCTGATTCTCGAGCGGCACCTGCAGGACCATGGCGATCACCTGCGCCAGCTGGGCCTGTCGGTCTGGGGCACGGCGACCATGCGTACCGGCGGCGACGACATCGCCCAGGCCATGGCGCTGATGGGTGTGCGCCCGGTGTGGGCCACCGGCAGCCAGCGGGTGGACGATTTCGAGATTCTGCCATTGAGCCTGCTCGATCGCCCGCGGGTGGACGTGACCCTGCGGGTGTCCGGGTTCTTTCGTGATGCCTTCGCCAACCTGTTGCGCCTGTTCGATGCGGCCGTGCAGGCCGTGGCGGCGCTCGACGAGCCCGACGATCTCAACCCGCTGGCAGCCAAGGTCCGTGCCGAACAGGCGCAACTGCTGGCCGAGGGCGTACCTGCCGAGCAGGCCGCCCGCGAGGCAGGCTGGCGTATCTTCGGCGCCAAGCCCGGTGCCTATGGCGCCGGAGTGCAAGGGGCCATAGACGGCCGCCTGTGGCAGACCCGCGAAGACCTGGCCGAGGCCTACCTGAACTGGGGCGCCTATGCCTATGGTGCGGACGACGAGGGAACCGCCGCACGCGCACCTTTCGCCCGGCGCCTGGGGCAGGTCCAGGCCGTGCTGCAGAACCAGGACAACCGCGAGCACGACCTGCTCGATTCCAACGATTACTACCAGTTCCAGGGCGGCATGCTGGCCGCTGCGGAAACCCTGGGCGGGCAGAAGACCGCCAGTTACCACGGCGACCACAGCCAGCCAGACGTGCCGCGCGTGCGTACCCTGAAAGAAGAGCTCAACCGCGTGGTGCGCGCCCGCGCGGCCAATCCGAAGTGGATCGAAGGGGTCAAGCGGCACGGCTACAAGGGCGCCTTCGAACTGGCCGCGACGGTCGACAACCTGTTTGCCTTCGATGCGACCACGCACCTGATCGACGATCACCAGTACGCGTTGCTCACCGACGCCTACCTGCTGGATCCTTCTACCCGCAGTTTTCTGCAGGAGCACAATCCGGCGGCGCTGCGCGACATGGCCGAACGTCTGCTCGAGGCTCAGCAGCGAGGCCTGTGGGCTGAACCGGGCGACTACCGACAAGCCGTGGAAGACCTGCTGCTGGATACCGAAGAAGATGCCTGAAGAGATCCCTGCAATGACCGACACCCTGCACTTTCCCCTGGCCGCCGTGGTCGCCGCCGATTCGCTGAAACTAGCGTTGTGTCTGGCCGCTATCGATCCGCGCATCGGTGGCGTGTTGATCGAAGGGCCACGGGGCATGGCCAAGAGCACCCTGGCGCGCGGGCTTGCCGATCTGCTCGCCGGTGGCCAGTTGGTGACCTTGCCGCTGGGTGCCAGCGAGGACCGCCTGGTCGGCACGCTCGACCTGGAAGCGGCGCTGGGCGAAGGGCGGGCACGCTTCTCGCCAGGCGTGCTGGCCAAGGCCGACGGTGGCGTGCTGTACGTGGATGAGGTGAACCTGCTCGCCGATCACCTGGTCGACCTGTTGCTCGACGTCGCTGCCAGCGGCGTCAACCGCATCGAGCGCGATGGCATCTCCCACGCCCATCCGGCGCGCTTCGTGCTCATCGGTACGATGAACCCCGAGGAAGGCGAGTTGCGTCCGCAGCTGCTCGACCGCTTCGGCTTCAACGTTGCCCTGGATGGCCAGCCCGCGCCGGCCGAACGCAGCCAGATCATTCGCCGCCGTCTGGCATTCGACAGCGACCCCCAGGCGTTCTGCGCGCAGTGGGCTGCCGCGCAGGCGGCGCTGCGGCTGCGTTGCCAACAGGCGCGGGAGCGTCTCGAGTCGATTCCGCTGAGCGACCAGGCGCTTGAATCGATCACCACCCGTTGCTTCGCCGAAGGCGTGGACGGCCTGCGCGCCGACCTGGTCTGGCTGCGCGCGGCGCGCGCCCATGCGGCCTGGCGCGGCGGCGACGCTATCCTCGACGAAGACGTTGACGCGGTTGCCGAGTTCGCCCTGCGCCATCGCCGCCAGACGAACCGGCCGCCAGAGTCCAGCGCGACACCACCTCCGCCCGCTGCCAGCGCTGAGCAACCCTCCGACCCCGGTCAAGGCCAGTGGGGCGACATGCCGGCGCAGGCCGTTCCGGTGGGCGAACGGCGCACGGTGCCGAGCTGGCCAAAAAAGCCCTGAGCATCCGTCCGCGCCCGGCGGATGCTCGGCCCGGCAAGGGCAACCTCGAACAAGGGCGGCAAGGCGCGGCGCGCGCGGCATCGGCCGGCAAGGTCGACTGGCCGGCTACCCTGCTGCAGGGGCGGCCGCGTCAACGTGACGACCTGCGTTGGCAACAGCGTCGCAATGCCGCCCAGCAGCTATGGCTGATAGTGGTGGACGCGTCGGCTTCGACCCGCCGACATGGCGCCCTGGCCGAGGCCAAGGGCGTGCTGGCCCAGGTCTTCGACGACGCCTACCGGCAACGCGCCCGGTTGGCGCTGCTCACCGCCAGCGGCACCGGGCCGGCCTGGCAATGCCACGGTTTGAAGGCTTCGGCGGCGTTGCAGCCCTGGCTGGCCGAGCTGGGCGCAGGCGGCGGCACGCCACTGCTGGCAGCACTGGACCAGGCTCGCGAATGGCTGCAACAACGCGCAGGCCAGCACCCCCAGGAAGCACAACGCTGCCTGGTGTTCACCGACGGGCGTCTGAAGTCACTGGACGGCGCGGTGCCAATGGCCTGTCCGGCATTGCTGGTGGACATGGAGAAGGGCCCGATTCGGCTGGGTCGCGCCCGCGCTCTGGCCGCGGCGCTGAACGCCGAGTACCAGCATCTGGACGACTTGCCGCGCCGGTAGCCTCAGGCCGCCCGTGGATTGCAGAGCGCCTTGCTCCACACCGGATTGTCGCAACGCGGGCAGGGCAGCGCCTGCTGGTGAACCAGGGTTTCCAGGTGGCCGCAATACTCGCAGGCATACAGGTCCTCGCGATCGGCCGTGGTCAGCGACTCCCGATGCTCGGGCGGGAGGATTGACAGTCCCGGCTTCACATCCTCGCGTTCGTGGAAGTACAGGCTGACGTCACCATTCACTTCGAGGATACCCAGCCGCACCTGGCCCAGGTGCTCGACGCCGCGAAGGCGCAGTTCCATCAGGAACTCGGCATGGGTGATGTTGCCGCTCTGCAGCGCCTTGAGCTCGAACACACCGTCGCGAATGATCAGAAACGGCTTGCCCTCCAACCATTCGCCAAAGCGGCCGCTGCGCTCGGTCAAAAAGGTAGTGAGGCGATACAAGATGATCATCGCCAGGAACACCACCAGCACGGGCAATACGGGTACGTCCTCGTAGAAGGTCACATCGCCAGCCGCCGAGCCCAGGGTCAGGATCACCACCAGCTCGAACAGCGACAGCTGGCGCACCCCGCGCCGTCCGGCGATTTTCAGAAACAGGAAGACCACCACATAGGCCATGAGCGTACGCGCGACCACCTCGCCCAGAAACCCTGTGTTGACATCACCCAGCAGCACACGGTGCCAATCGAACGCGTTCATGCTCATCCTTGCCGATACCGAAAAGCGGCGATTGTACACCGGCGTCGCGCGGGCTCCGCGAGACGTATCGCTGACGCGCCAATATCGCCCGACGACGATCAATGACCAGCCCGAAGGGGCTAAACGTCAATTTTCCGTTACCGTTTTGGCACAACTTGCAAGCCGCTGTTTTTGATGTATTTTCCCGAACACGTCCCAGCAAGGAAAGGCCATGCCTGTGAATTCGAACGCCTACCCCTGCGAGCCTTGCGGACTGTTGGGCGATAGTCAGCCCATGCGCGACTTGTACAAGCTCATCAACAAGTTCTCGACCACCGATTCCCCGGTCTTGATCCGGGGTGAAGCGGGTACCGGCAAGCAGTTGATCGCCCGCGCACTGCACCAGCAGTCTGCGCGCCGACTGCAGCCCTTCATCGTCTTCGACTGCCAGGCCCGTGCCCACCGCCCGGGCCAGACGCCACTCTTCGCGCCTGGCTGTGGCGAGACCAATGTGCACCCGTTGTCCGGCAGCGTGCTGCAGGCCGCACATCGCGGTACCTTGCTGCTCGAGCAGGTACATGGCTTGCCGCTGGACATCCAGGAGCAACTGCTGCGGTTTCTGCAGCGCAAGGGCTCAGGCGAGGTGGACGTGCGCGTGGTGGCCACCAGCGACAGCGACCTGGCAGGCGCCATGCGCAAGGGGCAGCTGCGTGAAGATCTCTACTACCGGCTCAACGTGCTGGAGATCGTCGCGGTACCGTTGCGCGAACGCTACGGCGACCTGGCCATGCTGGCCAATCATTTCGCCCAACGCTACAGCCGCGAGAACGGTCGGCGCCATCGCCCGTTCAGCCAGGAGGCACTGATCGCCATGGGCGAGCATGACTGGCCGGGCAATGTCCGTGAGTTGTCCACCCGGGTTCGCCAGGCCCAGGCACTGGCCCACGGCAACCAGATCGAAGCCGGGGACCTGGGGCTGGGCACCGAGACCCTGGTCGCCGCGCCTTTGGGGACGCTGCAGGATTACAAGCACCGCGCCGAGCGTCAGGCGCTGGGCGACGTGCTGCTGCGCCATGGCGGCAACCTGAGCACGGCGGCCAGGGTGCTTGGCGTGTCACGCCCGACGCTGTATCGCCTGCTGCACAAACACCACATGCGCTGAGCGCACGCTAGGGTTGGTCCAGAACATGCCGAATGCTCGCCAGTACCTGTGTTTCACGCGCTCGCCAGTCACCGCTGATGACGGTGCAGGGCAGCGCATGGGCCAGCAGCCAGGCCCGGCTCTGGGCAAAGAAGGCCTGGCGCTGGGACAGCTCGGGTTGACAGCGCTGGCTATCGGCAGTCCATTCCACGCCCTCTGGCGAGAGCAGCAAATGCGCGTCGTAGTGCCGTTGCAGCAGCGCCGTTTCCAGCCACGCCGGGCGGTTGCCGAACAAGGTCTCACTCCAGAGCATATTGCTCAGCAAGTGGGTGTCGAGCACCAGCAACGCCGGTTGCGCGCGGCGGGCGGCATCTTCCCAGGCCAATTGGCCGCGAGCGATGGCGTCGATGTCGGCGTAGCAGGTGTCACGCTGTTCGCGGTCGATGAAGTGGCGCACGTATTCGCCCACCACCACCGCACCCAGTTGCACGCGCATGCGTTCGGCCAGCCAGCTCTTGCCCGACGATTCGGGCCCGCACAGCACCACGACCTTCATGCGGCCACCGCCACGCTCTTGCGCCACTGGTGCCAGCCGTGAATCGCCAGCAGCAGGAACAGCGCATACAGGCCGGCCGTCAGGTACAGCGCCTGATGCACGAACAAGCCGACGAAAATCGCATCGAGGACGATCCACAGCGGCCAGCACTGCTCGCGCTTGGTGGCCATCCACCACTGTGCGACCAGGCTGAAGCCGGTCAGCAGGGCGTCCAGCCACGGCTGGCTGGCGTCGCTCCAGGTGGCCATCGCCGCTCCCAGCGCAAGCCCTGCAACCAGGCCGATGAGCAAACCGCCGAGCAGCGGCGCTGGTGCCAGGCGCGTGACCGGTCGACCATTGGCCGTCGATGCACCACGGGTCCAGTGCCACCACCCGTACACCTGCACGCCCGCGTACACCACCTGCAACAGCATGTTGGAGTACAGCTTGTAGTCATAAAACACATACGAATAGATCAGTACCATGACCAGGCCGATCGGCCAGCACAGCCAATTCTGCTTGACGGTCAACCACACCGCGATCACGCCCAGCGTGGCGGCGAACAATTCCAAAGGCGACATGGACAATCCCTGGCAGGTGCATGCAATGCATCGAAGGCCGGGATTGTAACCTGCGCCACACTCGCGGCGCGCGTTGCGTGCCGTGGACCTGCCGTAAAGATGAAACTTCAACTCAATCAACGCTCGACGGCGCCGGCATGCGGATTTGCACGACCTGCTCTGATAGCATCGCGGGGCCCGACGGCAATGAGTTCTATTAAACAGACAGGACCGCGCCAGGCGCGCGTCCAATTGGGGGAATGATGGATTTTTGGACCGCCATGCAGGCGTTGATTCTGGGCATCGTGGAAGGCTTGACCGAGTTCCTGCCTATCTCCAGCACGGGCCATCAGATCATCGTGGCCGACCTGATCGGCTTCGGAGGCGAGCGGGCCATGGCCTTCAATATCATCATCCAGCTGGGTGCGATACTGGCCGTGGTGTGGGAGTTCCGCCGCAAGATCCTCGAAGTCGTCACCGGCTTGCCGACCCAGCGCAATGCGCAGCGCTTCACCATCAACCTGCTGATCGGCTTTCTGCCTGCAGTGGTGCTGGGGGTGATATTCGCCGACAAGATCCACGAATACCTGTTCAACCCCATCACCGTGGCCGTGGCGCTGGTGCTTGGCGGCTTCGTCATGCTCTGGGCCGAGAAGCGCGAGCACGCCGTACGCGTGCACCACGTCGACGACATGCACTGGAGCGATGCGCTCAAGGTCGGCTTTGCCCAATGCCTGGCGATGATTCCCGGCACTTCGCGCTCTGGCTCGACCATCATCGGCGGCCTGCTGTTCGGTCTGTCGCGCAAGACGGCCACCGAGTTCTCGTTTTTCCTGGCCATGCCGACCATGGTCGGCGCCGCGGTGTACTCCGGCTACAAGTTTCACCATCTGTTTCAGCCAGCGGACTTCCCGGTGTTTGCCCTGGGCTTCGTGGTCTCGTTCATCTTCGCGATGATCGCAGTGCGCGGCCTGCTCAAGTTCATCGCCACCCATAGCTACGCGGTGTTCGCCTGGTACCGCATTGCCTTCGGCCTGATCATCCTGGCCACCTGGCAGTTCGGCTGGATCGACTGGTCCAGTGCGCAAGGCTGAACCGGCGTCGCGCCGGGCGCCGTCACCGCTGCGCGGCGGGCAGCAGCGTCCCGTGCGATTCCTGGCGCTGAAACTTACGGCCTTCATCCTGCTGTGCCTGTTGCCGTTCCTGGGCGTATTGCGCCTGGCACTGGCCGGGCACCCGGCGCCGCTGGCAGTCTATGCCCTGATGAGTCTGCTTGCGGCCGGGTTGTACTGGCATGACAAGCGCCGCGCCACGGTGCAGGGCCAGCGCATTCCAGAAAGACTGCTGCACGGCGTCGAGCTGCTCGGCGGCTGGCCGGGTGCGCTGCTCGCCCAGCAACTGTTCCGGCACAAGACGCGCAAGGTGTCCTATCAACTGGTGTTCTGGCTGATCGTCGCGCTTCACCAGGTGTTCTGGTTCGATCAGGTCATTTTTGCCGGACAGCACCTGGGTATCACGTTCTGACGCCACGGCCTGCACTTGCAGGCTCAATGCGCGTGACGACTGCCGGTGGGGTCCTGGATCTGGATGACGCGACCCTTGCTCCAGGCGTCGGCGCCTGGGTCTATCGCCGGCGCGGGGATATCGGCGCGGGCCGCTTTCTTGCTGTCGCTGTCGACACCGAAGCGTTTGTCGCGCTCGCGCACCAGCGCCGGATCGATCTGACCATCAGCGGTGAAACCCATCATCAGTTGCGGTACGCCCAGGGGCAGCTGCTTGTCCAGATCGGTGTGCCAGGTATGCCAGGTCTTGCCGTAGGTGTTCACCAGTTTTTCCATCAGGGCATGTTCGGCCGGCGCGGGAATGCCCGGCGCTATCAGTTGGCCGGACTTCACTTCGTGGACGTGGCTGTGCCACAACGCTTTCTCGGCCGTGGGCAGTTTGGCGAAGAGCCCGGCGCTGATGATGTATTCGACGCCCATCAGTTTTGCATCCTTGACGTTACCGTCATAAATGACGCACTGAATCACTTCTTCATTGAGGATGGCGCAATAGTGATGGGCTTCCATCTGCGCGCCGGGGTGTCCATTGTAGAAATGAAAGCCATCCAGGTAGGCGTTCAACTCATCGATGGGTGGGCGCGACTGCAGCGCGTTGGCGCCAGCGTCCAGGGTCTTGGTCAGCGCTGTGGCCGGTACGCCGGGCGCGTCCACCTTGGATGCGCTGTTATTGCCGGCGCAGCCCGCGATGGCGAGGGCGGCAAGGCACGTCAACGAGGTGCGCGTGGCAAGGGCCTTTCGAGTGTTCATGCTGGAATCCTTTTCATGGGGGCGAAGCGCAGCCAAGGCTTTGTGAGCGATGGCCGGCAACACTTCAGGGGCACCTTCATAGAGCCGGACCACGGACGAGGGTTCAGCCGATCAGACCCTGGTTGCGGTCAGTGGAGGGTTTTCAGCCGCGCCTGCGTAATATTTCACGGAACCGGCGTGTGACTTGGCCCATCCTATGCTGTGTCAGAACCTACCCCCAAGGTTTTGCCAAGGAAGAGCGCCGCGATGGTCCGTCGTTGTGCAGTATTGGTTTTTCTGCTGCTGTTGAGCCTGTTTTCGGTGCAGGCTCAAGCGCTTCCCCATGCCCGCTGGAACGTGGGTTATCACCTGCTGACCTTCAACGACCCGCTCGACGACCAGCCCATGCAAGCCTATGCCTTCTACCCCACCCAGGGACGTACGCATCCGGCGCGATTGGGCGGCTACAGCATCGACGCGCAGCAGGATGCCCCGATCGCCATCGGTCGCTTCCCGCTGCTGATGCTGTCCCACGGCAATACCGGCACCCCCTTGGCCTTGCACGATCTGATCACTGCACTGACGCGCAAGGGCTTCGTGGTGGTGGCGGTGGTCCATCCGGGTGACAACGCCCAGGATCACAGCCGTTTGGGCAAGCTCAGCAATCTGTACGGGCGGCCACTGCAGATCTCCCAGGCGATCAGCGCAGCGTTGGGCGATTCGATGTTGTCGCCTTTCGTCAATGCCAACGCGGTTGGGGTGATCGGCTATTCCGCAGGTGGCGAGACGGCATTGATCCTCTCCGGCGCGCGCCCCGACCTGCAGCGCTTGCGCAAGTACTGCGAAGAGCGGCCCTACGACGCCGATGCCTGCCAGACCCGTGGTGAACTGGAAGCCGACCGCGACGACCTGAACCCCGAAGCCGACCCACGGGTACGCGCGCTGTTGTTGATGGCGCCGTTGAGCCTGATGTTCGGTCGCCAGACCCTGGCTGAAGTCCACTTGCCAACCCTGATCTACAGCGGCGATAACGATCAACTGGTGGCCATCGACAAGAATGCCGAGGCGCTGGCGCGCAAGCTGCCGGGAAACACGGACTATCGACTGCTGCCCGGCGCCGGTCACTTTGTTTTCATGGCACCGTGCACGGACGAGCAACGCGACGCCTCGCCGGCCCTGTGTACCGATGCCGACGGCGTGGACCGTGAAGGCATCCACCGCGACCTGATCCACGAAGCCGGAAAGTTCTTCACGCACACCCTGGGTCGGCCTTCACGCGCGGGCCTGCAGACCGCCGATCACTGATCCTGGCGCGACAGCCACGCAGTGAGCCCCAGTGCCGCGAGGGACAGCCCGGCGGCCAGAGCGAAAATCGATCCATAGCCGAACCCGGCCGCTACTGCGCCCATCACCGGTCCGGCAATCGCCAGGGCCAGATCGAAGAACACCGCGAAGGCGCTCAAGCCTGCACCGCGGCTGGTGCCCGGTACCTTGTGGATGGCCAGCACCCCCAGCGCAGGATAGACCAGCGACAACCCCAAGCCGGCCAGCGCTGCACCCGCGAGCGTGAAGGTCGGCGAGGGCGCCAGCCAGAGCAGGCTCAACCCGACCACCTCCGTGGCGATACAGGCCATGGCCACCGTCGAGCCGCCCAGGTGATTGATGCTGTTGATGAACACCAGGCGCGCCGCGATGAAGCTGATGCCGAAGGCGGTCAGGCACCAGGCCGCGCCTTCCCAGCCGCGCTCCACGTAGTAGAGGGTGATGAACGTGGTGAGGGTGCCGTAGCCGATCGACGCCAGCATCAGGCTCATCCCGTGTGGTGCGACCCGGCCGAAGGCCGCCCAGAACGGCATGCGTTCGCCACGCACCACGGGCGCGGCAGGCGTATCGTGGATCATCCACAGCGCCAGCGCGCTCAATAGCATCAGGGCGATGCCCAAGGTCCAGAAGCCGGCGAACCCCACCATCAGCACGCCCAGCGGCGCGCCAATGGCGATTGCGCCATAGGAGGCGATGCCATTCCAGGAAATCACCTTGGCCATGTGTTCGGCGCCGACGCGGCTGATGCCCCAGCTGCTGGTGCCCACGCCGATTGCACCCTGGGACAGTCCGAGGACCACACGCCCGGCGATCAACACCCCCAGGCTCCACTGCGGCACGCTGTGCAGGAACACGGATACGAAGGTCAGCGCGCCGCTGATACCGATACCGATCAAGCCGTAGACGATGGTACGTTTGGTGCCCAGGGCATCGGCCATACGCCCGGCACTCGGGCGGCTGAGCAGGGTGGCCAGGTACTGCGCGCCGATCACCACGCCAGCCGCTACGGCGCTGAAGCCCAGCTCATCGTGAACGTAACCCGGCAACACGGCAATCGGCAGCCCGATGGAGATGAAGGCAATGAAGGTGTAGAAGACGATGGAGATGATTTGCAGGTTGATGGACGACGAAGGGGTAGGGTGGGCAGACTCGGTCATGGGCTCGTTCGCAGGCGTGCGCTTGAGGTCCCCTCGGACAGGGAACGTTGGTTAAAGCAAAGCAGGCTATCGATTATTTGCAACTCTTCGACACAACGCGACGCTGCTACAACCACAACGCAAGCCGCGTCATCGCAGATGGCGCGGCCTGCACAAATCCCTGTAGCAGCGGCGCAAGCCGCGTCCGGGTTCGCCGCGTTGCGTCAGGCACACCGCACTGGCCGGTGACGCGGCTTGCGTCGCTGCTACAGGGGCTGTTCCAGCAACGCAACGGTTTTCTCGTCGGGCTCACCATTGAAGAACCGGTCGAGCAGTTGCTGGAAGCACACCTGCTCAGGTGCGACGCTGGCAAACAAGGTCATGCATGAACGCAGTTTCATATCATCGGGACTGCCGAACATGGCTGTCACGCTCTTGCCCGAATGCTCGAGCACGGTCCGTGTGCACTCCAGAAGCCGAGCGCCCAGTAACGGATCGTGCAGATAGGCCACTGCTTCGGCAGCGCCGCTGATCGCATAGAAACGCGCCGTCTCGCTCCGCCCCAGGCCGGCCAGTTGGGGAAAGACGAACCACATCCAGTGAGTGCGCTTGCGGCCGCTGCGCAATTCTTCGAGGACATCGGAGTACACCACGCGTTGGGCGTCGATGAAGCGGTTCAGATCGAAGGTGTCGGTCATGGCCGGTTGGTTCCAAGTTGCCTGCGTGCAGTTGTGGCCACTCCAGGATCGTGAAGTTCCTTCAGCTGCGTATCAGGCTTGTGTACAAATGCCCGTTCTCTCGCTGGATGACGGTGTCGCCGTATAAGTTGCAAGGGGCCGCTCCGGCTCCATTGCAGCCTATGGGAGAACGAGTTTGAGTTTATCAGTTCATAGCAACACGCCCTCAGTCGTAGCGGTCGACAGTCGAGGACTGAAACTGCGCGATGTTGCCTATCATCGCCATCCGGACACGCCCGGTTCCACAGACAAGCGCATCACCCGATACCAACAAGGTTCTGGTGGTTTCATGGAAGCTGAAGCAGACCCGCGTCTGCATGCGGCAGGGTTGGCCAATTTCATCTACGTGCGCAGCCTCAGCGGCAAGGCATTGCGTACGCACAGTACCGATGCCGGGATCAGCCTGGCCCTGGAGGATGTCGCCGGGCGGCCAAGCATGATGCTGACCCATATCAGGCGGACTGAGGCGGGCGGACTGGATCTGCGCAATGTCGTCAGTCGGACTTGGCAGTATGAAGGTCAGGGCTTGCCTGGCCGTCCCTTGAGCCTGACGCAGAAGGTGGGTACGACCCCAGCCCAGGTGACGGAACGCTTCGTGTATGCAAGCACTACGGACGCTGAAAAGGCACTCAACCAGGCCGGCAAGGTGATCATGCACTTCGACTCCGCCGGGCTGGAGCGCACTGACGCATTCTCGGTGCCGGGGCCGGCGACCTCAGTCACGAGGAGGCTGCTGAAGGAAAGCGCTGATCCGGATAAGACTGCCGATTGGCAGGGTGACAGCGTGCTAGCCTGGAACGACTTGCTCTCCGACGTTGCTTACACCACTTTGCGGGAGATGGATCCGACGGGCATCGCATTCGCAACGACCGACGCGTGCGGCAACCTGCATCGCGTGGAGTACAACCTCACGGGGCAACTGGCACGCAGTTGGCTAACCTGGCAGGGCTGTGCAGCAGAAGCCACCCTGGAGCAGGTGACTTATTGTGCAACGGGTCAGAAGCGCTCCGAAAAGCACGGTAACGGCGTGGTCGTGAACTACGAATACGAGCAGGGGAGTCAGCGTCTGAGCCGAATCAGCACCCTGCGCCCGGCGGGACACATGGCAGGCGCGAAATCATTGCAAGATTTGCGCTATACATATGACGGCGTGGGCAATGTCATCAGTGTCATCAACGATGCACAGGCAACGCGTTACTGGCGCAATCAGAAAGTGCCGCCCCTCAACACTTACCGCTATGACAGTCTGTATCAGCTGGTCACTGCGTCCGGACGCGAAATGGCCATTGGCAGGCACCCGGCCCGTATGCGAAAAGCCCTGGCCATACCGTCACCCGACCTTTCGG
>Ga0265798_10002129_pt1 | contig 29518 bp, 31 predicted proteins | sample P3T30metagenome_FD_192430 | JGI IMG/M metagenome (GOLD analysis project Ga0265798, IMG submission 192430) | Plant litter microbial communities from East Loma Ridge, Irvine, California - P3 T30 | ecosystem: Environmental > Terrestrial > Plant litter > Unclassified | place: USA: California...
CTGTTAATAAGGGGTACAAGGCCGCCAAAAAACGTAAAACTTAAACAGCTTTGTCCTTGTTTTGGAGCAACACATTCATGTTTAACCCTGATCCATCTATGCGCGTGACCAGCCGTTTTTACCAAATTTTAAATTGTTTTCTAATTGTTATTCTTACCTGTACCACCCTTACTGCACAGGAGCCTGCCATGTCTAAGCAGGGCGATTTTAAGATCCGGATCATCGCTGATAAGCTTAGCGATCCCTGGGAAATTAGTTATGGCCCTGATGCACAGCTCTGGGTAACGGAATCTAAAAACTATAAGGTCTGGTGGATAGATCCGGCTACCGGCAAACGGCAGCAGCTGCTTGATCTAAGTGAAGAACGTGAATTTCCGAGGTATGACCAGGTTCCCGATGAGCAGGATGGCGGTAAACCCTGGCCGCAGGGTGGGTTGATGGGCATGGCGCTGCATCCAGATTTGCTGCGGGGCAAACCGTACGTTTATCTCGCCTACACCTATCGCTTCAAAGGCGCAGCTGCAAAGGGAGATGGTGCTGAACCCGGATTTAAGGGCTATCACTTTGTAGGACGGGTGGTACGTTACACCTATGATCAAAAGCGGCAGCAGTTACACAGCCCGCTGTCGCTCTGCGATACCATACCGGCAAGCAGCGACCATAACGGCGGGCGATTGTTGATCGCACCGGTTCAAGGCAAAAACTACTTGTACTACAGTATAGGTGACATGGGTGCGGGACAGTTTGCCAATGGCGGGCGGCAGAACAAGGCTCAGGATAGAAACCGTTATGAGGGTAAAATCCTCCGCTTTAATACCGAGCCGGACGGGGACAAGGATCCTTTTGACCGCTGGATTCCGAACGATAATCCATTTAATGCTGTTGCACAAAATGCGGTCTGGTCTTTGGGGCACCGGAATCCCCAGGGCTTAACTTACGGCGAGCTTAACGGAAAGACTTTGTTATACAGCGTGGAGCATGGACCTTACGGTGATGATGAGCTTAACCTGCTGGAGGCTGGCGGCAACTACGGGCATCCATTGATTATTGGCCGTAACGATGGGAACTATGACGGGCTTGCAGCTTCAGTGTCTGATCATGCGGAGCTTCCCGGAAAGTGGCATACCAGTTATCCGCTGATCCCATCAGAAGCAGCGAATGCAAAAGCCCTGGGTACCAGCTACAAGGATCCGGAGCGGAGTTTCTATGCGATACCACACAAACAGTTGCAGGCGCTGTTTGGTAAAATTGCTAAAGGCGACGAACAGGAATGGGAAGCTTATGGCCCCTCCAGCCTTGCGATGTATACCAGTGATGGTATTCCGGGCTGGAAAAATTCGCTCCTGATTACAACACTTAAAGGCTCCGCATTGCTGCGTTTAAAGCTTGATAGAGCGGGTAAGGTCATGGATGGGGAACCTGAGGTATATGTAAAGGGAAAGGTCCGGTACCGGGATCTGGCAATTTCCAGTGATGGGAAGAAAATTTATCTATCAGCAGATAACTCAGCAGTGAGTTCAGGGCCGTCGGAGCAGCATACGGAGGAGGTTTCTTATAAAGGGTGTATATTGGAATTAACGTACCAGTAACCGGAATTTCAGTTTTTTTAATTTTTTTAAATAAATTATCACCTCTAATATAGCCCGAGGTATACTTTTTATTACCGGAATATTCCGGCTAAAAGAATTATAGATGACTAAATTAAACGCGAAGCTTCGGCTACTCAGAGTTAAACACAACATGACGCAGCAACAAGTTGCACTAAGATTAAATTGTTCAGTACCTGCGTACAGCAAGCTGGAAACTGGCGCAACGGATGTGACCGGTTCCAGACTGGTACAGCTCGCAGCAATCTACAATTGTGGGATTGATAAGATTTTTACATTTGGTGAACCTCTTGATGATTCAGTGGAGCGGAAGGTTGCAGAACTGATAAATGAGCTACGTAGATCAAAAGAAGAATTAGCAAACCTGCAGCATAAGATCATTAAATTGTACGAGGAAAAATATGGGACCTCTTAGATGCAAAATTACTAAGTGACCAAGTAAATGGCAGATGAATATACAAGATTATCATGTTTTAAAAAAAGGGCTTAATGCCCTTTCTTTAAAATAGTTCCTGCATGTCTCGGTCTGCAGTATTGATTTTCTTTAGGAACTCATCGAAACCAGGCCCTTTTTGTTCACTATACATACCATAAGCATCAGAGATGAAAGAGATGTTTTCCTCGTTATCTTTTAGGATGTAAATGACGGCATTGTCTCCGGGGTCGGAGTGTCCCTCAAAGCGGTAGGTTTTTATAATGGTCAAATCCTCAGGGCTGAAGGTCTTATCAATTTTATTGCCTTTCATATGGCCATCTTCAGTCATAGTAAGTTCGTTATCGTAGCCCTTTTGCCTTAGTTTTTCTAATATCTGGCTAAGGGTGTTCATTTCAGCTGGTTGTTTCATCTTCTATAGGTTATATGTAATAAAACAACAGCTAACATAAATGGTTTGCGGGAAATGGCTGCACAAAAAAACAGCTACCCAATTTGGGCAGCTGTTTGCTTTATATTTTGTGGATAATAGCCTTGTCTTATAAGCCGAAAGCAGACTTAACTTCCGTTACGTAGTCAAGTTTTTCCCAGGTAAATAGCTCAACAGTAACCACTTTTTCTTCACCATTCGGTGTTCTGAAGGTTTTGGTTACAGTTTCAGGCTTTCTGCCCATATGGCCATAAGCGGCAGTTTCGCTATAAATTGGGTTCCTCAACTTTAAACGTTGCTCAATGAAGTAAGGACGCATATCGAATATGTTCTCTACGATCTTCGCGATCTCGCCATCGGTTTTGGATACCTTACCCGTACCATAAGTATTGATGTATATACCCATTGGTTTGGCTACGCCAATAGCATAACTTACCTGTACCAAAACCTCATCTGCAACGCCAGCAGCCACAAGATTTTTGGCGATGTGACGAGTTGCATAAGCAGCACTCCGGTCTACCTTGCTTGGATCTTTACCCGAGAAAGCTCCACCGCCGTGAGCACCTTTGCCACCATATGTGTCTACGATGATTTTACGGCCGGTTAATCCGGTATCACCATGTGGACCGCCGATCACAAACTTTCCGGTAGGATTGATGTGGTACTGAATCTGGTCGTTGAACAAGTGTGCGTATTGTGGGTTTTTGCTGATGATCCTTGGAATAAGGATGGTTACCAGGTCATGTTTGATCTTTTCAAGCATCGACGCTTCTTCAGCGAACTCATCATGTTGTGTGGAGATCACGATGGCTTCAATGCGTACAGGCTTGTTGTTGTTATCATATTCCAGGGTTACCTGCGATTTTGCATCCGGGCGCAAATAGGTGATTTCCTTCATTTCCCGTCTTAAAGCTGCAAGCTCCTGCAATAACTTATGCGACAGATCAAGCGCAAGGGGCATGTAATCTTCGGTTTCATTCGTTGCATAACCAAACATCATCCCCTGATCTCCGGCACCCTGATCTTCTTTGTTGGATCTGTCAACACCCTGGTTGATGTCTTGCGATTGTTCATGAATGGCCGACAGAATTCCGCAGGAATTGGCCTCGAACATGTACTCGCTTTTGGTATAGCCTATTTTTTTGATGACATCACGAGCGATCTGCTGTACGTCTAAGTAGGTTTTAGATTTAACTTCGCCGGCTAAGATTACCTGACCTGTGGTAACGAGGGTCTCACAAGCAACCTTAGAATCAGAATCGAATGCTAGAAAGTTATCAATTAATGCGTCTGATATTTGATCTGCTATTTTATCAGGATGACCTTCGGAAACAGATTCTGATGTAAATAAGTATGACATTCTAAATAATTTATTAACGATTAAAAATTAAATAAAATGGACGATGATCCTGGTCAAACAGTCAGTAAAAGGAAGTGTATTGATGGTTAGCACTTTTTTTTACGTGGTTGCAATCCCGCTATGGTTAAATAGCATCACAAATCAGTCCACTTTAAGCGCTCAAAAATAGGATATATATTCATATAGTCAAAAAATATCAATTATTTTGCAGCTTCTTAAAAATAGTACCTTGTCTAAAACAAACATCTTATTCATTATAAATCCGATATCTGGTGGTCGGGACAAAAAGAACATTCCAACACTGATTGACAGGTGTTTGGATAAATCCCGGTTCAATGCCAAGTTCTGTTTTACCGAATATCCAGGCCATGCTTCGGAACTTGCTGCCGAGGCAGGGAATAAGAATTTTGACGTGGTGGTTGCAGTTGGCGGTGATGGTACGATCAATGAAGTCGGCACAGTGGTAATGTCGCAGGGCAAGATTATGGGTATTTTACCCTTCGGTTCCGGGAATGGCCTTTCCAGGTACCTGAAGATTCCAATGGACACGGTGAAGGCCATAAAAGTGATTAACGGACTGCATGTTAAAAGAATCGATACGGCCACTTTCAACGGGAAGTGCTTTTTTAATATGGCAGGTATGGGCTTTGATGCGCATATCAGTTCCATATTTGCTGGGAACAAAAAGCGTGGACTCTCTGGTTATATCAAACTTGGATTGAAAGAGATGCTAAACTACAAACCTGAAATATACCACATCGATGTGGATGGCCAGATCGTAAGACGAAAAGCCTTTGTGGTAAGTATTGCCAACAGTTCACAATATGGAAACAATACGTATATATCGCCAGAGGCTTCGGTTACTGATGGCTTGTTGGATGTTTGTGTAATCAAATCATTTCCTTTATTGTTGTTACCTAAGCTTGCCTACCAGATGTTGCGGGCAAATACCCACCATAGTGATATGGTTGAAATTATCCGCGGCAAGCGGATAACAATTAAACGAGAACAGGCAGCTGCTATTCACATTGATGGAGAACCCTACCAGATGGGCCAGAATATTGATGTTAATATTGTGCCTTTATCCTTAAATATAATTACACCAGATTATGAAGCCTAAAAAGAAGTCTTTGCAGGATCTTGGTGGAATCATGTATTCCACGGATCCTGATTTCGAATATCCTGAAGAAACGACTGAGCTGGAAAATATTCCAAACCAACAGCAAGACCTGCGGGTAACCTTAGATCGGAAGAACAGAGGGGGTAAAGCGGTAACGTTAATTACTGGATTTAGGGGGAGTGACGAAGATCTGCAGCAACTGGGAAAGATGCTGAAAACCAAATGTGGAGTAGGCGGATCTGCAAAGGATAGTGAGATTATTATTCAGGGCGACTTCAGGGAAAAGGTGCTTACCTTGCTTCAAAAAGAGGGCTACAAAGCAAAGAAATCAGGAGGCTAAATCATGTCCATATCCTGTTTGTAAGGTCTTGTGTAGCAGTTTAATATCGATAGTGTATGCAGCACAATAAGTAAAATAAATATCTAATTCTCGGTTAATTTTCCTTCTTAAGTATTTAGCTTTGACAGAAAAGCCAAATATTATGCGTGAAAGTAAACTGACAACACCCGATTTGAGTTACCTTGGATTAGGTACGGGTTTAGTGAAATATCAGCTAAGTGTTCCAGCATTGGTTGAGGAAGCTTTATTAAATGGGGAAGGCGTTCTTGCTGATAGCGGGGCGTTGGCCATTGATACTGGAAAGTTCACTGGACGATCGCCTAAAGACCGGTATATTGTTGCGGATGCACTAACAGAAAATGAGGTTTGGTGGGGTGATGTAAATATTAAAATTTCGACAGCGCAATTCGATGTGCTATATAATAAGGCTACAGCATACCTTAATAATAAGCAGTGTTACGTAAGAGATGTCCGGGCTTGCGCAGATCCCGACTATGAGATCGGCATCCGCGTAATAACGGAGACGGCCTATCAAAATCTATTCGCGCATAATTTATTCCTGCGTGTGGAAGACCAGGAGCTGTTAACTCGACCGGAATGGACAATCCTTGCAGCTCCAGGGCTCGAAGCTGATCCGGCTACTGATGGTACCCGTCAGGGAAATTTTACCATTATCAATTTCAGTGCTAAAGTAATCTTAATAGGAGGCAGCGGCTATACCGGAGAGCTCAAGAAGGGTATTTTCTCGGTGCTGAACTTCCTCTTGCCTGTATATAAAAAAACTTTACCGATGCATTGCGCTGCTAACGTTGGTGCTGCAGGCGATACTGCAATATTTTTTGGACTTTCCGGAACAGGCAAGACAACGCTGTCTGCGGATGAGCACCGTGGCCTGATAGGCGATGATGAGCATGGTTGGGGTGCTGGCTCAGTCTTCAATTTTGAAGGTGGTTGTTATGCGAAATGTGTTGACCTTAGTGCAGAGAACGAGCCACAGATCTATTCGGCCATTCGATTTGGGGCCTTGCTCGAGAATATTAATTTCTTTCCGGGCACAAGAAGGGTGAATTTTGAAGATGTGTCCAAAACTGAAAATACCCGTGTAGCCTATCCGATCACCTTTATTGATAATGCGGTACAGCCTTCAGTAGCGCCAGTACCCCGGAATATCTTTTTTCTGACTGCTGATGCCTGTGGCGTGTTGCCGCCAATATCCAGATTAACGCAAGGGCAAGCGATGTTTCATTTTGTTTCTGGCTATACGGCTAAGGTTGCTGGCACGGAAACAGGCGTGACAGAGCCACAACTAACCTTTTCGGCCTGTTTTGGAAAAGCATTTATGCCCCTGCACCCAACACGGTATGCCGAGTTGCTTGGTGAAAAAATGGAGCAGCATGCCGTGCATGTCTGGCTGGTAAATACTGGCTGGAGCGGTGGTCCTTACGGCGTTGGCAAGCGCACTAAACTTGCACATACCCGTGCAATGATCACAGCTGCATTAGATGGGACGTTAAATGAAGTTGCTTATGTGGCTGATCCTGTATTTGGTTTGCAAGTTCCGGTAAGTTGTCCCGGGGTACCTGAAGAGATCCTTAACCCTAAAAATACCTGGGCAGATGCTGCAGCATACGACTCCAAAGCCAACGAACTTGCTAAAGCGTTCTTGGAAAACTTCAGGGTATTTGAACAATATGCAAATGAGGAAATGCGCGCTGCCCTACCTAAAGTACGTGAAATAGCCTTTTAAAGGATGAATTTTGAGCTAAAATTTGCATTTCATTTTTTTTTTAGTTTTAATTGTGAAAGATTGTCTGGAAAGGGGCAATCTTTTTTTGATTTTACCAACCGCTCTCGGCTAACGTAACGAATTGATAACTTTTGAAATTTTAATGTAATTTTAAATTGGAAATTTTAAATTTGTTATAGCAACAATTGCCTACATTAGCCGTTGAAGTGTATTACAGAAATTATTCGAATTAAAACAAACTAAAAACTAAAAAACTAAAAACAAAAAAATGGCAAACGCACCAAAAACTACACCAGTTAAAAAAGAAGGCTCGTCTACAGCTTCTAACATGTTCGCAACACTAGTAATTCCAATTTGTATCATTATTGGTATTTTACTTTACAAGTTTGTCCTTGGTAGTCCATCAAACTTCGTGGATAACAATCCGGACAATCACCCACTACCAGGAAACTATGCAGCTATGGCTTATAAAGGTGGTTTCATCGTACCAATTTTGATGGGTATGCTTTTAATGGTAATCGTATTTTCAGTAGAGCGTTTCATCGTTATTGGTAAAGCAACTGGAAATGGAAACTTGGATGCATTCATCAAAAAAATCCAAGGTCTTTTAAGTTCAAACAACATCGAAGCTGCTATGGCTGAGTGTGACAGACAACAAGGTTCTGTAGCAAACGTAATTAAGTCTGGTTTGAAAAAATACCGTGAAATGGAAGTTGAGGCTAACATGGATACAGATCAAAAATGTCTTGCAATCCAGAAAGATATTGAAGAAGCAACTACTTTAGAAATGCCGATGTTAGAGCAAAACCTAACTGTAATTGCAACCTTAGTATCAGTAGGTACATTAACAGGTCTATTAGGAACAGTAACAGGTATGATCAAGGCATTCGGTGGTTTGGCTACATCTGGAGCTCCGGATCAAGCAGCACTAGCGAATGGTATCTCTGAGGCGTTGATCAACACTGCTACAGGTATTTCGACTTCAACTGTTGCGATTATCATGTACAACATCCTTACTTCAAAAATTGACAAATTAACTTATGCAATTGATGAAGCTGGTTTCAGCATCATCCAAACTTATGCTTCTACGCATAAATAAGAAATAATGAATTTTTTTTTACCGGCTTTATGGAAAACCGGAAGAATAAACATCATTAATAAAAACATAAGTAATATTTAAATTATGCCAAGAGCAAAGGTTCAAAGAAAGAGTACTTCGATAGATATGACCGCCATGTGCGACGTGTCTTTCTTACTACTGACTTTCTTTATATTAACAGCTACAGCACGTCAACCTGATCCTCTTAAGATTACAATTCCGACATCGACCTATAAAATTCCGGTTCCTGATGTTGACATTGCGAAATTATCGATCGGACATGGCAAAGTGTTTTACGAAGTAGCTGGACAAGACGTGAAGATGGCCACTTTGGATAAAATGGCAGCCCAGTACAAACTTGAATTTAGCCCTACCGAGCGCAAGCGTTTTGGAGTAATCCAATCGTTCGGCGTACCAATTCAAAGCTTGAAGCAGTACATCAATTTACCGGATGAAGCTGCTCGTGAAAAATCTGGATTGGCGACAGGGATTCCGGCAGATTCAACAAACAACCAATTGGCGGATTGGATTTTAAATTCTCGTCAGGCTGTTGCAGAGTTGCATTCTGAAGCGATGCGTATTAGTATTCGAGGAGATGCTGAGGAAGAATATCCTACTGTTAAGAAGATTGTAGACATTCTTCAAAAACAGAAAATCAACAAATTTAGTTTAATTACATCGGCCGAAGGCGGTGCTCAATAAGAAAAAGCAATGGCAGAATTAGATACCTCCAGCGGGGGTGGCAAAAAAGGCGGTAAAGTTAGAACCAAGAAAGCCAACACGAAAGTAGATTTAACCGCAATGGTGGATTTAGCTTTCCTTTTGATCACTTTCTTTATGCTAACGACCTCGCTTTCGAAGCCTATTGCAATGGACATTGCAAAACCCGATAAAAACGAAAAAGATGATACCAACAGGTTGGAGCTGCGTGCATCTCAAACCATGACCATTCTACTTGGTAAAAACAACAAGGTAGCCTGGTATATGGGAGAAGCAGGTAAGGAGACCCCAACAATTGAAGGATATCCTGAAGTAAGACAGTCTATCCTGGCAAACAAAAAGAAAGTTGCTGAGTTATATGGTAACGACCCTAAAAAATCTTTAGTAGTCGTTATTAAGCCAACTACAGGAGCAACCTATAAGAACTTTGTGGATATTATGGACGAGTTGAACATTGCTCAAATCAGCGCAGCTCCGGCTATTGATGATGAAAACATCCTTGATTCTGAGATTGCTGTAATGAAGCAAAATGGTATACTCTAACATATTTAACAACTAAAACCAAGCACAATGTCTAAAATAGATTTGTTCAGAAAAGAATGGCTTGATGTTGTTTTTGAAAACAAAAATAAGTCTTACGGCGCCTACAGGCTACGTCAGAACAATGGTTCAACTACAACAAAAGCAACGCTGATTGCATCGGCAGCATTTATATTGCTGTTCATGACGCCGAAGATCATCAGTTTGATCAAAGGCTCAATGCCAGAAGAAGAAATAGTACAGCAGGTTGAGGTTGCGATTCAGCCACCACCGCCTGTTGATCCAAAGACTCCACCGCCGCCACCGGTAGAGCCACCACCACCAAAAACTGATCAGGTGAAGTTCCCGCCTCCGATTGTAAAACCGGATGTTGAGGTGCGTGACCAGGAGCCACCACAGATCGAGGATTTGAAAAAAGCTGACCCAGGTCAGAAAACCATAGCCGGGGATCCGGATGCTGACATCGTGATTACCGCACCAGTAGGTGAGGGACCGAAACAAGCTGCTGTGGTAGAAGATAACCAGGTTTACGATTTCGTAAGTATCGAAACGCCTCCAAGTTTCCCAGGTGGTATTGCTAAGTTCTATGCCTATGTTGGTAAGAACGTAAAATATCCGCCTATGGCAGCTGAGAACAATATTCAGGGTAAAGTATTCCTTTCTTTCGTAGTAGAGAAAAACGGAGAGCTTACTGATATTCAATTAGCAGGTAAAAAATTGGGTGGAGGTACCGACGAAGAGGCAATCCGCGTTTTAAAGGCGAGCCCTAAGTGGACACCAGGTATTCAGAATGGAAAACCAGTACGTGTTAAGTACAACATTCCAATCAGCTTCACCTTATCTCAATAAGAGTTAAATATGTTTAACTACAATAATTTTAAACAGAAATCGCCCCAACAGCGATTTCTGTTTATTTTCGGCCTAATTATTTTACTTTTTTATTTTGCATTGGGCGTGCTTTTGATCTTTTGGAAGGACATTCCTTTTGACATCCAACCAACTTATAGGATCTTATTTGGTATACTGTTAATTGTTTACGCCATTATTAGATTTTTCAGACTTAATCAAACGGAACGATAGACATGAAGTACCTTGGTTTTTTATGCATTTTAATCGCAGTAGTATCCTGTAAAAACAAGCCAAAGGATTCGGAAGCGTTGGAAACAAGAACCTCTGGTTCTATTAAGATTCTAGTTGATGACACTTTTTCTAATATCGTTGACGAACAGTTGGTTGTTTTCAATTCTGATTATCCCGACGCTAAGGTTGAACTTATAAAAGGCCAGGAACAGCGGATCCTGCCAACGTTTTTAAACGACAGTATTCGTGTAATCGTTATGTCGAGGGTCTTAACAGCTAAAGAGGAGCAGCTTTATACCAATCGTGGAATTGTAGCCTACACGCAGCGATTTGCCATCGATGGGATTGCGCTGCTTGCGAATTCGGCCAGTCCTGATAGTACCGTTACAGTTGATGAGATACTCTCCATTCTGAAGGGATCTTACACAGGTAATAAGAAATTGGTTTTTGACAATCCTTATTCCAGTACCGTAAAGTACTTCAAGGATCTCGCTAAAATAAATGCACTTCCAAGTAAAGGTGTGTATACTTTAGACAGCAATGCGGACGTTATTAAATACGTCGCAGAAAACAAAGACTATATCGGGGTGATTGGCCTCAATTGGTACTTACAAGCCGGTAAGACAGGCGATAATGATTATCCTAGGGTTAAACTAATTGGCGTAAAGAATGTCAAAGGTTTAAAAGGTGATGATGCTTATTACAAACCTACGCAGGATAACTTGATCAGTGGAATATATCCTTTTCTTAGAAATGTGTACATCATCGATTGTGAGGGGAAAGATGGTGTCGGTACGGGATTTGCAAACTGGTTAGCCAGTCCGCGAGGACAACTTATAATTTTGAAATCAGGTCTGGGACCACATAAGCTGATTTCAAGGGATTTTAACTTAAAGAATTCAAACTAAATAATATATTTGAAATATGAAGATGACAAAAAAAGCAATAACCTTAAGTCTAGGTTTAGCAGTAATGGGTTCTGCCTCTTTTGCTCAAAGCCTGGAAGATGCGAAGAAAGCTGTAGATGCTGAACAGTATCAAAAAGCGACTTCTTTGTTGAAAGGGCTTGTAAAATCTCAAGCAAGCAAAGGAGAGAATTATTTTAATTTAGGTGAAGTTTACTTAAAAACAGAATACCTTGATTCTGCAAGAGCGGTGTTTACTCAGGGAGTTACTGCAGACCCTAAAAATCCATTGAACTACATTGGACTGGGAGAAGCAGATTTACTAGCTAACAATGCAGCTTCCGCTAAAACAAACTTTGATAAAGCGGTAGATGTATCTAAAAAGAGCGATTACATTCCTCAACTATATATCGGGAAAGCATACATTGAGGTTGAAAAACCGGATTTCAATGCTGCATTACCGTATTTGCAAAAAGCAGATGAACTGGATAAAAATGACAAGGATGCTGAAACCTTTTTAGCACTTGGTGATTTCTATGCTTATCAGCGTAAAAACTCTGAAGCGCTTCAAAACTACATGAGGGCTTTAAACATCAATCCGAATATCTTGAGAGCTAAGGTTCAGATTGGAAAAATGTATAAAGAATCACGTGCATTTCCTGAAGCAGAGACGGCTTTGAAAGAGGTAATTGCTCAGGATGCTAACTACGGTCCTGCATACAGAGAGCTTTCTGAGTTATACAACCAGTGGTCATTTGGTGATCCAAATGGTCAGGCTAAATCTGCAGCTGCTATTGAGAACTATCAGAAATATTTAGATCTGACAGATAAATCTTTTGACTCACGTATCAGATATGCACAGATTTTGTTCTACGCTAAAGATTTTCAAAAATTAGAAGCTGAAACGAATGCATTAGCTGCGATGGCTCAAAACAGCCCTAAAGGACTTTTGATTTCACGTTTAAGAGGTTACTCTGCTTACGAGAACAAAAACTATCCACAGGCATTAGAATACATGAATGATTTCTTTTCAAAGGTTAAAGATACAAGCCGTATTGTTGCTGATGACTATTTGTACCTAGGCCAGGCGCAAATGCAACAAAAACAAGACAGCCTTGCTTTGATCAATATCACTAAAGCTGTTGAGATGGATTCTACTAAAGCTGAGGCTTTAGCAAACATGGCTAAGTCATTCTATGAAGCTAAAGACTATCCAAAAGCTGTTGCGACTTATGATGTTGTAAACCGTTTAAACCCAAGTGGTGTAGGTTCGTTATATAACTACTACTACCATGGTCTGGCCGCTTATTTCAGCTATGCTGCAGATTATACAGCAAAGAAAAATCCTTCGAAAGATCTTTTAGTAAAAGCGGATTCATCATTCTCGAAGTTGGTTACCTTATCTCCTACTACTTATGATGGATACTTATGGCGCGCAAGGGTTAACTATTTCAAAGATAGCGAGACCAACCCTCAAGGTATTTATGTGCCGTATTATCAGCAATATTTAGATTCAGCGGAAGCGCATGTAGATAAGCAAACACCGGCTACTAAAAAGAATATGTTAGAGGCTTATAACTCAATCGCTGGATTTGCTTCTACTACTGATAAAGAAAAAGCAAGAACTTACTGGAATAAAGCAGTAGCGATTGATCCACAAAATGCAACAGCATTGGCTGGTATCAAATCACTTTCAGCTCCTGCTAAAGCCGGTAGAAAATAAAAGTTAAATAATTCAAGTTTAAAAAAGAGAGTGCCGCTTCGGCATTCTCTTTTTTATTTTAGAGGGTTTTAAGTAGAGACCTATTCAGAAGTTTATGATGATATATAGATATATTCTCGCTTCCATGCTGTTAAGTGTTAGTGTTGGCGCGTTTGGGCAGCGTTTGGAGGACGCCAGAACAGCAATTGATGCAGAACAATATCAAACGGCAAAGTCCATGCTGAGATCCCTTTTGAGGACGCAACCAAAGGATGGCGACCTTTACTATAGTTTGGGTGAAGTTTATCTGAAAACAGGATACCTTGACTCTGCAAAGACTGTTTTTGCTCAGGGGATACGTGTTGCTCGCAAAAATCCGTTAAACTATGCTGGTATCGGGCAAGCCGACCTGCAAGCGGGAAGCGCTGCAGCTGCTAAAGTGAACTTTGATAAAGCAATAAGCGTAAGTTCCAGACGTAAATATAACGCGCACCTGGTCATTGGGCAGGCTTATACTTATGCCCTACAGCCTGACTTTTCTGCTGCATTATCGTATTTGAAAATAGCTGACGAACTGGACAAGTCAGATAAGGATGCACAGGTGTTTTTAGCATTTGGAAACCTCTTCGCTGAACAGGGAAAATATGCAGAAGCGCTGGAGCAGTATACGAAAGCAATTCAGCTTGATTCTACACTTCTGCGTACGAGGGTTCAGATTGGCGAGATGTACTTCAAAGCAGGTCAGCTCCTGAAAGCCGATAGCGTTTTAAAGGCTGTACTGGCAGCGCACAGCAACTATGGCCCAGCTTACCGCCTGCTGTCCGATCACAGTTTTCAAGCTTACTTAAATGATAAAAGTAATACTGCTGCAGCAGCAAATGCAGTTGCAAATTACAGCCTTTACCTTAATGTAACAGACCGTTCTTTCGACTCGAGGTTGCTATTTGCCAAGTTGCTTTATGCAGTTAAGGATTATCGAAATCTTGAAAAAGAACTCCAATCGCTTATGCCTGTTCCTGCCAGCAATTTGAAAGCACCGATCGTATTACGATTAAGTGGTTACAGCGCATATGAGAATGGTAACTACCCGGCGGCCCAACAACATCTAAACAGCATGTTTACTAGCCTTGCTGACGAGCTACAAGCTACTGCAGATGATTATGTGTACTTGAGTCTGACACAGCAAAAACTTCAGCTAGCCGATGCTGCCTTAGTAAGTGCGACTAAAGCAATAAAAATAGATTCTTCTAAAACGACTGCACTAGAACATATTGCAAAAAATTACTACAGCGCAAAAAACTGGGTCAAATCAATCGAAACTTATGATTTAATTAGACAGCTTGGTGGACAGCCTTTGAATTCGGGTGAAGTTGGTCTGTATCATGGAACGGCTTTATATTTCCGGTATGTGGAGGCATTTAACCAGCAGGAACAGCCGTCTGCTGGGCTACTTACCCAAGCTAACGCGATGTTTGATCAAGCGCTACGTACCGCTCCAGAGTTGATTGTAGCCCACCTGTGGAACGCAAGAGCCCTAAGCCTAATGGAGGATCAAAATAATCCACAAGGCGCCATGGTGCCCGCATATCAGGCTTATATTGATGCCGCTGAACGAAGCAATCTTGCTCAAACTGCTGCAACAAAGCGGAATCTGGTCGAAGCATGTCATGCCATTGCTGCTTTCGCCTTTGCTAAAGGTGATCATGACAAAGCGCGAACTTATTGGAACAAGGTTTTGACCCTAGAATCGCAGGATCCTGCAGCTATAGCAGGGATTAAGTCGCTCGCCAGCCCACTACGCTCGGGAAGGCGTAAATAAATTTCGAGGAAAAAATACGGCAGGGTTGTTATCCTGCCTTTTTCTTATATTTTTGTGTTCAAAGGATAATTATGGAAGGTCAAAGTGTACCAGTAGATTTTTTGCCAATTATATTTCAGGTCATCGTTGCACTTGGATTCGTAGTCGTAACTTTAATTGCAACCCATTACCTAGGTCCAAGCCGGAAGACAGCTGATAAACTGTCCACCTTTGAAGCAGGGATTAAGGTTGTCGGGAATGCACGCCAGCCTTTTTCGATCAAGTATTTTCTTGTCGCGATATTGTTCGTTTTGTTCGATGTTGAGGTTATTTTTATGTACCCATGGGCAGTCAATTTCCGGGAGCTGGGCATGGCTGGAATGATCGAAATGTTTATCTTCATGGGAACACTTTTACTAGGCTTTATATACGTCATTAAAAAGAAAGCATTAGACTGGAATTAAGCAATTTAGATTCTTTCTAAATCAAGCCAACATTATGTAAATTGCTCTATTATTGTAGATTTGTAGTTCATTCTTAGTCGGAATGAACTTTTTTTTTGTAAGATCATGAGTGAAATCAATATCGTAAACGCCCCTCCGGGCATAGAGGGATCTGGCTTCTTTGCCACGTCCTTTGATAAAGTCATTGGATTGGCTCGTTCACACTCTTTGTGGCCTCTACCATTTGCGACATCATGCTGTGGTATTGAGTTTATGGCCACGATGGGTTCACACTATGATTTTGGTAGATTTGGGTCGGAGCGTTTAAGCTTTTCGCCCCGCCAGGCAGACCTGTTAATGGTGATGGGCACGATAGCCAAGAAGATGAGTCCTGTGTTAAAGCAGGTATATCTACAGATGGCTGAGCCGCGTTGGGTCATGGCTGTTGGTGCCTGTGCTTCCAGTGGCGGTATATTCGATACCTACTCGGTACTGCAAGGAATTGACGAAATTATCCCGGTAGATGTTTATGTGCCAGGCTGCCCTCCGCGACCAGAGGCTATTCTTGATGGCTTCGGAAAAATTCAGGAGTTGGTGCGCAACGAATCTGGAAGAAGACGGGATTCAGCAGAATATAAGCAATTGTTAGCCTCATACGGAATTCTATAATGACAGAAGAGACCAACCATAACCTGATACAACTTTTAACCAGCGAATTTGGAACACGTGTGACCAACGTGGAGGAGCCTTACGGGCTACTAACCGTAGAGACTACGAAAGATGATATTATTGATGTACTTACGTTCTTGAAAAAAGATTCAAGGACCAATTTTCATTTTTTAACAGACATTACGGCTGTGCATTATCCGGAATTGCCTAACGGGCTGGCAGTGGTTTATCATCTGCACAACATGGTTGCTAAGGTTCGTATTCGTATAAAGGTGTTTTTAAATACTCAAACGCCAAACATTCCTTCTGCTACAGATTTGTGGAATGGGGCGAACTGGATGGAACGTGAAACCTATGACTTGTTCGGCGTGCTCTTCGATGGCCATCCAGATCTTCGTAGAATTCTGAATATGGATGAACTCGGTGTGCATCCGATGTTAAAACAATACCCGCTTGAAGACCCGAACAGGGTGGACAAGAAAGATGAATATTTTGGCAGATAACTTATGGTACACAATCGACCAGTAACAACAGACAATGATCCGCAAAGTGAGTTGGTAACCCTGAATTTGGGCCCTACACATCCGGCGACTCATGGTGTGTTTCAAAACATACTTCAGCTAGATGGTGAGCGCATTGTAAGTGGCGTTTCTACCATTGGCTATATTCACCGTGCCTTCGAGAAGATTGCGGAACATCGCCCGTTTTACCAAATTACACCTTTGACAGATCGCCTGAATTATTGTTCTTCACCGATCAATAATATGGGCTGGCATATGACAGTAGAAAAGCTGTTGAACATCAAGATGCCGAAAAGGGTAGATTACCTGCGCGTAATCATAATGGAGCTTGCGCGTATTTCAGATCACATCATCTGCAATACAATCATTGCACAGGATACCGGAGCCACAACAACTTTCCTTTACCTCTTTCAATTTCGTGAGCACATTTATGAGATCTATGAGGAGGTTTGTGGGGCAAGGTTGACAACTAATATCGGTAGAATCGGTGGCTTTGAGCGCGATTTCAACGATATAGCATTCGCCAAAATCAATAAATTTCTAAAGGATTTTCCTGTTGCGCTGAGGGAGTTTGAAAGCTTACTTAACCGAAATAGAATTTTCATTGACCGTACTGCTGGTGTGGCGGCTGTAACACCAGAAGCTGCTCTGGACTATAGCTGGACAGGTCCGCTTTTACGGGCTACCGGCGTAGATTACGATGTACGGGTCAGTGAGCCGTATTCATCTTATCAGGACTTTGATTTCGAGATCCCAGTTGGTACCAGTGGTGATATTTACGACCGTTTTCTGGTGCGAAACGAAGAGATGTGGCAGAGTGTTCGCTTGATTGAACAGGCTCTGGAAAAATTGAAAAATGAACCTGCGGGCATATTCCATGCTGATGTGCCTGATTTTTATCTGCCGCCGAAAGAGGAGGTCTATAACAATATGGAAGCCTTGATTTACCACTTCAAGATTGTGATGGGAGAAATTGATGCCCCTAAAGCAGAGGTCTATCACGCGGTAGAAGGTGGAAATGGTGAACTCGGTTTTTACCTGATTAACGATGGTGGTCGTACCCCATATCGTTTGCACTTCAGAAGACCTAGTTTTATAAATTATCAAATGTATGCACCCATGAGTAAAGGTATGCTGCTTTCAGATGCCATTATCAACATGAGTAGTATGAATATTATTGCTGGAGAATTAGATGCTTAAAGTAGAAGAACAACAACCTGAAGTGTTTCCAGAGACTTTGATCACAAAGTTTGATGAGATCGTAAGCAGATACCCTGCAGGCAAGCAGAAGTCGGCCTTGCTGCCGATGTTACATGAAGTGCAGGCTGTTTTTGGCTGGTTGAGTGTGCCATCCATGGACAAGGTTGCTGCTTACCTGGATATTAAGCCAATTGAGGTGTATGAAGTTGCTTCTTTCTACACGATGTATTTTCTAAAACCACAAGGCAAGTATGTACTTGAGGTTTGCCGGACCGGGCCTTGCTGCCTGGTAGGTGCGGAAAGGGTAATGGGGCATATTGAAAAAACACTCGGTGTTAAGGAAAATGAGGTTACTCCAGATGGTCTTTTCAGCTGGAGAGGCGTAGAATGCTTAGCAGCATGCGGCTTCGGGCCTGTGCTACAAATTGGGCCAGAATACACCTTTTTTGAAAACCTGAACGAGGAAAAGGTAGATCAGTTAATCCAAGACTTACGAAATAGATAATGGGGCGTAAACTATTATTAGAACATATAAATGTACCGGGCATCAACACTTTTGATGTTTATCGCCAAAAAGGTGGTTACCGTGCCGTTGAGAAAGCCTTGAAGATGACTCCTGATGAAGTTGTGGAGGAGGTTAAAAAGTCTGGTCTACGCGGCAGGGGTGGTGCAGGTTTCCCTACGGGGATGAAATGGAGCTTTTTGGCTAAACCAGAGGGCGTTCCACGATACTTGGTTTGCAACGCAGATGAATCGGAGCCTGGAACTTTCAAGGATAGGTTTCTGATGACATACATACCTCATGCCTTAATCGAAGGTATGATCGTTTCCAGCTTTGCGCTGGGTGCTAATACCTCCTATATCTATGTTCGTGGGGAAATGATGCCGCAGGTCCGGATCTTAGAACGAGCCATTGCCGAAGCTAAAAACGCAGGCTATCTAGGAAAAAATATTTTAGGAACAGGTTATGATCTGGAACTCTACGTGCAGCCAGGCGGTGGTGCTTACATTTGTGGGGAGGAGACAGCATTATTAGAATCACTGGAAGGTAAGCGTGGTAATCCAAGGATTAAACCGCCTTTTCCTGCGATTGCAGGTCTATACGGTTGTCCAACCGTAGTGAATAATGTGGAATCTATCGCTGCAACTGTCCCAATCCTTAATGACGGCGGTGATGAATATGCTAAAATAGGCGTTGGAAGAAGCACTGGAACTAAGCTGATTTCAGCTTCAGGAAACCTGGTTCGTCCGGGTGTTTATGAGATTGAACTTGGACTTCCTGTTGAAGAATTTATATACTCTGACGAATACTGTGGCGGTATTGCAAACGGGAAAAGGCTGAAAGCGACTGTAGCTGGCGGTTCTTCCGTACCAGTACTCCCTGCGAATCTTACCTTAAAACAGGTGAATGGCGAACCACGGGTGATGAGTTATGAAGGCTTATCTGAAGGCGGTTTTGTAACCGGTACCATGATGGGATCAGGTGGCTTTATCGCTTTCGATGAAGACCAGTGTATGGTTCGCAATACCTGGAATTTTGCACGGTTCTATTCACACGAAAGTTGTGGACAATGTTCTCCATGCCGTGAAGGAACGGGATGGATGGAGAAGATTCTGCGTAAGATTGAGTATGGGCAGGGTAAAATGAGTGATATTGATCTTCTGGTTGATGTTGCCAGAAAGATAGAAGGGAATACCATTTGTCCCTTGGGAGATGCAGCTGCATGGCCGGTGGCCAGTGCGATCAGGCACTTCAGGGATGAATTTGAATGGCATGTTAAAGAGCCTGTAAAATGTTTGGAGTCCAATTATGGGCTGGCAAACTATGCAGTGCCTATTGAAAAAACAGAAGTTACTACATAATTTAACCAAATACATATCATCTGTTATGAGTGATAAAGTTAAGGTGACGATAGACGGGATCACTGTTGAAGTGGAGCCCGGAACGACAATATTGAATGCTGCTAGGCAAATTGGAGGTGACATTGTGCCGCCTGCAATGTGCTATTACTCAAAACTTGAAGGTAGTGGTGGTAAATGCCGCACCTGCATCGTTAAGGTAAGCAAAGGTTCGGAAAAGGATCCAAGGCCAATGCCGAAGCTTGTCGCTTCCTGCCGTACCACTGTGATGGATGGGATGGAGGTGCTGAACATTACTTCTCCAGAGGTTCTGGAAGCCCGCAGTGGCGTGGTAGAAATACTACTAATTAACCACCCGTTGGATTGTCCGGTTTGTGACCAGGCAGGAGAATGTGATCTTCAAAACCTAACTTACGAGCATGGTTTGCAGAAAACCCGATACGAGTTTGAGCGTCGAACTTTTGATCGTATTGATATCGGCGATAAAATTCAGTTACACATGAACCGTTGCATATTGTGCTACCGCTGTGTGTTCCTGGCCGACCAGATTACGGAACAACGTGTGCACGGTATACTTAACCGTGGAGATCACTCAGAAATTTCTACTTACATTCAGCAGGCCGTGGATAATGATTTCTCCGGGAACGTTATTGATGTTTGTCCTGTTGGTGCTTTAACCGACAAGACCTTCAGGTTTAGAAATCGTGTATGGTTTACCAAGCCGATTGATGCACACCGGGATTGTCCGACCTGCACCGGCAAAGTTACCCTTTGGTATAAAGGTGAAGATGTATTGCGTGTAACAGCTAGAAAAGACGTATATGGTGAAGTGGAGTCCTTTATTTGTAATACCTGCCGCTTTGATAAAAAGCATACATCCGACTGGGTGCTGGAGCATCCCACACACATTAGCGACGCTTCGGTAATATCATCTAACCATTATGAGACATTAAAGCCATTGCCAGTAATCCAGGTTAATCCTAAATTGCGGGAAGCGAATCAAATAGAACTTGAAAAAACCAGTAAATTCTGATGGAGATAGCCTTTGTTTTAGAGAAATTTATACTCGTTACCATAATCTTCGGAATTAGTCTGGTGATCGCAATGTATTCTACCTATGCAGAACGTAAGGTAGCCGCTTTTCTTCAGGACCGTTTGGGGCCGGATAGAGCGGGTCCTTTCGGGATGTTTCAGCCACTTGCCGATGGATTAAAGATGTTCATGAAAGAAGAGATTGTACCTGCAAATTCGAATAAATGGCTCTTTATGGTTGGCCCGGGTTTGGCCATGTTAACAGCATGTATTGGTACGGCAGTTATACCTTGGGGAACAGCTATTCAGATTGGTGAACGGGTAATTCCATTGCAGGTTACAGACATAAACGTCGGGATCCTGTACATTTTTGGCGTGGTGTCTCTAGGTGTATATGGCGTTATGATTGGTGGCTGGGCCTCCAACAACAAGTATTCACTTTTAAGTGCGATTCGCGCAGCATCGCAGAACATCAGCTATGAGATTGCAATGGGGTTGTCCATTATCGCACTTTTGCTTGTTTCCGGAACGATGAGTCTGAAAGAGATCGTGGAGCAGCAGCATGGCTGGCATTGGAATGTCATCTATCAACCTATTGGTTTTATCTTATTTCTAATTTGTGCATTTGCAGAGACCAACCGTGCACCATTCGATTTGCCGGAATGTGAGACCGAATTGATTGGTGGTTACCATACAGAGTATTCTTCCATGAAACTGGGCTTTTATCTGTTTGCAGAATATATCAACATGTTCGTGTCCTCAGCGGTGATCGCAACACTTTACTTTGGTGGATACAATTATCCTGGAATGGACTGGGTACTACAACATACGGGCACTACCATCGGCCCGTTGATCGGAACGGTTGTGCTTTTTATAAAAATATTTGCTTTCATCTTCTTCTTCATGTGGGTACGCTGGACCATTCCACGTTTTCGATATGATCAGTTGATGCATTTAGGTTGGAAAGTGCTTATTCCATTAGCAATTGCGAATGTAATTGTGACAGGAGTGGTAATTGCTATAGTTGAAAAATTTTAATAACCCGCGCAGCGGAATAAATAGGGAGGTTTCATGGAACCATTAACCAATAAAAAGAAAGTATTAGAACAAAAGCCATTGACATTAGCCGAGCGCATGTATCTGCCGGCAATTACTAAGGGTTTGTCTATCACCATAAGCCACTTTTTTAAGAAAGAGGCAACCATCCGGTATCCAGAAGTTGAAAGGGAATTTTCCACCAACTGGCGCGGAATGCACTCGCTGAAACGCGATGAAGAGGGTCGGGAGCGCTGCACGGCTTGTGGTCTCTGCGCACTATCCTGCCCAGCAGAGGCCATCACAATGATTGCTGCTGAACGTAAACCGGAAGAAAAACATCTTTACCGCGAGGAAAAGTATGCAGCAATGTATGAAATTAATATGCTTAGGTGTATCTTCTGCGGATTATGCGAGGAGGCTTGTCCAAAAGAGGCAATTTACCTGGATGGTCCAATTGTACCGTCGGACTACCTCAGAAAGGATTTCATTTATGGAAAAGATAAACTTGTAGAGGCACCTTTAACAGTTAAATAGATAATTGAGCTTTTTGCTCAGATTTGGAAATATAAATAAATAGCCATTTCGGCACCAAAACACTAATATTAATGGGTACATCCGTGTTCTATATCGTAGCAGCACTAAGCATTTTCTTTTCTCTGATGGTGATCTTTTCAAAGAATCCGGTGCATAGCGTACTTTATCTGATCGTAACATTTTTCACCTTTACCGTACACTATATCCTGCTGAATGCACAGTTTCTTGCGGTGGTGAATTTTATCGTTTACATGGGGGCCATCATGGTGCTTTTCCTCTTCGTGCTGATGCTACTTAACCTGAACAAAGATAACGAGCCATTGAAGTCGCCCTTGGTGAAGGTAGTAGGTATCATTGCCGGTTGTTGCCTGGTGGTTACGTTGGTAGGGTCCCTGAAAGCCACGGCAGTTTCAAATCCGCTTGTACTTAAGAACCCAGGCTTAGGCTTAATACAAAATCTTGGTCGCGAGCTTTTCGGGCCTTTCATGTTGCCTTTTGAATTATCATCTATTCTGTTGCTGACCGCAATGGTCGGTGCTGTATTGTTAACTAAAAAAGAAAAAGTATAGTGGGAGATATTACTCAAACATTACAGGGCGTTCCCCTTAATCATTACATCTGGCTAAGTGCAATCATTTTTTCCATAGGTGTATTAGGTGTATTGACCCGCAGAAATGCCATCGTGATTTTCATGTCCGTAGAGTTGATGCTGAATGCAGTGAATCTGCTGCTTACAGCCTTTTCTGTACACAATAATGATGCTTCCGGGCAAGTGTTCGTGTTTTTCATTATGGCGCTCGCCGCCGCGGAGGTTGCTATTGGCCTGAGTATCATTGTAATGGTGTATCGAAATACTTCTTCGACCGATATTAATGTCCTGAATCGCCTTAAGTGGTAATATAGAATAGAATAAAGATGATCATAAATTTAGTTTGGCTGGTTCCACTGATTCCTTTTCTTGGTTTCATCATTAATGGCTTAGGCAGAAATGTACTTCCGAAAAATGTAATTGCTTTCATCGGCAGCACTGCCGTTTTTGCATCCTTTGTACTTAGTATCGCCATCTTTATGGCCTTAGGTGGAGATGCACAGAAATCCCATGAAGTATTTCTGTTTGATTGGATTAGCGCTGGTCAGTTAAATATACCTTTATCATTCCTGGTTGACCCGCTGAGTAGTATCATGCTGTTGATCATCACTGGAGTAGGCTTTCTCATCCATGTTTATTCTGCGGGATATATGCATGATGATGAAGGCTATGGTAAATTTTTCAGCTACCTGAACCTATTTATCTTCTTCATGTTGCTGTTGGTGCTAGGCTCGAATTACATTGTAATGTTTATTGGCTGGGAAGGAGTAGGATTATGCTCGTACCTGTTGATCGGCTTCTGGTACAGCAACAGCAGCTATGCTTCTGCAGCGAAGAAGGCTTTTGTAATGAACCGGATTGGTGACCTGGGCTTCCTCATCGCTGTTTTTCTCATTTTTAATACCTTCGGGAGCCTTGAATTTAAAGACGTTTTTTCCAAGGCTACAGGGCTTGCATCTGGTGAAAACACCGTAGTTCTAATTACCCTATGCTTGTTTATTGGTGCTTGTGGTAAATCTGCACAGTTGCCCTTGTTTACCTGGTTACCAGACGCCATGGCTGGACCAACACCGGTTTCAGCGTTAATACACGCAGCAACGATGGTGACCGCTGGTGTATATATGATCGCCCGGTCGAATGTGCTATTTGAACTAGCTCCAGTTGTACAACATGTAATTGCTATCGTGGGATTGGCTACTGCACTTCTAGGTGCATTAATCGCCTTAACACAGACAGACATCAAGAAAGTACTTGCTTATTCCACCGTATCCCAATTGGGTTATATGTTCCTGGGTTTAGGTGTGGGTGCCTATGACGGAGCCTTTTTCCACGTCATTACGCATGCATTTTTTAAAGCACTGCTTTTCCTGGGCGCTGGATCTGTCATCCATGCCATGCATCATGCACAAGACATGCGAGTAATGGGTGGATTGCGCAAGAAGTTACCAGTGACTTTCATCACCATGCTTATTGGTACGATAGCGATCGCGGGATTACCGCCGTTCTCCGGATTCTTCTCGAAAGACGAGATTTTGGCGCATGTTTACGAACAGAATAAAGTAATGTGGGCAGTTGGTGTATTCACTGCATTCTTAACGGCGTTTTACATGTTCAGGATGCTGTTCTTGACGTTCTTCGGAGAATATCGTGGAGCTGGACATCATGCGGAAGACCATATTCATGAATCTCCTAAATCGATGACCATTCCGCTGATTGTGCTTGCTGTACTATCTGCAATCGGAGGGGTAATTGGTATACCACACAGCCTTGGTGGAAACCACTGGCTTTCGCAATGGCTTTCTCCAGTGATAACACACCATGCTGCTGCTCCGGATCATGCCACAGAATACATGCTGATGGGCATTACTATCGTTGGGGTAATCATAGCTATCGTTATAGCTTACAGCAGATACGTAAGTAAAAGCCATGTGCCGGTTTCCGATGAAAGTGAACGCCCCGGACTGACAGGATTATCATACAACAAGTTCTACATCGACGAGCTCTATGATGCGGTAATCCGGAAGCCACTTGATGCACTGTCTGGATTCTTCTACCGGATCATGGATACGAAAGTTATCGATGGTATTGTGAATGGGCTGGGTTGGGGCACAAATGAAGCCAGTAAAGGTTTACGACTGATACAGACCGGAAATGTCGGTTTTTATATCTTTATGATGGTTGTCGGCATCATCTCTATGTTATTGTATACTTATTTATCCATCTAAAAGATCGTTCAGAAAACATAATGGGACAACTTTTACTATTACTTCTTTTCTTTCCCCTGGTGAGTGCACTTGTAACTGCATGCGCTGGTAGAGCTGCCAAGACCGTCGCTTTAATCTCTTCGCTGGTGTCGCTGGGCATCGCCGTTATTCTGGTCATGAACTTTGTGCCTGATTCTTCGCTGCAGTTCGGTGTAAATTATCCATGGATACAATCACTTGGGATAAGCTTTAAAGCAGGTGTGGATGGTATCAGTATTATCCCAGTATTGTTGACGAACATTCTTCTTCCGATTATTATTCTGACTACATTCAAAACGGAACATAAGAACGAATCTGCGTTCATGGCGCTAATGCTATTTATGCAGACGGGCCTATTGCTTGTATTTACCGCAATGGATGCGTTTCTGTTCTATATTGGTTGGGAAGCAGCGCTGATTCCAATTTATTTTATCTGTGCAATCTGGGGTGGAAAAGATAGGATTCGTGTAAACATGAAGTTCTTTGTCTATACCGTTGGAGGCTCCCTTTTCATGCTTTTGGGGATCATCTATTTGTACCTGCAAAATCCTGCTCAAAATTTTGACATTCAAGCACTCTACAATCTGGATCTTGATGCTACCCAGCAGAGCTGGATTTTTTGGGCATTCTTCCTTGCTTTCGCCATCAAAATGCCGGTTTTTCCTTTTCATACCTGGCAACCGGACACCTATACCGAAGCACCGGCAGCGGGTACCATGTTGCTATCAGGTATCATGCTGAAGATGGGTATATACGGGGTGATCAGATGGATCCTTCCTGTAGTGCCACTTGGGTTAACAGAATGGGGAATGACAGCCTTTATCCTGTCCATCATCGGAATTGTATATGCTTCGATCATCGCATTCAAGCAGCAAAATGCAAAACGCTTGATCGCCTACTCTTCCATTGCACACGTTGGATTAATTTCCGCTGGTATTTTCGCGCTTAATGCGCAGGGTTTGCAAGGAGCGATGATCCAGATGCTCAGCCACGGGATTAACGTTGTTGGATTGTTCTTCATTATGGATATCATTTCCAGCCGTGTGAAAACAAACAGCATCGCTGAACTCGGCGGAATCGCCAAGGTTGCACCAAAGCTTGCAGTCGTATTTCTTATCATTGTACTTGGAACGGTTGCCTTGCCTGGTACCAATGGATTTATCGGCGAATTCCTGTTGCTGATGGGGGTTTACCAAGTGAGCATCTGGGCTGCCGTTTTTGCCGGACTCACGATAATCTTTGGTGCAGTGTACATGTTCAGGACCTACCAAGGCATTATGTTGGGTAAAACGAACGACCTTACACTAACCTTCCGCGATATACAGGGTTCAGAGCAGATCGTGCTTTATATCATATGTGCATTGGTTATAATCATTGGGGTATACCCAAAACCCATCCTTCATTTATCAGAAGCAGCGGTACAGCAGTTATTGGAGCAGGTTAATCACAAATTAATTTCGGTAAAATAGAGCATGAATATCATTATAACAATTACAGTAACAGCGTTAGTCGTACTTTATGCAGGGTTGTTCAAGGCTAGAAAGGCTTTGTTGCCGCTTACTTTACTTGGTTTGTTTACTGCCCTGGGTTTCGTAGTTGCTTCTTGGGATAGCAATCAGGTTTACTACAACATGATGCAGATGGACAATTTCGGCCTAGCATTTTCAGGACTGTGTATCTCCGGATCAATACTTGTATTTCTCCTCACGCAGAACTATTTTGCTGAGCACAGCGAGAATATCGCTGAATATTTTACGCTGATGTTGTTCTCGCTTGCAGGAATGATTATCATGGTTTCCTATAAGAACATGTCCATGTTATTCATTGGCATTGAGATCATGTCAGTTGCCCTTTATATTCTCGCAGGCATCAGAAAAACAAACTTTGCATCTAATGAAGCTTCCCTAAAGTATTTCTTGATGGGTGCTTTTTCAACTGGCTTCTTACTATTCGGTATAACGCTGATCTATGGTGCTACAGGGTCGTTTGATCTGGATGTAATCAACGAATATCTCATTAGCAATTATAAAACGGTTTCGCCTTTATTCTATCCGGGGTTAATACTGATGCTGATTGGTTTAAGCTTTAAAGTCGGAGCGGTGCCTTTTCACTTCTGGGTTCCGGATGTTTACGAAGGATCACCTACGCTGATTATGGCATTTATGTCTACCGTAGTTAAAACTGCTGGCTTTGCTGCATTTCTACGAGTATTCTCCGGGACATTTGCGCCCTTACACGATTTCTGGTTGCCACCATTGATGGCTATCGTGTGTTTGACCTTGTTTGTAGGCAATGTGACTGCATTGTTTCAGAAGAGCTTCAAACGCATGTTGGCTTACTCCAGTATATCACATGCGGGTTACCTGTTGTTTTCGCTTGTGACTTTAAGCTCCAGAAGTGCGAATGATGTTCTGTTTTATGCAGCCGCTTATACCTTTGCCAATATCATTGCCTTTTCCGCAATGATCCTGGTAAAACAAAAGACTGGCGCAGATACGTTCGAAAGCTTCAATGGCCTTGGTAGAAAAAATCCTTTCCTGGCATTGACTGTAACCGTGGCGATGCTGTCCCTCGCTGGAATTCCACTTACCGCCGGATTCATTGGGAAATACGTTATGTTCCTGAATGTGATGGACCGATATCAAATCTATCTGGTTGCATTTGCCATTCTCAATGCACTAGTAGGCTTCTACTATTACTTCCGGGTGATTGCTGCCATGTACTTCAAGGAAGGTGCTGAACTGCAGTTGAGTATCCCAATGCAGTACAAAGTAGTACTTGTATTTTCACTAATCATCACGGTTTTCTTGGGGGTTTATCCCTCTTTAATTTTAAACTTGATCTAAACAGTTCTACAGATTATTATTTGTAGTTTTACGAAGAATAGAACTATGCAAGATTTTTGGAACTATCTACAGCACCTCATCGATCCTGAAAAATTACTTAGAGAAGGTGGTTTCTATGTAGTAGTATTCGTCATCTTCGCAGAGACCGGACTCTTCTTTGGGTTCTTCCTTCCGGGCGATTATTTACTATTCCTTGCCGGCATGTTTGTCGCAACCGGTAAACTCGATGTGAACATTTATGTACTTATTGCCGGTCTTATGGTAGCCGCAATATCAGGTAATTTTACGGGTTATTGGTTTGGTCGTAAAACCGGACCGGTGCTTTACCAACGCAAAGATTCGTTCTTCTTTAAAAAAAGGTTTCTTAAAGCTGCAGAAGCTTATTACAACAAACAAGGTGCTTTTGCCCTGATTATGGGCAGATTTGTCCCTATAGTAAGAACCTTCGCGCCCATCATTGCTGGTGTAGTAAAATTAGATTTCCGTAAATTTGCTTTGTATAACGTTTTGGGCGCTATATTATGGATTGCTTCCTTAACTTTGCTTGGCTATTTTTTAGGCAAGAAATTTGAGAGGGAAATAAATCATTACTTACTATATATTATCTTAGGCTTCATCGTTATTACCACACTACCTGTAATCATAGCATTCTTGAGGAAAAGGTCTGTGTCAAACAATGAAGATTAAAAAAAACTTCTAAATCAAAAAATGAATAAAGACGATCACCATCCGTGGCATCAGGTATCACCAGGCGAAAAGCTGCCTGAATGTGTTAACGCAATTATTGAAATTCCAAAAGGATCAAAAGCTAAATACGAAATCGATAAAGATTCTAATCTGATTAAGCTTGACAGAGTACTATTTTCATCTGTAATGTATCCCGCGAATTATGGGTTCATTCCACAGACTTTCTGTGATGATAATGACCCGCTCGACATCCTTGTATTATGTTCCGTGGATGTTTATCCTTTGTCCATTGTTGAAGCCAAAGTAATCGGTGTCATGCACATGGTTGACAATGGTGAACAGGACGACAAGATCATCGCAGTGGCCAAGAATGATATGTCTGTAAACTACATCAATGATATTGATGAGTTGCCACCACATACCATGAAGGAAATTGTGAGATTTTTCCAGGATTATAAAGCACTAGAAGGTAAGGATGTTGCCATCGAGCAATTGCTTGGCAGAGAATACGCGTTTAAAGTTATCAAAGAAAGTCTGGAACTTTACAATACTACCTATAGAAATAATTCTTAAATGGGATTTCAGATATTTTTAACGTTTTTCTTGGTCGTCCTTAACGGCTTTTTCGTTGCAGCAGAGTTTGCAATCGTGAAAGTCAGAGCGTCGCAAATAGAAATACAAGCTAAATCGGGTAGTCGAGTAGCAAACATTGCGAAACACATTACCCTACATTTAGACGGATACCTAGCTGCAACACAGCTAGGTATTACTTTAGCTTCCCTTGGCTTGGGTTGGGTCGGGGAATCTGTAATGGAACACATATTACACAACCTACTTGCCTCTTTTGGCGCTGCACCAGATTTCGTAGAATCATTCTCAAAAACAGCATCTCCAATTATTGCATTCTCGGTGATTACTGTGATGCACATTGTGTTTGGTGAGCTTGCACCTAAATCGCTTGCTATACAGCGTCCG
>Ga0265798_10002130_pt1 | contig 29514 bp, 26 predicted proteins | sample P3T30metagenome_FD_192430 | JGI IMG/M metagenome (GOLD analysis project Ga0265798, IMG submission 192430) | Plant litter microbial communities from East Loma Ridge, Irvine, California - P3 T30 | ecosystem: Environmental > Terrestrial > Plant litter > Unclassified | place: USA: California...
CCCCCCCCCCCCCCCCCCCCCCCCCCCATGAATGTTACTAGGGTGTGAGGTTGGAGAGGAAGGATTGGAAGAGGTGGGGATGGAAGATGGGTAGGATTTGGGATGTGTATGGTGATCATAGAGCTATGGAGCATCTATATTGTTTCTCGAAGCCCTGAGCTCGCGGACCTTTCCTTCTTCACATATTTCTCGTCTACCGTTCATCAACTGCCGCGCTCATATAAATGCAACGACAATCCCTGACCTCGGAGGCTAAATTCGCACGTTGTCTTGTTTCGACAACTGAGCGCCGGGACGGGTAAATGGTAGTATCAGCCGCTTTGACAGTGACAGAAGACGGTAGGAGAGTTGAATGACAGGCTTTTATCCTGGTATGTATTGTGGCTGGGATTGGAATGAGCGTGGTCGTGTTGCCAAAAGATCAAGTAGACAATCTATCGTTCTTTCGCTGCGTAGCGCGAGGCGAAAGGACTGCGCACTTCGATTCGTCGCTTACCCAAACAGTAGCTCGAGTATGTTAGGCTTAATCGCGGAGAGATTGTTTGAGCGTTCCAAGGAGCACTTGCTGCTACATACGCTATACGCTGATCAAGATGCTGCGCAGACGATGACCATGGTCCACAATTCTCGCAATCGAGTGTCCCGTTGGTCACGAGCCTGTCATGTACTCTGAAACTCTCAAAACACTCTAAACATAGTCCTGCAGATGCTGTGTCTCTATTCTCTCGACTCTCAATACATACGTACCTGGATCCCGCCTACGTGCATCCGTTGTGTGCGACGGCGGAGCTAGGCGAGTCCGACACCGGAACGCCGTTGAGGGTTCCACGTTCCACAGGACTCGACAATGAGTCGCTGAGGCTTCCGACACGTCGAATTCGACGTCAGTTGGAAGTGCGAGTCAGATGGGTGATTAGGCGAGAAGATCGGCGGGTGAGGCTGAGCTAAAGGCGGGACTTTTAGGCGATAAGAGAGATCGCGGGGTGATAGCAACTCTAGGGCGTAGACGACAACTCTGGTCAATGGGCTTCTTGTAGGTGTGGCTCTCTCCTTCTGCAGTTCTTCATGATATCTTTCTACTAGCACGAGTACACCGAGCGGACCTCTACTCAATTACGATGCTACCGATAGGATTACTTGCAGCCCTGGTACCGTTCTTGCTCCTGAGTCATGTTATCTACCGCTATGTCCGCAATCCACTACGCAGGATTCCAGCTGCGCACCCTTTAGCACACTTTACATCGCTTTGGATCGCTTCGGTCAGGTGGCGTAGCATCGAGAATGCCACGCTCAAAGCCGCGCATGGTCGTCTCGGGCCAATCATTTGCCTTGGGCCGGAGGAGATCAGCGTCAATTGTGTGAAGGGCGGCATCAGGGAAATCTATGCAGGAGGCTTCGAAAAGTCTAGGCCAGGAATCGGAGGGTATAACTGGTACTCGTTCTTCTTCAACTATGGTGGGTAAGTCAGCCCACGATCAAAGATGCAACGCCTATGGTGATAATATGAAAAGGATCGACAATATGTTCTCTACGGGAGGCAACAAGGCCCACTCGACGCGGAAGAGGATGATGAGTAATGTCTACAGCAAATCTGTCATTACGGCTTCTCAAACACTGCTCGCCCAGACTACGACCATCATGTACGATCGTTTCCTTCCCTATCTCGAGGCTGCGTCCCGCAGGGACGGAGGTGTTCTCAATATCTATGCACTTCTAAGTGCAACGACAATGGACATCGTCAATGGATATCTCTTCGGTTTGCAAGCAAGCTCGAATCTGATAGACGACCCGAAGCAGCTCGAATGGTTCTTGGGCTTGTACAACTCGCGGAGATCGTACAATTTCTGGCCACAAGAGTTTCCTGTTTTCAGCAGAATCGTCGAGAAGTGGCTGGGATATAAATTCTCTCCGAAATGGGTGGATGAAGCAAACGGGGAGATCGAAAAATGGACACAGCGCATGTGTGACGATGCTGCCGCTGTTCTAGCTCAAAGCGAAGTAAGGACGGCGAACATACCAGTCGTTTACCAACAACTGCTGTCAAGCTTTCGGAAACAGGTCAAAGCAGAAGATGTCAAAGAGGCCGACGTAACGCGGTTATTGGCAAGCGAGGTGCTTGATCATTTGGCTGCAGGCTTTGATACTTCAGGTATCACACTGACGTACGTCGTTCACGAGCTTTCGCAGCACAATAATATCCAGTCGCGGCTCCAAGAAGAGTTGCGTACTCTGAAGCCAGTACTTGCAGCGTCGTCTCCAACACTTCCTAATCCAAAATCGTTGGACGCGTTGCCCTTCCTCCACGCAGTGGTATGGGAAACGCTGCGCCTTCATTCCGCCATTCCAGGTCCACAGCCCCGGTTTACGCCGCCTCAAGGATGTCGTCTCGGCCCTGAAGAAAATTCATACTATGTCCCGAATGGAGTCAGAGTGAGCGCGAGCGCTGGTTTGCTCCATGCCAATGAAGAGGTGTACGAGCGAGCGCACGAGTGGCACCCGGAACGGTGGCTGGACATGGACCGAATGGACGAGGAGAAGAGGAAGGACATGGAAAGCAGATGGTTCTGGGCGTTCGGAAGGTAAGCTCATGTGAGGGTTATATGAAGAGATATTGACCATAAGCTTCAGCGGTGGCCGTATGTGCGTCGGAAGTCATTTAGCAGTGTATCGTAAGTGCTGTCCTATCACACCTTGTATTATCGACGATCTTCGAGGCGATACGATTGTCTGAGAACTGATTGTATCTCAAGCGGTCGTGTGTGAAGCGGTCGTATGTATCTGTGCTGATCAGAGCGATGCATGTCCGGCAGAGATGTACATCGGCTGACGTGCTTACAGAGATGAAGTACATCGTTGCGGCGCTGTACTCTAACTACAGCACGTCAATTGTTGACGATACTGGAATCGAACAGATCGATAGCTACACTGCGCCGCCTGAGAGCGATAGACTTACGATTCGTTTGGAGAAGGTGCAGATAGTTGCGTAGTCAGTATAAGTTGGTAGATCTAAGACGTCGCAATTGTGGACCTGAGGGCTCGAGCAAACTATTGCATAATATATCTAGAATTTTGCGAGGGTCTGGGTTAGGCAAATTGATTGGTATAGCGAGCTCGGGAGGCTGTACCGGCTGTGAAACCGTTGAGTTCGGTTGTGGGACCATGAGCTACGTCCGTGGAACGTTGGATTGAACTTCGACGTTGGTGCAAGGCTGCTTGCTCGATAGCCACCTGATATGTGCCTGTGGCGCAACAAGAGTCAGGTTTACTCTTGACCGGCTGTCTGAGGGCCGCACCGTCGAAGGTGTGAGTCGTGTCGTTGCATCAAAGCCAAGTCGTAGCTTGATCTCAAATTTTCTATGAGAGTGATAATCAGAAATGAACGCTCGCATCGGCAAATGCTGTGAAACCATGCAGGATTCTAGGTCGTGTCTCAAGCTCCCTCTATTATGACAGCTAGGTAGTGATGACGGGAACTCATACCCTGCGCCGCCTGAGTAAACGCATCCTGTCCCCCGCCGGATAACACACTTGTCCATTGTTTAGATAGAAGAGTTCTTGCAGGATGACTGACGCTCCATAACGCGAAGACAGCTCGCACTATTAAGCATCGCAGAGCCCAGAACACAATCATTACAGCTTGGAGCGGGTTTACCGAGCAGCGCGTTTGAGCGTGTATTGAATCGATCCCGATTCTGAACGAGTGGTAGTCTTCTCCTGACATGTACTGTTGATGTCAAGCATTGCCCAGGTGAGTTATGCGCGGATGACGCTGCGCGGGTTAACTCATCATTGTCGCCTTATGATAAGGCTTAACAACGTCCTCGTCCGCTGATCTTTCAGACCAAATCCGCGCTGAGAATCGTATGCCAGCTAGAACTTCAGCTCGACTGTGCGAATACACTGCCTCAAAGGCCATGATGTGACATCAAGCTTCACGACACACTGACCATAGTGTGTGTGCTCAAGACGCACAATGGCCCCAAGCCTACTGCCATAAGAGTACGTTGTCCCTGAAAACGCTGCGGAAATGCGGAGAATTGAGAATGCGTTCACCCCACATCTGGAAGCTACGGTACGAATGACGTCCTATCGACCGCTCAGAAATGTCACGCGACTGCGACGATTACGGTGCATCGTCAGCTGCACAGTATGAATATTTCATGTTCATGGAGCGGAGGAGTGATGAAGTCTTCACTGTAGCAACAACGGAAACTTGGGAGTGAAGACGCGTTGAAGAGCGGCTTGCCTGTGGAGTAAACCTCCACGACTCATTGTCTTGATGTTGCCGGATGATGAGCCATATTTTCACGGCAAAACGCCTCAGAGCAGTTCAGAAGCCGCGTGATGGCGCCGAGCAAGGCCGCATGCTTCATAGGAGGGCAATATAACAGGTCGACATTCGGCCAGGGGATTTTTGAGCAATATTGCTCAAAATAAGCGAATTGGTATTGGTATATTAACACATATAAGACATGTGTTGGTGCAATATTTGTTACGGCAATGGCATCGTGGAATGTCACACTCGAGATGCGCTTCCTAGCATTTCAAGCACAGGGAAAGTCATCAGAACAGCCGCATATCTCTGGCGTTTCGCCCTGGCCAAGCATCGTGTGTAGCACCGAAATTGCCGCGCCGCAGAATGACAGCGATATAACCCGGGGATTGAGAAGATGACCCGGCCACAGCGCTTTGCTAAGGGTATGGGCGGGCTATAGCAGTCAGAGGATGATAGCCGGGCTCAAATCGTGTCAGCTCAAACGCTGACTCGCTGTCAACTTCGTGGCTAAAAGACTAGCGAGTGGAGAGGGCAATAGATGGAAACAGTGTCACGTCGTAGAATTCTCGAGCCCTGGAAAGCTGACCTGATGCGGAAGAGCCCGTGCACACGAGACCTTCGATCGCAACGTAATCCCTGGAGAAATCCACCCAGCCACCACAACACTCGATGGCGATCTCCCCACCATACCCAGCTCGCCCTCTCGAAGGCCTTGAGACGGCATCACCCATGTAAGGTCGATTTTCGGTACTGCAGCCCTGCAAAGTTGCCAGACGCCTCAAATGCCATGAATTCACGTTATCAATGCTTCCAAGATCATCAGTGTTTATCAGACTATTGGAAGCATTGCTATCAGCTTGTTGATTCGGGCTTGCCGTGCGACATAAGTGTGTAGCGCCTTGATCCAATGCTAGCTCGAATCTTCGCAAGTTCGACTCGGGAGTCTATGCTTGAAGGCGCAGGCGCCAGCAAAAGGCTTGCGTGACGGGCGCCATGTGCGTAGGCGGGTTTTGCACGACCACAGAGTGCCTACGAGTGGTTGAAAGCCACGACTACAACGTATGTTCAAGGACTCGGGCTCTCAAACGCGTTCAAGGTACGAGGCAAAGCAACCTATAGCAAACAGATCTGCGGGGAGAGACTGGCGGGCATATTGGGCTCCAACGGGGATTTATATGCTCTCTCTCAAGTAGAGTAGTCGCAGTGGCTAAATGCCGAGCGTTGTTTGGATGTTATGTATGCCTGGGGTTGATGCTCCCGGGTGCCCCGTTGAGCCCTGTGCTCACCAGTACCCTGAACCTGGATTGCCGTTGAATCCAAGCACGACAAATCCCCTACCGCTAGCCATGTTGAGTAGCCGCTCAAAGCTTTCCGCTGCGACTTACACTGTCCTCGCGTATTTACATGGATACCCTCGTGACTGAACAGTTCACAAGCGGACCAGTCTCCCGTTCAACACCAACGGGTCCCGGCTCTCTACATACTCCATTGAAGACATATTTGAACTTACAGCATTCACACTTCGATTTGCCGACTGGTGTGGGGCGATCAATTGCTCGGTCGACTCGCGCGGCTTACACGCAAGCGCACCAGCGGGCTTGACAGGCTTTCCCTAGGACTCCTCAGACGAACATCACCAGCCCTTCATAAACAGTCACTCGAGACGAAAACTAGGGCTTATACATGTTACACATCTTATTCTGGATTGCATATTTCGAGTAGCTCGCTGAGCGTACCACATCCTGTCGTTTCCGCACATGTCCTAGTCGTCACGCCAGACACGCTTTCAGAGACAGCACGATATCCACTCCACCTTTGGCGGCCATACACCGACACGGGAAGATCGCAGAATCCAAAACCTAGGCAACACCTCTGTCTAAAACAGCAACATCGGGCTACAGGGCACCACTGAGTGGCTTAATTGGGAGTTCCGCGCATGATCTTGCCTTCACTGTGCATCTACCACCTCTCGACACCTCACCCCCGTTGTACACCACCTGGTCTTCAGCCAGGCGCACACGTCTTAGTAATATCGCCATCAGAAAGCCACATACCGTCATAGCAACCACAAGTTGGCGACTCTCAGACTTACTATTCTTGCACACCTTTACCAACTTCCAAGGAGGCAACCAGCACAGCTAGTACTGCAGGCAGGTGAAAGCGAGCGCCGCAGAGGAAAGAGCAACCGACGGACATTCTGATCGGGCCCGCAGGTCAAGCCTTGAATAGCGCACTGAGCCTTGCGTATCTCGCCCACCTTTTGGCACACTTGAACGTTCGTGCATAAGGGTACCATACTCAACTACTCCGCACCCGCACCACGGCTCACATCTGGAAGGTCCAAACGGCGCGCTAGGACCAGGCCCAGGAATCATCGAAATGGATCGCAGTTTCTCTCTCCTTCTCTAACACGGTCAATCCCCTCCAATTCTTTTATACTGGTACCCTTTTCGTAGCACACCAACGCTTTTCTCAGGGCTTAACTGGTACATAGCTCATCATTACCATCTCGCCATAGCTTCAACCAGACCAACAGAATGAGCAACTACGATTACATGCATTCCATGTATCCTTCGTCGACTCCTACGGCGACGGTGGTACCGCCTCTGCAGGACTCCCACTGCCGCTGCGAGGTCAAGCAACAACCAAAGGAGGTACTTGTCACGATTGAGGGCAAGGAAAAGTCAAGAAAGCCAATCGACCCGCCTCCCGTCGTTCAGCTCATGGTACATGAAAATGTCGATCGCACTAGCCAATTCCTCCAGAACCCGTACATCTTCGCAGTCGCCAATCTATTGAAGGCCGACAGCAACGAGACATACAACGAGACGGGTGACAACACCATGATCGGGACCCTCGTATCTTCGCTGCATCGTCTCAAGGATACAAACAACAAGGACGGCGGATACTTCATCTTCGGTGATATCTCCGTCAAGATACAAGGTACTTTCAAGCTTCGCTTCACTGTCTATGAGCTACACCCGGACGGCTACTTCGTGTGCATTGGAGCTACCAATAGCGCTGCTTTCAAGTCTGTGGCCTCCAAGGACTTCAAGGGCTTGGAGGAATCTACTTCCATCTCAAGGGCATTCTCGGACCAAGGCGTTCGGCTGCGCCTGCGCAAAGAGCCGAAAAGCATGCCAAAAAGGAAGCGCGAGCGCGAGTACTCTGAGGAAGAGCCTGCGGATGCCTTGGCTCAACATGCGCCGTCAACACCAAGCAAGCGTCTCAAGGCCGAATCTGACGTTCAGGATAGCTACTCGAGGAGCCCGAACGATTCCACGGCCGTCTACGCGCAACCTTACACGACACCCACAAGGTACAACACGACCAGCCTCAGCACCACCGGCTTCAGCCCGACCAACTTCGGCGCGTCCGGCTACGATAGCATGTCCCGATTGTCCACCATGCAGACAAGTTCGAACAACTACAGCTACAGCAGCTATGGCGTGGGCAATACATTCCCGAGCTTGTCATCGGCCGTGACACAGCCATACCCAGCTCGTGGAAGCATGATGCCGACCGCGTATACCAGCAGCCCGTCCTACCAGGCCCCAAGCATGAACACTGGTTCGCTGTATCATGCAGTGCCCAGATCACAGCCACAGTCGATCCATCAGCCGCAACAGCAGCAACACACGATGTCGATGTCAAGTCCCGGATACCCGGTGTCTCAGAGTGGGTTCAATGGCCTCGCAATGGATCCCTACCTGACTGGACGGACTTATCCCAGTGATTCGACATAGGAAATTCTTCGTCACAAAGCCCGCAGATGGACATCATGCGATTCGGCATATCCTGATCTCATTTCACCGATGCGTGCCATGGATTCCTTCACATGATGATCCTCGATGCAAACTCCACACGTGTACATTATGGGTTTCGGAGTAACGCTTTCCTTTTGGTTTTATCGACGATTATCTTGTGCTTCATGTCTTTCTATACGATCGCGGAGGACGCTCTTCTACAGAGGCCGGATATGGCTAATCACGTTTGTACAATGGCGTTATCGGCGCGCTGAGGCATTGCCTTCATGCAGATACCATTGTTCAACTGTCTTTTCTTTGTACCGCGGCGCTGATGGATACCCGATCACCCACGACACTCTTGGGGCGCGCCAGTTTTGTCTCTCATGTGGAAACCTTCACGTTGGACTACGGACTGCATGTGGTCTGTGACTCGATTGAGGGATCAATACGAGTGAGATGATCTTGCGTATCGCGTCGCCTTGGAAGAGTCTTTGTATTATTTCATATGACACATGTATTGATAGACTCTAATAAAAGCTACAAGCACAATTAACACTCGACTTCATGTTGTGATGAAGCTTGCTTTGGCACTTCCTTAGTATCACTGGGCGTCCATGTCAAACTCTCAAAGCGCAGGTTTTCAATCGCAATCAGACGCAGTTGCGCCAGCATCAACAGATCGGCTTTGCTCGACCAGTCGGCTCGTCCCGACGATATTCAGCTAAGAGTTCGTGTCCGCGTTCGATCGACTAATTGGCAAGCTTTTACAGAGTCCCCGTGTCAGTTTCCCCGGAATTTGCAACGGGCGAAGATGCCCTGCTGGAATACGTGCGCCATCCAACAACTCACTGAAAGCCTATGAGGTCGCCACATCTCATCCAGATTTTGACTCCCAGACGAGCACAGTGTGCGTTTTCCCCGCGCTACAACGTCGAGCTGCTCGCTTGTACTGCGGTTCGTGGGCATATTCAAAGGCGTTCCCTGACGCAATGTTCCAAAGAACCCATGGAGTTGTCATGCAATTGTCTAGCCACTTTCCGACCAAGGTCATTCCTTCGCAAGCCTCCGCATGATCCAGTAGTAGCTCAAGATTGTGTGTTCAAACTAAGTCTCAACTGTTCACTGTTGCAAGCCGTGGCGCGCCTGTGACTGGTCCGGACCCGCGTCCGGCCGCCCCTCTCCTGCAGGAAGTGCGAGGTCTGGGAAAGGTCCGGGCTCGGGCCTGCCCTACTGTACCGCTCAACGGGACGTGGGGTTTCTTTCAGGTCGGCTGGAGTTGCCTGATCGGCGAGTGGGATTGTTGAGCGCTCTTGCATGTCCAGCTCGAGCAGGTCATTGTGCATCGTGCTAGATCGCTCATTCGCTCGCGGCTCCGGACGCGGTGAGACGAGTGAGGTCTTGTGATACTTTCGATGCGCTATTGAGGCGTACTCCATGCTCAACGTTCTTTGTTCCCTCCTTCGATGGTCGGACTCCACTGTTGCAGAGTTAGTCTTCGGCCGGACTCCGCGCCACACAGATCTAGCTTCGTGATCGCCGTTGCGCCATCGGCTGCTGCGCTACTCTAGAATTAGGCGAACGATGACACGCATGAACTATCGGTCTCGTGACTTAGCGTGGGGACTAGAAGTGGTGAGAGGTGGACTTGGCGCGGTAGGGGATGGGGATTGGGTGGGAGAGGGAGATGAAGGGTCAGGATGTGCTGAGAACATGGAGTTAGACAACAAAATAAAGTTAAGTGATCAAGTTTTTGGTGTTAAACGAGTCGATTATGGCTAGCTAAGTTTCTTGAGAGACGTGGAGATGTTTCCAGCATGTGATGACTTCGTTACCGTGAATGCTGAAAGATCTCAGGCGAACAGCTTAGCGTCGTTCGCGCACATGTGCAATGTGAACACTGCGCCATCGTCTAGCAACCATGAACAGCAAATCTCGCGACCGCATTTACCCTTGCAAATTCTGCTTTTACAACCCCGATTATCCTCTCAAAGTGTGACCAACAAGCAACAGGCTTCCTATCCACAGCCAGAGACTTCTGTCATGGGTAAGCAGGCCAGACGTGATGCAGCTAGGCATACTTCGCAGTCACTGATCCGTACTTCGCGCCGTTGACAGTCAACGAGAACTCGAGGGCAGACTGAACAGCGATCTGAACATCGAAGCTGAGCGAGAAGTACATAGATCCGGATGGACTAGCGCGTTGATTGAAGAGATGCTGAGGAACGTCATCCAGATCTACCTTCAACGTAGCAAGTGTATGCACGTCCTGCGAAACCATTAGCCAAGCACGCTTGTCTCAATTATTAGAACGTACTGAATCCTTGGAGCGCTTTCCAGGTACATCGTCATCGCTAGCTAGGAGATCGAGGCTGGCTGTCCGCGGCAAACCTGGCCAGAAGTGCTGCTGGAAGGAAAGCTTGGTATGAGCGTCTTCCGATGTGGAGAGCTTTTGACTCTTGGTCACCAACCACCTCATCTGGTTGGTTGCTGACTTCACACCAGTGTACGGGCAGACGAAGGCGTCGGCCTCTTTGTGCAATCCAGCAGCAAAGGGAACGTAGCAGCCAGTGCCATAGTTCCTACGACACTTGCGATTCTTGATGGGCGTACGACCGTCTCCCTTGAGGCCTTTGGCGACGGCTCCGCGTACAATGGCTGACCATCTGTGGATTGTGTTAGCCAAAATGGTAGCGGCCGGCTGTTATCACGCACGCGTTGGGAGGACGAATAGCCTGCAAACCATTGGCTTCAGCAAACGTCTGTATCTTCTTGTAGATGTATGGAGACTCTGCGAACCCGCCGACCATGAAGATATACTACACTGTTTAGTAACCGTTTGAGGGAGCAGGCGATGCAGAATATCGCAGCTTGCGCAGTGTCAAACTTACCTTGATCTCGACGGTGCCGGTTCGACGTGCTTGCTTCATCTGCTGCAGCAAGAGCTCGTACGTGCGGCGAAGAGGCATCTCGAACATCTCCTTCATGTCCTCACTAACCCCGTTAGCACTAAGAGATGTACCGAACTAGACAGCCTTACGAGGTAAGCTCGATTTCTCCATCGCAGATACCACGAGCTTCGTCATCGATGATAGCGCTCAAGGGAGCAGGTAGGCGTAGAAAGTTATGCTCATCTCCAGAGAATCCGCTCTTTGCCTCCATGACAAAGTCTTGGACCATGCGACCTAGCTTGGACGAGAGTGAAGTGCGAGGAAGATCTTCGCTCCTCTCTCCCGCGATCTTGATGAAGTCCGCCGTGCCCAATCTACGCTCCAGCCAGCGAAGGAATCCACGGTCGACGAAGCTGCCACCGCACTGATCGCCAATGCCGATGGTCGACTCTTCCAGGATGGTCGGATCGAGCTTTGCAACGCGGTAGGAGATGAGGTCCACTGTGCCGCCGCCCATGTCGCAGACGATGAAGCCATCACCAATCGCGAACTGGTGGTCTGTGACGCTACCTCGCAGCGACTGGATGGTGTGAATGGCAGCGGCCTCTGGCTCTGTGGTGATGACAGTCCTCTTGAGCTGTGGCAACTTAGTGGCGTTGAAGCCTGCTGTGCGAACAGCATGTATGGTGCGGTCTTTGGCAGCGTCAGACCAGACAGCAGGAACAGTGATGACAAGCGTGATGGGCAGAGTCCTCCACAGCTCTTTGCCGTAGCGCTGATCCAGGTTCTTCACGAGGTGGTCCTTCACCTGCGCTAGATAGTCGGCAACGATGTCGACAGCCTGCTTAGTAGGACCATGGTCGTTCAGCGAAAGCTCGTGGAGAATCTTAGCGGCTTCTCCGACTTGCGAGGTCTCGAGGCTCAGCTTTGTCCACATATGGCGTTCAATCTTTGGCGCAATTGAGGAGCCCCATTGGATGCCTTCGGGCGTGTACGCGATCTCGCTTGGCACCTTCTCTTTCGTGCCGATCTTGGTGTGAGTAGAAGGCCAATCTTTCACAACTGCGATGTGCTTGTCGAGCACATCGGTGTCGGAAGTCTCGCAGTACGCAACACCTAAGACTTCAGTTTCTCGCGCCCGAGGTGGAAGTTACGGGACATGACGCATACCTGTGTACGTTGTGCCATAGTCGAGCGCTATGACTAGCCTGTTTCCCACCATCTTGTTGTAGAGCGTGTGTGATTGACAATGGCGTTAGAGGCGGGTAAAAGGCGAGGTAAAGGGTGAGGCGACGAGAAAGTTTGTTGTTTGTTGTGGAGGGGCACAGAAGGTTCGAGCAGCTCAAGTGCTAGGTGAAGGTGAGCACTCGTGCGTCACAGCAAACTCACAGCAAACTCACGACGCGACCTCACCGCCTCACCAATCTCCGAGCTTTTGACCTTTCGAGCTTGCGCAAATCTTGCACTCACATCCCCACTCGGGGCTTCCTCAATCGCAACCGACGACTGCTCAGGCACACAACACCACATCACCAACTGCTGATATGTTAACAGCAGTAAGTCACAACTCTCTTAAGACTGGTCGTCATCCGCTCACTTTCTGTGTCCAGATCACCTCACTAATGGGAGGCTCCAAACAAGCGCCCACTCACGGGGAGCGCCGCGGTCACCACAAGAGCTTAAGCGTCGATGCCACCACTTCAGTTTCCCGTCAGCAAGATCGGAAGCGCATAAAAAACGACCTTGAAGTCAAGAGCAACTCACTCGATTTTGGAGAGGTCATCGACAACATCAACGAAGGGCATGAGGAACAGATGAAGCAACAGCAGGCCATTCTCGAGGACTTGCAACAGGACCATCACAAGGCTCGCAAGGATAACGCCCGGCTTCGAGAGCAGCGTACAGAAATCTTGAAAGAGCGTGTCAAGGAGCAGGAAGAGCATGACGAGCTGAAGAAAGCGTACACGTACCTGCAGAAGCATTACGATGATATCGCCAAGCAGAAGGTCAAGCTCGAGCACAAGCACGACTACGTCGACCAACGGTACAATTACCTTGTGGGAAAGGTCATGGTGCCCTACGCGCAGACCACCGGTCGAACGTGGGATGATCAAGCAGGCGCGACGATCGATGTCGTGATTGATCCTCTGTTCGTCGATGCCCTTGAGGCCAGCAGCTTGCGGGAGCAAGTCTGCACTCTGCAGAAGGAGATGTTCGCCAGAGTCGACAAAGGTGACCCAGTCTCTGACGAGCAACTCGCTCAAGACTTCCGCAACCTCGCCGCCGTGATCAAGTCCCTGAGTCGCACAATCCGTTTCACGGAGGAGGTCGACGTGATCAAGGTGCTGGGTACGCCGCCTATGCTAGAGAAAGTGGCTACGCATCACTGGGACGGCCGTGCACGGAAAAAGTGCATGATCGAGGCATGGATCTGGTCCGGTCTCATGATTTTTGTGTTCGATACACCTTTCAGCATTCTGGGCACTGCAAGCAAAGCGCTCAAGCAAGCCTGGACAGACATGTTCGGCTCTTGCCATGCTCACGACTGGCCGGCCCCTTCCTTCCAGTGCGAGACTTGGCGCTGCACAACCACTGAGTTCGCCTTCAAGAAGATGGCTACCGAGGCCACCATCATGCAAGGCAAGACGAGCGAGGCATCAAGTGTACCCGAGAAGAGTGTCCTGGAAGCTCGCGACAACGTTGCGGAGTTGCTCGAGAACCACCTGACCCAAATCTCACCAACCTTCAACAGGAAGCTCGTCCGGCAGATTGTCGACAAAGCTTTTACGCTGGCCATGCAACTGTCCTTCCAGCGGTCCCGCCTCCAAATTACCTTCCCCGTGGTAGGAGCATCGTTTGACAAGGAATCGATGAAGTCTATGCCCTCTGAAGACAACAACGACATTGCGCATGGAGTCGTTGCGTTCATCGCCAATCCTGGATTGACCAAGTGGGGAGATGCACATGGCAAGAACCTTGACTACCGCTACGACATCGTGCCTGCTCTTGTACAGCTTGAAGCCGCTCCTGTCGAGAAGCCGCTAGTGCCGCTGGTGCCGCTAGAGAAGTTGTGGGCAGACGTAGCCAAGCATCAGGTCTAGTGGTTGCGCAACAGCTCCATGGTATCTCAGGAGGTCACGGAGAAAGCGATAGTGGGTGCGGAGCAAGGCAGCTTGACTTGGTCAGCCTAAGAACAAGGAAATAGATGTGCTTAACGTACAATACGCCATCGCGATGTAACGCGTGCCGGCAAGCACTTCTGCTAGGACAAATGGTCACGTAAGAATGAAAATTTGCTAACGCATCTGCTCTTGAACTTTGCTTGTCGTGACACCATGAGGTAGACCCTACTGTGGAAGCTTGGTTGTGAGAAAGGATTCTTCTCTAGGGATGAATAAGTCGATGACAGGAGATCGACATGGAGGTCAAATGCTTACACTAGACCGCATGTGGGGCTAGCGCGCATTTCGCACGCGTCGCATCGACCATAGCATCCTCGCGCTGAAGTGCAAGCACCCGCACCCACGCACACCAATTGCCTTCTCCGCTTCTCCATAGTCCCGTGTTCTTCTGTACTATTCTTTGCTGCACTTACAACCATGCAATGAGCCTCTCTTCACACTAACTACCCTTTACAAGTCACCAGACGCGTTCTGTACGCGTCTCGTCCATCAACTGCCCGCAGTGCACGCCGACCACACACCAGACGACAATGTACCTCCCACGCAACCTAATCGCACACCTTTACAACAACCTCGTAAAGCGAACACATGCCGCCGCCCCGCCAGTCTTACTCCTCGTCGCCCTCGAGCCAGACGCGCTCTGCGCCTGCCGAATACTCACCGCGTTACTGAAGCGCGACTACATACCCCACAAGATACAACCCATTGCCGGCTATGGAGACCTGTCACGTGCCGCAGAGGACCTGGTGCGGCCAATGCGGACGACTGAAGGCGGGAGTGGAGGCGTCGTAGTATGTCTGGGCGTGGGTGGCATGGTGGACCTGGAAGAGACACTCGGCCTGGACATGGACGAGAACGGGCAAGGCGGTACAGGCGATGTCGAGGTCTGGGTGCTGGACGCAAGACGACCGTGGAATCTGGCGAACGTGTTCGGCACACCCATTGGCGAGGACCCGGCCACGGGAGAGCTCGTACGGAAACAGTTGGGCGTGGAGAAGGGCAAGATACTGCAATCTTACCAGTCGTCAAGAGGAGGCATAATAGTATTCGACGATGGCGACATTGAGGAGGAGCTGCAAGCAGAACGGACAGCCTACTGTGCGCTAGAGGAAATGCCCGAGGTTGGGGAAGAGGAAGACTTGGACGACGACTCAGAGCAGGACGACGAGCCGTCTTCCGCACAGCTGCCGAAGAAAAGGAAGTCGTGGAGCGAGCAAGAGGACTCGGATGACGACATGTCAGATGACGAGCGACCACGGCAACGGCGGAGAAGTAATTCGGTATGCAAAGCACAGCCAGAAGCATGATGCGGAGTCTAACAATACACAGGGAGGCTCGATACCGTCATCACCCGACCGAAGACCAGCGCGAAGAGGGTTACTCATCGAGAACCAGTTAGGCGGATCCTCCGACTTCTCGCGATCAGACTCTCGCAGCCGCTCAACATCCCCAGCCATCGCCGCACCGCAGGAGAGATCAGTACGAAGTCTACGGAAGCAGCTGATGGTCATGAGGAAGAAGCACACCAGCGTCCTCGACAAGTACTACCAGCTCGGCGCCTCATACTCAGAACCCGTCTCCTCTCTCGTCTACACCCTCGCATCTGATCTCGGTCGAGAAGACAACGATCTGCTATGGAACGCCATTGTCGGCGTAAGCAGTCTGGAATTATATGGTCGAACAGGGAGCGGTGTCGGATTGAACCCATTATCAGCAGCTGGAGGCTCGGCAGGATGGAATGGCAATCGTGGCGAACAGATCCGCTCTGTTTTGCGTGATGAAGTCCGCCGTCTAAACCCCGTTACAGACGCACACAGCGTAGCCCGCGATGCCAGCATGGGCGACGCAAGCGGTGTGATCCCCACGAGCGCCCGCTCAGCGACAGACACCTCGATACGACTCTCCCCAGAACCACGCTTCTTACTCCTCCGACATTGGTCACTGTACGAGAGCATGTTACATTCTCCCTACCTCTCCGCGAAACTACACATATGGAGCGATGCAGGACGAAAACGTCTTGCAAAGCTGCTTGCAAAAATGGGCGTCTCGCTCACCGAATGCAAACAACGATATACACACATGGACATGGAGCTGAAGCGCGGCCTCCGAGAACGACTCCTCAAGTTCGCACCCCAATACGGACTCGACGGACTTGTCCCACCCCCACCACGAAGCGGCGACATGAAGGACGGCTGGGGCTTCGTGCGCTGCTGGGGCTGGAAAGCCTGCCTCTCCGCCATCGACGCGGGCGTCATCCTCGGCGCCATCCTCGAAGTTGGCGACGCAAAAGACCTTTCCCACTCCTCCTTCGACGCCTCAAACCACACACACACCACCCAAGATCACTCCTCCGAAATAACCTCGACCCAAGAACAACAGTCCGCCGCCCAGGAACACATCACCTCCCGCTTCTGGACCGCCTACGACGCCCTGAACTCCATCGACCTGCTCACTGAACACATCCTCACCGCCCAACACCTCCACCGCGCCATCCTCCGCACAGGCACCCAACTCATCGACAAGAAGCAAATCCGCCACCTACGCGCCTTCCGCATGGCCGTCGTAAAAGAAGGCCCAGACGTCCAACTCTTCACGCACCCGGGCGCCCTCACCAAACTCGCCCTCTGGATCGCCGAAGCCATTGTCGAACTCAACGGCACGAAAGGCAAGAACCGCGGCTCGGAGCTCGTAATGGCGGGCCTCGACGAGTCGCGCGGCTTGTACGTTGTCGTCGGCCTGGGAGGCGGCGGCGCAACGGAATCCGCAAAGGAGAGACTGCTCAAGCGCGCTGCGCGAACAAAGGAAAAGGAATCTAAGCGCGCTTCAAAAGAAGCTGAGAAAGAAAAGAAACGCCTTGCGCGTATCTCGCGCGCCGAAAACGCAGGGCTCGACCTCGACGAACTAGAAGACACAGAGGACGAAGAAGACGACGAAGACTCGGAGGAGGACTCAGACGACGAGGCCGACGAGCCTAAAGGCTACGGGCGGAATCGCTTCGGCAATGCGTTTCAGGAGGTGGTGAGGGAAACGGGGGCGAGGGTGCGCATGGATAGCTTTGAGGCGTGTGTGATTGAGATTCGGAAGGAGGATTTGAGTGGGTTTTTGGAGAGGTTGAGTATGAAGGCTGTTGTTGGGTAGGGAATGTGTGTTTGTCTGTTTGATTGACGTGGTTTTTCTTTTGTGCTTTGGGGAAATGGCATAGCGTGGCATATTTCTTGGTGTGATCGATTACCTTGCTTGGTTTCTTTTATCTGGGTATATTGTTTCGCGATGGCGATGGGCAGAGTATGTAAAGCGGTCATGTATGGGAGTTCTTAGCGCACAGTATAGCGAGTAAAGCAATTCATTTCTTCAAGTACTTCTGCCGTTGCTCATGATTGTATGTATACTGGCATCGCGCATCGCTATCCATTCAGCCCAAGGAAAGTGGTATCACTAATACTAAAACCCAACGCTCACTCGCTCACAAACCCAAAGCTATCAAGCAACCCCTCAAACCGTCCCCGTCCTCCCTCCCCCCTTCCCCATAGTCAACCCCTCCTCCTCGTCCTCCTCCGCACTCTCATACCCATCCCCACTCGCAATCCCACTACTTCGCCTCTTGACAGACCGCCTCTTAACCCCATCACTCAACTTCTGCTTAAACACATCCAAACTGCCGTCAATGGTGCTAAACGGCTTGAGCGTAAACCCGCCAAAGTCGGCGCTGCTCGCGTTCCTACTGCGGCTTTTCTTCGGTGTGTGGGGCCTACTCGAGAAGATGTCCTGGTTCGCGAGGTCGCCGAAGGACTCGTTGCGGGGGAGACTGGATGCATGGTCTGGGGAGGAGGGCGAGGCGGGGAAGTCGTATGTCTCGATGGCTTGGGGGCCTTCTTTTTCGGCTTCGGCGTCGGTCTTGATGCGCGGTGGTGTTTGTGGGGGCGAGAGTTCCGCGTTTTTGGAGAAGGGATCTTGCACGATGCGCTTGCTGTAGAAGTCGTCGTACAGCACTGGGCCGAGCTCGTTGATGATGTCGTTGACGCGGACGGCCAGGTGCTCGCGGCGACTCTGGAGCTTTGACAACTCGCTGTTGGAGAAGGGGTTCATTGCTTTCCAGAGCGGGCCGAGGGACTTGAGAATGTCCATTGCGACTTCGCCGAAGCGGAGGGAGCCGTAGGTGACGGTGACATAGAACACCAGCTGTGCGATGATGAGGTAGCGCTTCTGAATGCCGTCGGGGAGGTAGTTGTTGCAGTTGTTATACCGGTACCAGTAGATGCCGATGATAATGTACCACGTGTAGGCGATAGGAGCGGCGACCATTGCGACCAAGAGTTTCCATGTTGCCATGACGTCTCGGGCTTGGACCTTGACGTTCGACGCAGCAAGTGCTTCTCGGGCTTTCCTTATCGAGATGAGTTTCGTGGCTAGGAAGACGAGACTGAAGAGCAGGGTGCCGGGAATGACGAGCAGGCTTAGGAATAGAAGCTTCCCGAGCCGGTAGAAGAATGTGCCGAATGCAACAATGGGGTGCTTCTTCGCATACTGTACCTGGTGGTCTCGTAGTCCGAGCGCCCTCAACTTGGAGTTGTAAGTTGTGACTTCTTTCTTTAGCTCGATGATTCGTGGATCGTCTTTGAAGCGTTCGTAGCCTTGCACGAGGCGGCGGTTCAGCTCAACGACTCTTGGTAGAGGCAGCTTGGTGCCTTTGGAGTTGTAAAGGCGTCTAACAGCTTGAATGACCTGTATTGTGTTGTCAGCCAACGCGACGATTGTACGGCGAATATGATACGTACCATCAGTGTGTCATAATCCGGCGTAGTGACCGTGACCGAGATCAATCCTTGCCGCACATTCTCCAGCATCTCACCAATAGCTTCTCGTTTCCCGGTCGTCGCAAACTTCTCAGCAAGCTCCGGTGGCACATCGATGGCTGTGCCGAACTCCAGAACAGCCCTTGAGCGGAACTTGTGGGCGTGGAAGTAGTTCATGCCCACGGGTATGATCTTCAGGTTGCAGTCGGGCTTACTGGCTACTGTACCGAGAGCCATGATCGCGACACCAGCTGCTGCTATTAGAGATGGCCGTCATGCAAGAGTAGTTGACCATACCTTTGAGAGGCAGAAGGTCGGTGCGGTCATGGCTACCGCCCTCTGGAAAGATGCCAATGCTACCGCCATGGTGGAGCACGGTATGCACAGCGTCGTAGACCTCGCTCTGATCGAGCTTCGGCGCAACCTTGAACTCGATGCCTTCGAACCCGTCTGCAGTGCCTTCCTTGTCGTGGGCGCCGTCCACGAACGTGCCGTCCTTGGTCATGTCGTTACGCCCAGTGAGCTGCTGCATCGCAACACCTCCCTTGAAACCACGCTTCAACCTGATCTCCTCAGGTCCCTTGATCTCCAATATCTCCCCCGTAGCCGCCTTGTTATCCACTTTCGGAAGCACAATAGAGCCACCGATCTGGAAGTCGCTGTTCTCGAAGTCTGTGTCGACGCCTCGGAGGAGACAAGGATCGTGGATGGGGTCGGGCAGGTAGACTTTGCCCTTCGCTGGCTTCGTCATGTCCATTGCACGGCCGACAGGGACAACGCCCGTGAGACCGGCCATTGCGCCGACGAACTTGCGCTTCATGGACTTGTCGGCGATGAGGAATTGGATTCGGCGGTCGGATTCTTTCTTGACGACGCGCATCAACATGAGAGGGTCGACAAACTATCGCTGTTAGGACTGCTGCCTTCGATAACATGCGATTCTGAGCCTACCTGATTCGCGTGCGGCGCGCAGACGAATATGACAGGCCCTTCCTTGGGCACCTTCCAGCTGCTCCTGGGATGCACTTCGCGGAAGAAGAGCTCGACCAGTATGGAGAAAGTCCACAGGAAGGCATCGTACACAGGCTTATTCATGACCGCAAGGGGCTTCTTGCCCGCGTCCTTTGCTTTGCCATCGTCCGCCATATTGAACAACACCGTGAGGCCAGCCAGTCCGCTTGTTCGTACGATCGAGTGGTAGTAATAAATGTGTATAAAGGTCGACGAATACGCTCGTGAATGGCGGGCCAGACAATCCTATGTATCTACGCATACGTCAGCCAAAATCATTCTTCCCCCAGCTCCTTTCACATGCCACTCGTACCCGTCGTTGCTTGTCGCGTGGTTGCCAGTTGCAAGGACAGATCAGGCCATGTTCCGTGGTGGGTCCAGACGTCCAGGCTGCCTCCGGGATAGCCGAGTCTCGGATATGCCAATGTTCTTGCTGAGGCTGCAAGCGGGTATGCGCGCCTGTCTAAGACGCTAAATGCTGTTGTTGAGCTCGTAAAATGTGGAGGGCTCGGGATCGGGGTAGCGGCAGGCTATGTCATTGCGATGCAGGCATTGGCGGCCGCGGGGCACGGGTACGCGAGGAGGACAGGACACGCAAGGAGGAGAGCGTGCTTCAGACACTACTTTTAGGGACGTTACATCCACGTGTAGTTTGTCAAGTCAAAAAATGATTCTGCAGTTTGTTTAAATTTCAATCGCTATGCTGGTGCTTTCTAAGCCCTGTATCGGCCCATTCTATGTACGCAGCTGGTCTCAAATCTGGAATCATCCTCCAAATTGCCACAGGATATAGAACAGAAGACAAGAAAATATGCACAAGATCGAAGCAAGTCCCTGATGAACAACAAGAGGAAGGAGCGAAGATGGTAAGAATGTTGTAACAATCTATGATAGTCCAGCGATCAAGACGACCGCGGCGGCAACAGCCACAGTGAAGGCACTCGACAACCCTTTGGTGGATGCGACGCCTTCAAACTGTAGTGGCTGGCTTGGTTGGGGCACAGTACTGTCAGCACTGCTGGCGGGCGGCACGCCTGAGACTGAGCTGCTCGGCAGGACTGACACGACTGGCGGAGGTGTCTGAGAAGTTGGCGGAGCGTAGACCGTGGTTGTCACCATGGGCGTACAGGCGCTGGCGCTGGGCTTCTCGCCAAACTCCCCACCGGGACGAACGCTTGAGCTGGGTCGAGCCAGGTGAGTTGAGCTCGCAACAGGCGCTGCGGATGCTGGAGGCGCAGAACTTGAGGGAGCGCTTGCACTTGGAGGCGGTGAGTATTGGCTTGATTCCGGAGTCGGAGGCAGGGCTACAACTGAGGATGAAGCGGGTGGTGGTACTAGAGAGGATGGTGGGGCTACGCTGGCAGACGGAGCAGGAGGCGGGGGAGGGGGTTGTTGAGAGGAAGCTGGTGGAGGAGCTTGGCTGGACGGTACAGGAGGAGGAGCTTGGCTGGAGGAAGCTGGTACAGGCGTCGCCGCTGGAGAGGAGCTAGGTTGTGGTGTAGCGGTCACTGAGGGCTCAGGCTTGGACTCGTCCTTCTTGACCGGCATAATGCCCTTCTTGATCATCAACAAAGCCTGTGTGACCTCCAACGCCGACAGCTGCTGGCCGACTCCGCTTGCACCATCCCAAGCACCAGTGTACCATTTCGAGCCACAGGTGCTACCGTCGGCGCCGCCGGAACAGGACTTCGCAGCACCGATCGCGGACGCGGTGAGATGCTTGGTGATAGTGTCCTTCGTGAACGGAGCCATAAGCGCCGTCTTCGCCATGAAGCGCGACAAGTAGGCTTTGAAGCTTTGCTGGTCAAGGTTGCAGTGGCGTCCAGACTCGCCCGTTTCGCAAGCCCACTCATACATGATGTCGGTGGAGTTCTCGAAGGGTTTGAAGAAGAGGAGTTCAGCGTGCTTCAGGAAACCCTCTGTGCGCTCCTTCCAAGTCTTGTCGCCTTTCATGAAGTCGAACATGAAGGCAGAGCCGTGAAGAAACATGGCGTTATTGTACGTCCACTGTGTCTTGTCGCCGACCTTTTCGCAGTTCGTCTTGTCGTCGGAGCCGTCGAAGACCTCGTAAATATCCGTGATAAGACCAACCTTCTTTGTCCAGTCATAAATCTTGACTGCCCAGTCGGCGTAAGTCTGGTTGCCAGTGTAGCGAGCAAGGCGTGCGCCGAGCGCAAAGGCGGCTCCGTTCGAGATCGAGTTCTTGTAGTTGTAGCCGTAGGCATTCTCGGGATAGATCTGCCACTTCAATCCACCTCCACATGAGTCCTCGTCCCATCGGCCGACGATGTTGTTGAAGGAGTTGATGGCGACGTCCAGGTAAGCTACAGGAGCGTTCTCGGGGTCCGGGAACTGGTACTCAAGAGCAGACATGACGGCGAGCGACCAGAAAGCTTGGTCATCGTTTCCCTAGAATGGCACATTAGCATCTCTTTCGTAGAGCGAATGGCGCAACGTCGTACTGTTTGGCTCCTGCGGTGCTCCAGGATGAAGTCGTTTTCGGGTCCGTAGTTCGCCACCAGCGCCTGCTGCAAGGTCTTGACGTGACTCTGATCTCCAGTGAACATGCTGTACTCGATCATGCCTCCCCACGCGGCACCTCCCTCCCACCAGTAGTGCGGCTGCGGCCATATCCCGATATCCTGCTCAGCAATGCCCGAAGCGTTGTTCTTGTACTGCTCCATCAAGCCGTAAGCATACTGTCGAGTGACCGCGCGAATAGTGTCTTCAGACTGAGGGTCAAAAGTGATAGACGCTGCGCCCGGCGCGAGCGCAAGAAGTGGAAGGAGCACAGCTCCAAAAATGTTGGAAAATCTCATCGTGCAGTTAAAGTTGAGTGGTCGTACGAGAATATAGAGGAGAAGAAGAGGTGAGGTGGGCGAAGAGAAAAGAAAAAGAGAGAGTAGAGCACGCAAGCGCGCAAACTGTGAATTGTTTGAACGAGTGAGTCAAGTGAAGGAGAGAGGAAAGAACGACATGGTCACAGTTGGCGGCCCGCAGCGTCATTAATATTGTTACCGACTGACACCTCATTGATCCGTGTGCCTCACCGAGTGCTGGGCGACAAACGCTTGAAGAGCCCGTGCCTGTACTCACCTGCCATTGATGAGGCGTGGAATAGGAGCGCGCGTTTGATACGGACGATGCTTTTGTTTGGCCTAGCCATGTTTCGAAACGTAGGAGCAGGTGGTCGCGCAGCCAATCATTGCGCAACCTGCATGTTTCAGGAACAACATCGTCCTATTGCAGGCGGCTCGCCAGATCTTGGGTGCGTGGACGGGCACTTGCAGTGATCTGTGGTATTGTTTAACTTGAATCATTGGAAAGGACTGTTTTGCGTGGGGTTGCTCTATTCTTGTACAATATCGAAAATGCTTGACAACCAGGTCTCAGTTCATCGCGAGTGCTGTGATTGACACTATGCTTTTCCTCTTCACGGTGCACCTTCAACGAGCCACGAGATATCGACAGGTAATGCAGTCTTGTTGTAGCAATGGAAGCTAGCAAACACTGCCTTCTGCATAGGGTATACCATCAATCACCAACCCTTCGAAATTCACTTTTATCCCACCCTCTTCAACCATCTAGTCGTGAATCTATCCCAACGCCAGCCGCGACACGGCCTTTGATCGTAGTACCAAGTTGCACCCTTCGACATCGTCAGCTAGAACCACCAAGCCTCTTCTCCTTCTTCTCCTTCTCAGCCTCCTGGATCGACTTCATGTCGTCCTTGGACGCGTTGTATGCCGCTGAGACCTGGTTGAACGGATTCTCCGGGTGCTTCTCGAACTCCTTCCGTATCTGGTCGATCTTCTGGTTTCGCCTCAGGCCCTTCTCGTCCTTCATTTCCTCGAGCCTGCGCTCTTCGAACTGTGCATATGCGGCCTTGAAGCGTCGCTCGGGGTGTCGGTCGAGCTTGTCCTTTTGCTCGGCTGTGAGATCGAGTGCGTCTAGCGCGTTGTCGATACCGGAGGCGTTGAGGGCGCTGGGCTTGGTGTCGAAGGAGCCGAGGGCGGAGTCGATGCCTTTGGGCTTCTTCTCGGCTTTGGGTGCTTTGCCCTTGGGCTTGGAGGGGAGGGACGCTTCTTCTTCGCGCAGGAGTGCTTCTTTCTCGGCCTTCTTGCGTGCGGCCTCAGCGGCCTTCTCGGCGGCTGCTTCACTATGAACATGTCAGCGCATGAACTTGTGTACGACATATTTAATGTTTTTACGCCTTTGCATTCGACTTCGCGCCCTTGTCCCACTTCTCAGACTCAGCAGCCTCTGCCTGCTTGTCCTTTGCTGCTGCCTTCGACGCTGCTGCATCAGCCTTGCGCGCCTGTCCCTGCGCCTTCTTGGAGCCTCCAGTATCGCCGCCCGCGGCGCCGCCTTTCTTTGCCATGGTCGATGTAGGTAGAGGTAAGTGTATTCAATTATGAGGAAGAGTAAGCTCGAGTGTCCTTGGATTTATCAATGTGAATATTTAGGTGTGAGTCAAGACTGACAAGCATGACAGCGGCGACGGAGGTGCCTTCGGGAATGAAGTGGGGCAGTTTGCGTCACAGGTTTGACATGGCACATGCACGCCACGAGACTTTCACATGTTCACACCAAACTTATTCCAACGACAAGCAAGTATGATCCCGCAGCTGTGGTTGGCATGCATCTAAAATGGTCGTCTCGAGTATTTGTGGGTGATAGAAGAAGCACAGGAAAATTTGTGAACCAGTTTGAAATATCACAATATGCTATTGAGCACGCAGACCCTCCAGATCTACATATACACCATGCTGGTATCTGGATATCCCTCAAAGACAACTCCATGCTATGCCCTTCATGCCACTTGGGGCTGTGCAAAGTAAACGCCGCCCGATGCATAGAACCTGTGTCTCACAGGTGGCCGCCCAGATGCAAAATGCTCTTTACAGAAATAGAAAAGAAAGTGAAGGAAAGATGAGTGGGTATAATACAAGTCCGTCGTGGCATGATCGCACACGCTTTACATGTTCATGTCATGCACATACGTGCAGTTGTCGCCTTTGTTACAGGTGCCCTTCTGGAAGAACTTGCAGGGCAGCACTTTGTGAGGCCGTTCGCCACGGTGCTTGTGCTTCTTGCTCTGACCCCAGTCGTTGTTGTTGGTCTCCTCGCGTTGTCGCTTCACGCCGCCATTGGATTGTCCGTTGTACTGCGGTTGCTGTTGCGCTTGGGAACCAGTAGTGTTCTGCTGTTGCGCTGGTGGCAGGAATGGGTATGGCGGAAATCCAGGAGGCGCCGGCGGGAAGTGACCAAGTCCAAAGCCTTGCATGATCGATTGTAAGTCGAGGTTGGGTGGCACTGGACCATTAGGCATTGGCGGTAATTGTTGGGTTGGAAGTTGCGGAGGAAAGACAGCCGTAGCAGGAGCGGGCGGCAGCGCGTTACTTTGCTGCAAGGCACTGAGGAGGCCTGCCAAATCAGTGGAGGAGGCCGGGACAGATGCTGACATGTATGGTGTCTGAGTAACGGGAGGCACGTGGGCGGCGGTTTGTGTGGGAGCAGCAGCATTGTTATTGCTGAACTGCTGGAAGATGTTCTCCAGGCCGCGGAAGTCGGACACGGCGACAGATGAAGGCGCTGGCGTTTGGAATCCGAGCCCACGCAACCGGTCGGGTGGCGTGCCAAATTCTTTGAATGATGCAGCGGGCGCGGCATCTTGCGTTTGCTCTAGTGGCTCCCGAGGAGAAGGTGGAACGTCTTCTGAGTCCGCATAGAACACCATCAATGTCGCATTGTCGCGCCGCACGCCGGCCTCCTTCTCGGGAGATGATGGGGCCTTCAGACCACCACCATAACGAGTGTAATTGAGTTCGCGTTGGGCCAACGGCACGAAGCTGAAGTCGACCTGCGACGGCTCTCCCTTCCATGGTTTGAGTTCACCTTCACGTTCGCCGTCGTCCTCATCTTCGTCCTCTTCGAGCTCTTTATGTTGCTTGAACATGCGACCTTCTCCCTCAATATCACCAGCGTGGCGGGTGAAGTTCTCATCGTGGCCCAGTTCCTCATCAGGATCGTGACTGAAGTACTTAATCTGTACCAGAGCTGCGTCTGGCTTGAATGTGACACGCAGGTGTCTACGTTCTTCTTTGCGCAGACGCTTGACCTTTTCTTCAGGAGTTTCCGGTGGTAGCTGCTTCTCAGTCTTGACCGGCGCCGTCTCTTGCTCCTTTGGTTTCAACAAAGAGGCCATGGTCTGTGCGAACGAGAAAGCTGGCTTTGCTGAAGCTGCAGCCGATTTCTTGTCTTTGGCCGCACCCGTGGTAGCCTTTGACTGGGTGACGGCTTTTGAGGCTGCAGGGGCTGCGGGACCAGGTGTAGGCTTCTTGCTCGCCGCATTGAGTGACGCAAAGATTCCGGAGGGCTTGTTTGTCACCTGGTTCACCCGAGCTTTGACCGGAACGGCTGTCGCCATAGGTTTCTTCTGGGTCATGGCTGTTGAAGTACTTAGTATGGCTTTCGGAGTGGTCGAAGCAACAAGTGTCTTCTTCGTGGCGTTGGTGACACTCTCGTTCGGCTTGGACTTCTTCGCGAGGGACTCCTCGTTGGGAGTTCGACTCGCCGGCTCCAGCGCAGGCCGTTTGACACCTTTGGATTCTGTCGTTGGCGGTGGGCTGATCTTGGCCTTCTTCGTGTTCGCCGCAGCACTATCGACAATTCTCTGGATGAGCGATTTGTGCTTATCATTTGTCTGTTTCTTCATGGATACGAGTGCTTTCATGAGCTTAGTCTCCTCAAGGAGCTCCGACGTCAGTGTTCCCACTTTGGCCAACACCTCGAAGATGACAGCCGACAGAGGACCGTCGAAGTCTTTACTATGATAGCGATTCGCTAGGAACTGATAGCAAGAATAGACGAAAGGCTTGATCTGGCCCATTTGAAATAGTATGTCAGGGTGACCATGGTCAATTGCGGCTTGCAAAGCAGACTGGAGAAGATCCCGCTGACTAGCGACCCGACTTTTCAGCACGGGAAGCTCACCCATCTTCTTTTGTGCTTCGGCGTCAGTCACTGCTTTCGTGTCGGTCCGCCAACGCTTGTGTATTGTACTCAGCACCTCCCAGATGTCCCGCATACCAGCCTTGATCCTCTCCGCGTTTGGTGGCGGATTCTGCGGGCACCATGTAGCCTTAATAATATCATAGCGTACAGCCTGGTGAGGCTCTTCTGGCCTCGAAGATGGCAACGGTGAGATCTCCTCATCTTCGTCGTCGGTGTACTCGCTGTCTTCATCAGATGAACCGGTTTCGCTATCCGTCTCGCTCATTTCGCGTTTTAACTCCGAAGGACTCGCTGCGTATGTCCTGGTCTTGAGAGTTTTGGCGATAGACGGCTTGCTTGATGAAAGCTTGGCAAGGAGCTTTTTGTTGTCTGCTCCAACCTTCTTCAGTTCGCGCACGGATTGGCGGGGTGTGTAAAGCGGCAGCGGGGCTGGCAAGGCATCAGTATGTGCGTTACGGAACGTGAAAATGGGACACAAAGGCTTACTTCTATTGGTTGGCAGATGGAATGGCTCAGATCCAAGAGTCACGAGTTTATTCAACGCAGAAGATTTAGTAGCTTTCGCAAGAGCAGCCTGATCTAGAACATAGAGTCCACCCGATTTCTTCCCCTTTGGAATCTCAAGAGACGGAACCGGCACAGGTTTCACATTTGCAGTTGACATTGGCCGTTGGGCGAACATCTCTGATGTTGACCGCGGTAACTGCTGATGTATGTCAACTAAAGTCTCCGACTCAATACTCCAATGGGAGCTTACCTGGAAAGGTGATGCTGCTGGCCGAGCATTTTGAACGTTTGGATGTTGCTGCAACGCCTGCGGAGTGACAGTCCCGGAGTGAGTGTGAGGGGTCGGAGTTCGGAAGGGGACCGAGTACTGGGACTGTTGATGCTGTCGATGCGCGTTCGGGTCATGGCCTAATGATGGATCGACATTGGAGGGTTGTGAATAGTTGGCGACTGGACCTTGCTGATTGAACGGGCCGTTGGTGTATGGAGGTACATGCGTCTGGAAGCCTTGATTCTGACCGCCATAATTCTGACTGTAGCCGTTGTATGGTTGCTGTGGTTGTTGCTGATAGGCAGCATAGGCCCATGGTTGGCTTGGTGCTCGATTGTTGGGCGGCAGGCCGGCATGGTGGCTTAGCTGATCGTCCCAACCGCCTTGACTGGGATAGGAAGAAGGGTCGCTGTACATGTTCTGATCCGGGAGAGGAGGCACTTGGCCACTTGACACGTGATTATAGGCCATGGTGTGGCTTGCAAGCGATGTGCGAGTGTCAGGCGTGGCGCAGGCGTGTGATTGGTCGGCACAAGTTTGTCCGTGTGAATTATGCGGCAATAGATTGCGCTAAGCACAGTGGGTCACAAGGGCGAAAGAGAACCGGATTGGGTGAAATTGAGAGTGAAAAGACCGGTAAATTCGCCGGTTCGAGCTGTAGTGTCGTTGTGCTGACTTTTTCGCGCAGAGCGTGTCAGAAACCCCTCGGAGTCGTGGTGAGGGCGGTTGTGACAGCAGCAGACGGGTGCTGGCCGGGCTCGCAGCGCTCGTGTCCCAACGCCCACGATGCAGTGATCCTCCCCTGGTCCACGCAAGCGTAGCTTTGGTATTTAGAGGGTGGCACGTAGCCTCGCGTTTATTGCGATGAACACTGCTGATGCGTCACTTGACGCGTGACGTTTGCGCACCTCAATTGCACAGCACACGCGGGCGCAACGTCCGCTTGAGACACACTTGTCGTTTGTCGCCTTGCGAGCGCAGCCTTTGCCTTGCGCGAAGATGGCCAGTCCCTTTGATGCGACGTCCGCTGAAGCCGGCGATGGGACTGTATTAGTAGCAGACGCTGGGTTGATTGTCACTCTGCCCTCGTGCAATTGCGCGCCTCCCTCGCAAATACCGCTGCCAACCTGAGCGCACACTTCCACCAAAGCAGGGACTCAAGTAGAATCTAGCCTCAGATGCAGAAGCCCTTATTAGGTGGGCGAGAGTTCACGAAGAAGTAGCATGAGAGTCTTGAGGGAAGAAAGGGGAGTGTGTTGTGTGTGTGAGGGTGTTGAAGGAGAGAGGGTCAGAGTTGGGAGGCGGGCGCTGCTTTCTAGCGACGGCGACCGCCAAGGCCGGCCGGGCACGCTAGTTGCATCACGAAATGACGACGAACGCGAGGTGAATGCGCGCCGCAGGCAGACAAGCCGCAGTGTCTTCTGCGCCATCGTACACCGGCAAAACCTACATTTCACATGCGGTAGCCTGCATCGCGGCGGGTGCCATTCAGATTCACGTCACCATGGCCGTCACATTGCGGGACAAGCAGATAGGTAGCTCAGTCTGGCTGGCTTCATACCGTGGACCAAAGCTGACGCACCACCGTGTAGCCAGCATAAAGCGCATCCTGAACCTGAATGCGCCCATCACAGACGTCGACGCGCAGGACGAGTTGAACAACGAGCCCTCGAACCCATCCTCGGACGGCGCGGTATGGAAGGTCCTGGTGTTCGACGAGATGGGTAGGGACGTCATAAGTTCTGTCCTTAGGGTGAACGATTTGAGGGGCTCTGGAGTATGATTCTCCCAGTGCTTGAACATGACCGTACTGAGCGTAT
>Ga0265798_10002131_pt1 | contig 29503 bp, 28 predicted proteins | sample P3T30metagenome_FD_192430 | JGI IMG/M metagenome (GOLD analysis project Ga0265798, IMG submission 192430) | Plant litter microbial communities from East Loma Ridge, Irvine, California - P3 T30 | ecosystem: Environmental > Terrestrial > Plant litter > Unclassified | place: USA: California...
TGAAGTCCAGCACGGAACCCTGGCGGATGTCGTTCAGCTCATCCACGGCCTTCTGGCTGCGCACCAGCGAAGGCTTGTGCTGCGGCATGCGGTCCGGCAGGTCGCGGTAGACGCCGCCCGGACGGTAGTAGGCCGCGTGCATGCGCGCGCCCGACACCGCCTCGTACACGTCGAACAGGTCTTCGCGGTCGCGGAAGGCGTACAGGAAGGGACCCATGGCGCCGATGTCCAGCGCGTGCGCGCCCAGCCACATCAGGTGGTTCAGGATGCGGGTGATCTCGTCGAACATGGTGCGGATGTACTGCGCACGGATCGGGGCTTCGATGCCCAGCAGCTTCTCGATGGCCAGCACGTAACCGTGCTCGTTGCACATCATCGAGACGTAGTCGAGGCGGTCCATGTAAGGCACGGACTGCAGGTAGGTGCGGGTTTCCGCCAGCTTTTCGGTGCCGCGGTGCAGCAGGCCGATGTGCGGGTCGGCGCGCTGGATCACTTCGCCGTCCAGTTCCAGCACCAGGCGCAGCACGCCGTGCGCTGCCGGGTGCTGCGGACCAAAGTTCAGGGTGTAATTCTTAAGCTCAGCCATTATTTCATCCCGTAGGTTTCTTCGCGGATCACGCGCGGAATGTTTTCACGCGGTTCGATCGTGACCGGTTGGTAGATCACGCGCTTCTGCTCGGGGTCGTAGCGCATCTCGACATAGCCCGAAATCGGGAAGTCCTTGCGGAACGGGTGGCCGATGAAGCCATAGTCGGTCAGGATGCGGCGCAGGTCGCCGTGGCCTTCGAACAGGATGCCGAACAGGTCGAACGCTTCGCGCTCGAACCAGTTGGCGTTGCGCCAGATGCCGGTGATCGACTGCACCAGCGGCATGTCGTCGTCCGGGGCGAACACGCGCACGCGCACGCGCCAGTTGTGTTCGATCGACAGCAGGTGGACCACCACCGCAAAGCGCAGGCCGTCCCAGGTGCCTTCGCCGTAGGAGGAGTAGTCGACGCCGCACAGGTCGATCATTTCTTCGAAACGCAATGCCGGTTCGTCGCGCAGCTTCTGCATGGAGGCCAGGTATTCCGAGGCCTTCACAACTACCGTTACTTCGCCCAGCGCCACGGTAATGGCAGCGCCCTCGCCCAGAGCATTCTTCAGGGCGAGTTCGAGGGCTTCGATTTTTGTCGTCATGGTGTTTGGGACCGGCTGGATTTAACGCGCGATGGTGTTGGTGCGCTTGATCTTGTTCTGGAGCTGGATGATGCCGTACAGCAGGGCCTCTGCCGTCGGCGGGCAGCCCGGGACGTAGACGTCGACCGGCACGATGCGGTCGCAGCCGCGTACCACCGAGTAGGAGTAGTGATAGTAGCCGCCGCCGTTGGCGCAGGTACCCATCGAGATGACCCAGCGCGGCTCGGCCATCTGGTCGTACACCTTGCGCAGTGCCGGCGCCATCTTGTTGCACAGGGTACCGGCCACGATCATCACGTCGGACTGGCGCGGCGACGGGCGGAACACAACGCCGAAGCGGTCGAGGTCATAACGGGCGGCGCCCGCATGCATCATCTCGACCGCGCAGCACGCCAAACCGAACGTCATCGGCCACATCGAGCCGGTGCGTGCCCAGTTGATCAGCTTGTCGGCTGTGGTGGTGACAAAACCTTCGTTTAAAACGCCTTCAATAGCCATGGCTCATTCCCAATCAAGGGCACCTTTCTTCCAGATGTACCAGAAACCGACGACGAATTCGGCGATGAAGACCATCATCGTCAGGAACGCCTGCCAGCCCAGTTCGCGCATCGAGACGCCCCAGGGGAAGAAGAATGCCGTTTCCAGATCAAACAAAATAAACAGGATCGCGACCAGGTAGTACCGGACGTCGAACTTCATGCGCGCGTCTTCGAAGGCTTCGAAGCCGCATTCATACGGGGAGAGTTTCGCAGGATCGGGGCGGTGCGGACCGACGACACGGCCGAGCAGCTGCGAGGCGACACCGACAAGGGTGCCGATCAGCAGGAATAAAAGGACGGGGAAATAATTCTCGAGGTTCACGATGAAGCCTTGACTGAACGATCGGTTGATAAACACTGCAGAGACTGCAGTACCACATCGCTCCATCCTGGCTTTGATACCTTCCACCAGGACCCAAGCGACTGGAGACTGTGAATCACCTGCTACGCGTTGCAATCCTGACCTTCGAGGCTCGCCGTACCTACGGGAATTCCGTGAGAGATACGAACTGGGCTTCTCGGGCCTGAATCACCACCGCATCGCGACGGTTCTTCAAAGCCTCCGACAAATCCTCGTAAAAAAGCCAGTTAAGGCAAAAGAGCGTAGCTCATGCGCCCTAACTGGCTTTCTGTATTCTGGTGCCGACGGCGAGACTCGAACTCGCACAGCTTGCGCCACTACCCCCTCAAGATAGCGTGTCTACCAATTTCACCACGTCGGCTGGAGACCAGTATTCTACATCGCCTTACTAGGTTTTATCAACGATCAAATTGACCTAGCACAAGGAAAAATACTGTTTTTCTCAACTTTTTGAATACTGGATTCGCCCTTCGCCGGTTCGGCGAAGTGCTGATGCTGCTACCAGCCTTACATTCGAACAATATGTTCTTTGCAAAACCGGTGTGCGCGGCGGTCGGGACGCCGTGCGACGCATCGTTGTAGACCAATATTTCTATCTACTGTCTTATATAAGACATCTTATACGGAAGAGGCGCCGTCGGCAAGGTCGGCAAGGGGGCGTGGCGCCGTTTTTCAAGGCTGCCACGCCACATTTTTCATGGTACTGGAGGCGTGAAGCGGGCCAAAAACAAAAGGCCGCCGGCAGGAACCGTCGTGGACGGTCTGCCGGCGGCCTCGGGCCTGCCTGGCGCCGCGCATGGAGGCGCGGCGCGATCGATGGGATTACTTGGCCGGTGCCGGGGCGGCCGGGGTGGTCGCTGCCGGGGCTTGCGGCACGTCCTGGGCCGGTGCCGGTGCCGGAGCAGCTGCCGGTGCGGCCGGCGCGGCGGCGCCCGGGACGCCTTCGGCCGCATTCGGCGCCGTCGGCACGCCGGCTGCCGCAGCCGGTGCTGCCGGTGCCTTGATGCCTTCCATCACGCCGCCGCCGACGGCAGCGTGCGGGCGGTTAGTGCCGAAGTAAGCGAGCGCCAGGGTCGAAGCGAAGAAGATCGCGGCGGCGACGGCGGTCGACTTCGACAGGAAGTTCGACGAGCCGCTGGCGCCGAACAGGCTGCCGGACGCGCCGGAACCGAAGGCGGCGCCCATGTCGGCACCCTTACCGTGCTGGACGAGCACCAGGCCGATGATGGCCAGCGCGGACAGGACCTGCACCACAACGATCAGATTGAACAACACGTTCATTATTTATTCCATTCCAAGGTTTAACTACGTAACAAACTCTTCGCTTCGAAACCACGAAGCCCGAGCAGTGGCCCGGGCCCTTTCCTTTATTCCTGCCTTATCAGGCGGAATGAATGATGCCCAAGAAATCCTGGGCCTTCAAGGCCGCTCCGCCGATCAGGCCGCCATCGATGTCGGGCTGGGCCAGCAGGGCTTTCGCATTCTCCGGCTTCATGCTGCCGCCGTACAGGATCGGCACCACGTCCGCCGCCTCGGCATTGCGCGCCTTCAGCTGCGCGCGCAGATGGGCGTGCACCGCCTGGGCCATTGCCGGCGTGGCGTTCTTGCCGGTGCCGATCGCCCATACGGGTTCATAGGCCACGACGATCTTCGCCACGTCGGCCGCGTCCAGCAATTCCAGCACCGCGTCCAGCTGGTCGCCGACCACCTGCCCGGTCTGCCCTGCTTCGCGCTCGTCCAGGGTCTCGCCGACGCAGACGATCGGGGTCATCCCTTCCGCCAGCACGGCTTTCGCCTTCTGCGCCACCATTTCGCTGCTTTCCATGTGGTAGGCGCGGCGTTCGGAGTGGCCGACGATCACATAACGGCAGTCGAATTCGGACAGCATCTTCGCGCACACTTCGCCGGTAAAGGCACCGAAGCCATGCACCGACACATCCTGCGCGCCCCAGCCGATCGGGGTGCCCGACAGCGCTTCCTCGCATTGCTGCAGGTAGGGCGACGGCACGCACACGGCGCACTGCGCACGCGCGCTGCCCAGCCCCGCGGCGATGTCCGCCAGCAGCCTTGCGTTGCCCGCGCGGCTGCCATTCATCTTCCAATTGCCTACGATGAGTTTGGCACGCATCAAAACCCCACGGTCAAATAACCCGCTATTTTAGCGGTCGTTGAAAAGACGGTCAAACCACAGCTGAGCTTTTGCCTTGCTTTCATATCAATTCCCTTGCTGAGATGCCACATCGAGCATGATCTTGCCCACGTGCGTGCTGCTTTCCATCAGCGCGTGCGCGTCCGCCGCCCCCTCGAGCGGGAAGGTCTTGAAAATGACCGGCTTGATCCTACCGCCCGCCAGCAGCGGCCATACGCGTTCGCGCAATTCGCGCGCGATTTGCGCCTTGAAGGCGATCGGGCGCGGACGCAGCGTCGAACCGGTGATGGTCAGGCGCCGGCGCAACACCTGGCCCAGGTCGACATTGGCCTTGGCCCCGCCCAGCAGCGCGATGACCACGATGCGGCCATCGTCCGCCAGGCAGGCCACTTCGCGCGCCACGTAGTCGCCGCCGACCATGTCGAGCACCACGTCGACGCCCTTCCCGCCCGTCAATTCCTTGACCACGGCGGCGAAGTCCTCTTCCTTGTAATTGATGGCGCGCTCGGCGCCGAGTGCCTCGCAGGCGCGGCATTTCTCCGCAGTGCCGGCGGTGGCGAACACGCGATGGCCTAGGGCCTTGGCGACCTGGATCGCGGTCACGCCGATGCCCGAGCTGCCGCCCTGCACCAGCAGAGTCTCGCCTTCCTTCAGGCCGGCGCGCTGGAACACATTGCTCCACACCGTGAAGAAGGTTTCCGGCAGCGACGCCGCTTCCAGCGGGCTCAAGCCTTCCGGCACCGGCAGGCACTGGGCCAGCGGCGCCGCGCAGTACTCGGCATAGCCGCCGCCCTGCACCAGCGCGCACACCAGGTCGCCCTTCCTGAATCCACTGTCACCCAGGTCGCCGTCGACGATCTCGCCGGCCACTTCCAGGCCCGGCAGGTCGGACGCGCCCGGCGGCACCGGATACTGGCCGAGACGCTGGAACACGTCCGGCCGGTTGACGCCGGCCGCATGCACCTTGATCAGGACTTCGCCCGGCTTGAGTTCGGGCAGCGGCCGCTCGCAGGGACGGAGGACTTCCGGCCCGCCCGGCTGGGTGATTTCGATAGCTCGCATGACTGGCATATGGATAAGCACCTAGTTAAATAAAGAGCAATTGTACGCGACCGTCCGACCCCATCCAAGCGAGCTCGGCCGTGATATCGCTAACACGCGCAACATCGTGCCAAGCGACATTTTCATTCGAATCGGGTTAGCGCCGGATCAAGAAATCGCCTTGCCCGCCCCTTGCTGGTAAAGCCGAGCCCGCCTAGATTGGCTGGGCAAGCCCATGCATAGCGCATCGCGCTTCCCGCGCGGCGCCATGGGCTTCCACGATAAGGAGCAAGACCATGAACTTGAGCCTGACTGCCCTGCTTGACGCCGGGCGCCGCCGTCTGGCGGCATGGATGCCGGCCATCCCGCCGCAGAATGCGCCCCGTGCGCGCCGCGGTTTCATCCTGGCCGGCCTGGGCCTGGCCGCCGCGCTGTCCTGCCAGCCGCCGGCCGTGTATGCCCAGGGCTGGAACGCCGAACGCTGGGTCGGCACCTGGGGCGCGGGGCCGGGCGGCCCGCCGCTGCCGGCCAATACGCAAACCTTCACCGACCAGACCGTGCGCCTGATCGTGCACACCAGCATCGGCGGCACGCGGGTACGGATCCGCCTGTCCAACGAGCTGGGCAGCGTGCCGCTGCGCATCGGCGCCGCCCACGTCGCCCTGCGCGCCACCGGGGCCGAGATCCAGGCCGGCACCGACCGCGTGCTGACCTTCAGCGGCTTCCCCGGCATCACCATCCCGCCCGGCGCGCCGGTGCTGTCCGACCCGGTCGACCTGAACGTGCCGGCCCTGTCCGACCTGGCGGTCAGCCTCTACCTGCCCGGCACCGTGGGCGCGACCACCATCCACGGCACCGCCAGCCAGACCAACTACGTCTCGCTGCCGGGCGCCGACTTCACCGGCGCCACGCCCTTCCCGACCCAGCGTACCATCCTGTCCTGGCCCTTCCTGACCGAAGTCGACGTCACGGGTCCGGGCGCCGCCATCGTTACCCTCGGCGACTCGATCACCGACGGCACCCGCAGCACGCCGGACACCAACAACCGCTGGCCCGACTGGCTGGCGCGGCGCCTGCAGACCGTAAGGGATCCAATCGCCGGGGTCAACAACGTGCTGGGCGTGGTGAACCGCGGCATCAGCGGCAACCGCCTGCTGTCGAATCCGCCGGAAGGCTCGCTGGCCGGGCGCAGCATCCAGGAACGCTTCGACCGCGACGTCCTGGCCACCGCCGGCGTGCGCTACATGACCCTGATGATCGGCATCAACGACATCGGCAACAGCTCGGCCACCAACCCGGTGACGGCGGACGACCTCATCGCCGGCTACCGCCAGGTGATCGCGCGCGCGCACGCCAAGGGCATCGCCGTAGTTGGGGCGACGCTGACGCCGTTCGAGGGGGCCGGCTATTACTCGCCGGAGAAGGAAGTGGTGAGGCAGGCCGTCAACAACTGGATCCGCGCCAGCGACGAGTTCGACGGCGTGATCGACTTCGACCGCGTCACCCGCGATCCGAGCCACCCGACGCGCTTCCTGGCGGCCTACGACAGCGGCGACCACCTGCATCCGAACGACCTCGGGTACCAGGCCATGGGCACGGCCGTTCCCCTCGAACTGTTCCGTTCGATCGGTGCACCGGGGCTGCAGCCGGTTCCGAAGTTGTCGGGCTCGACCTACAAGTAAGGTTGATGTAAGTTTGTCATGCTGGGCGCGTAGCAATATAGATACTGAACATCAGCCCAGATGCAAAAACCGCCAGCGAAGGCTGGCGGTTTCGACGAAGCGGGGAAAATCAGCGCTTGTCGTTCTTGTGGCTCTGCGAGCCGGCCTTGGCGTGCTGCTCCGGCGAGCCGCCGCGGGTGTTGCCGGATTGCTGGCCACCCTGGTTGCCGCCGCCCTGGTTGCCGCCGCCCTCGTTACCGCCGCCCTGGCTTTGCGAGTTGCCGTCATTCTTGTGGCTCATCGAGCCGGCACGGCGTGCCTCTTCCGAGGTGAACTCGTGGGCATTGCCCGATGCGTGAGCCGCCTTGCCGCCTTCGGATGCGATTTCACGCTGGCGTTGCGGGTCCATCGATGCGAAGCCGCGGTTGCTGGTGTCGCTCTGGTTGTTGCCTTTGTTGCCGCCTTGATTCGATGCCATGATAGCCTCCAATGAATGGTTGAGTCTGCGTCAAGCCACGTTCAAAAGTGGCCGGGACAAGACCATCTTAGCCACCATGGCCGGGTCCGCCCACCATCTTCACGCCATCGACCTGTAGGAACTGGCCTTCATGGCCTGTCGTCCCAATCCCTCCATCAGCGAGCAATTCCCTGGCTTCAGCCCCCGGCCGCACCCGTGTGCGATTGGGTCGGCAGCGGCGTGCCCGGCTTCCAGTTGCGCGACAAGGCCTGGGCTTCATCGATCTGTTCCTGGGTCATCTGGCGCGCGATGCTGGTGCGCTGGTCGCTCGCGTTGCGGTGGCCGCCGGCGGCCGCCAGGTTCCACAGCATGTAGGCGATCACCACATCCTGCGGCATGCCGGCCACGTGGTAGCGGTACATCAGGCCCAGCGCGTGCTGGGCGTCCGGGTGGCCCTGCTCGGCCGCCTTGCGGAACCACTGCACCGCCAGCTTCTGGTCCTGGGGCACCGCGTTGCCGGTGTAGTACATGGCGCCGATCACGTACTGGGCATCGGCCTTGCCCTGGGTGGCCGCCTTGTAATGCCAGGCGAAGGCCTGCTTGTAGTCGCGCTGCACGCCGCGGCCCATGTAGTACATCAGGCCCAGCAGGTGCTGGGCGTCCGGGTTGCCGGCCTTGGCCAGCGGCGTGACTTCCTTCAGCGCCAGCGCATAGTTGCGGGCGTTGTAGGCGTTCGCGCCTTCGCTGAAGCCCGCCATCGCGCTGCCGTGCAGCCCCAGCGCGAACAGGATGGCAATGGTGATTTTTCTCATCATCGTGTCCGGGCCTACTTCCAGTTCACCTTGCCCAGTCCATCGACCGCGACCTTGCGGTTCTGGGGCTTGCCGTACACGGTCACCGAGCCCAGGCCGGACAGGTTCAGGTTGGCGTTCTGGTGCGCCGTGACGCGCGCATTGCCGAGGCCCGACAAGTCGATGGTGACGCTGTCGGCATTGAATTGCTGGGCATCCAGGCTGCCCAGGCCGTTGAGGTCGGCCTTGAGCCAGCGCGCGCGCCCGTTCAGGGTGACGAAGCCGGCGCCCTGCAGGTTCAGCTCGACGCCCTCGCCGCTCAGGCCCTGCAGCTGCATGCTGCCGACGCCGCCCAGGGTGGCGCTCACGATGCGGTAGTTGGCCGAGACCCGCATCGAGCCGGCGCCGTCCAGGTTCAGGCTCAGCGTCTCGCCCGAGAAGCCGGCGATGTCGGTCGAGCCCATGCTCTCCGACACCACCTCGCGCAATGCCGGCAGGGTCAGGTCGGCATGCAGCGCGCCCATGCGCACGCGGCCCTGGATCTCGGTCTCGATCGAGAGGGTGTCGCCGCTCTGCACGGTGACGGTGCGCGCCAGCCAGCGCGGCTCGCCGCTCAGGGTCAGGCTGGGCGTGCCGCCCTGGCGGATGCGCAGGTCGACCGCACCTTCCAGGCGCACGCGCATCACGCGCGCATCGATCGTGCGGGTCTCGCTGGCCGTTTCCGGCGCCGCCTGCGCGCTGCCCAGGACTGCCCACAAGCCCAGTTGCGCCAGTCCGAGGGTCATCATCTTGCTCATCCGCATCTCCAGATTCTTGTCGCCGCTTGCCCGATGCCCGTATTTCTAGAATTGTTGCAGGGCAATACACTATCATTGGGGCGCCGCCAATGCCAGAAGAATCACATGCCTGCGGCCGCGCCTTGTCAGCTTTGCAGCATACGGCAGGGACCAGGCGTGGCCTGCCGGAATGCGACGAACTGCAGGATTCGGCGCCTGGCTTGTCAAAAACTGTAGAAAGTTGCATACATATGTAGGTGCAAGTTCATTGCGTTGCGTTAAGATATTCTTCGCTTTCCCTTACCCGAGGTTTATCCATGCGCATGCGCCTACTCCCTGCCCTGCTGGCCGGGCTGACCCTGTCGCTGTCCGCCAGCGCGGCCAGCAGCGACCAGTGGACCCTGCCGGTCAACGTCAAGAAGCTCGACAACGGCCTGACGGTCATCGTCTCCGAAGACCACACCTCGCCCACCGTGGGCGTCTCGGTGGTCTACCACGTCGGCATGCGCCTCGAGCCGCGCAACCGCACCGGCTTCGCCCACCTGTTCGAACACCTGATGTTTCAGGGCACCCCGAATGCGCCGAAAGGCGTGTTCGACCGCACCATCACTGGCGGCGGCGGCAACAACAACGGCTCGACCCGGCCGGACTTCACCAACTACATCGAAACCGCACCGGTCTCCAGCATCGAACCGATCCTGTGGCTGGAAGCGGACCGCATGAAGACCCTGGACTTCAATCCGGCCACGCTGAAGAACCAGCAGGATGTGGTGAAGGAGGAAATCCGCGTCAACGTCAAGAACCAGCCCTACGGCGGCTTTTCCTGGATCGACATCAGCAAGCTGGCTTTCAACAAGTGGGAGAACAACCACGACGGCTACGGCAGCTTCGAAGACCTCGAAGGCGCCAGCCTGGAAGACGTGCGCGCCTTCCACCGCGACTACTACGGCCCGAACAACGCGGTGCTGGCGATCGCCGGCGACCTGACCCCGGCCCAGGGCTTCGCGCTGGCGCAGAAGTACTTCGGCGGCATCGCCGCGCGTCCGACCCCGAAACCGACCGATTTTTCCGAAGGCCTGAATACCCAGGAAAAGCGCATCGAGCAGAGCGACGCCCTGGCGCAGGTGCCGGCCATCGCCGCCGGCTGGAAGGTGCCGCCGCGCGGCCACCGCGACCAGGCGCCGATGGCGGTGCTGGCCGAGCTGCTGGCCGGCGGCGACGCCTCGCTGTTCTACCAGGGCCTGGTCAAGGGCCGCGAGATCGCGCTGAACGTCTCGGGCGGCTACGGCCTGACCGGCCCCTTCGAATACGACGGCCCGACGCTGTACACCGTCACCGGCCTGTACAAGCCGAACGGCAGCGCCGACGCGATGCTGGCCGCGATGGACGAGGAAATCGCCAAGGTGGCGAAGAACGGCGTCGACGCGGCCACCCTGAAGCGCGTCAAGACCCGCATGCTGGCCAGCTGGAACAACCGCCTGGAAAACTTCCTGAGCCGCGCCGACACCCTGGCCAAGCTGCAGACGCTGTGGGGCGACGCCAACGTCGTCAACAAGGTGCCGGGCTGGATCGAGGGCGTGAGCTCGAGCGACATCCAGCGCGTGGCCGCGACCTACCTGGTCCCGGCCAACCGTACCGTAATCGACCGCAAGCCGGTGGCCAAGGCCGCCGCTGCCGGACCCCAGAAATAAGGAGCGCATCGATGAACAAACTGATGCTGACACTGGCCGTCGCAAGCCTGTTCGCCCAGGCGGCACCGAGCATGGCCGCCGACACCCCTGCCCCCGCCGGCATGCCCGCCTACGGCAAGGACAAACCGCTGCCGACCCCGCAGATCGCCAAGAAAACCTTGTCCAACGGCCTGCAGGTCTGGGTGGTGCCGCGCAAGGGCGTGCCGCGCGTCGACATGGTGCTGGCCGTGCGCGACGCCGGCTATGGCGCCGACGATGCCGCCCACCCGGGCTTCGCCGAAATGCTGGCCGGCCTGCTCAACGAAGGCACCGCCAGGCGCGACTCGCGCGCGATCGCCGAGACGGCGCAAGGCCTGGGCGGCTCGGTGGCCGCGGGCGCCAGCGCCGACGGCATCCTGGTCTCGGCCAACGCCCTGGCCTCGCAGGCCGGCCCGATGATGCAGCTGCTGGCCGAAGTGGCGCGCACGCCCTCGTTCCCGGCCAAGGAAGTGGCGCTGTCCAAGGCGAACGCCCTGCAGTCGCTGCGCGTGGCCGAGACCCAGCCGCGCTTCCGCGCCGGCCGCGCGCTCGACCGCGCCATCTACGGCGAACATCCGTACGGCCACACCGAGCCGACCGCGGAATCGATCAATGCCACCACCGAGGAACTGCTGCGCGGCGAGCACGCGAAACGCTTCCGTCCGGAACGCGCGCTGCTGGTGATCACCGGCCGCATCGGGGAAGCGGAAGCGATGAAGCTGGCCAGCCAGGCTTTCGGCGACTGGAAGGGCCAGGGCCCGGCCGCTCTCGACACCCCGAAGGCACCCGGCGGCGCCAAGCCGGTGCGCATCCTGCTGGAGCGTCCGGGCAGCGTGCAGTCGACCGTGCGCCTGGGCAGCCCGGGCATTGCGGCGACGGCCGCCGACCAGGTGCCGCTGCGCATGGCCAGCACCATCCTGGGCGGCGGCTTCTCGAGCCGCGTGAACATCAAGCTGCGCGAGGAGAAGGGCTATACCTACGGCGCCTCGGCCGGCGCGCGCCTGCTGCGCGAAGGCGGGGCGATCGTCGGCGGCGCCGACGTGCGCAACGAAGTCACCGGCGCCGCGCTGACCGAGTACTTCAACGAGTACAAGCGCATCGGCACCGAGCTGGTGCCGGCGGACGAGATGCGCATGCACAAGCGCTACGTCGCCGGCGGCTACCTGCTGAGCAACCAGATGCAGCGCGCCGTGGCGGCCACCCTGGCCGGCAACTGGCTGGTCGGCCTGCCGCCGGAGTTCCTGGCGCAGTACGTGCCGCTGATCGAAAAGGTGACGCCGGAACAGGTGCGTGACGTGGCGAAGAAGTATTTCGCGCCGGAGAACCAGGCGATCGTGGTGGTGGGTGACAGCAAGGCGGTGGGTGAGCAGCTGAAAGCTTTCGGCGAGTTCACCGTCAGCGACAAGTAAGCCACGCGTAAATAGTTGGCAGCAAAACCGTCGCCCTGCGCAGGCAGGGGCGACGTTGGCGCTCCAGCCTTCGGAGCGCAATCGTGGTTTGCTTGGTGTTACTTCTTGGCCGACTGCTTCGAGCCGCCGCTGGAAGACTGCTTGGTCTCCCCATGCTCGGCGCGCTGCTTGTTCACGATGCGCGACGCGACCTCTTCCTCGCGGCCGGGGTAGCGGTGTTCCTTCTTGAACCCGGTTTCGAGCTTCTTGAATTCCTTCTCGCGTTTCGGGCTGGCTCCACGGGGCATGATGACCTCCAATCGTTGATGTCGATGGAGGCAGCGTAGACCTTGCCTTGTGGTGAAACGGTGCGGTGACGCACGTTACGGTCGAACGCCGGTGGCTGCACACCGGGGTCAGAGCCCCTTTAAAAGCAACACCGGGCTCTGACCCCTACCCTTGCAACGCCTTTTCCAGGTCGTCCAGTTCCGCCGGCTTGACCAGGTGCGCGTCGAACCCCGCCGCCTGCGCCTTGCGCCGGTCTTCCGGCGAGCCGTAGCCGGTGTGGGCCACCAGCCGGATCGATTTCAGCTGCGGATGCGCCTTGAGCCGGCGCGCCAGCTCGTAGCCGTCGACGCCCGGCAGGCCGATGTCGAGCACGATCACGTCCGGCTGCTTGTCCAGCGCCATCTGCTCGAGCTGGCCGGCATCGGCCGTGGTGTAGGCTTCGTAGCCCATCTCGGCCAGCAGGAAGGCCATCATTTCCATCGCGTCGACGTTGTCGTCCACCAGCAGCACGCGGCGTCCGCCGCTGCCCTGGCCGGCAGCTACCGTTTCCATGGTGTTCTCCTGTTGTTCGTCCGTGGTGCGCAGCACCGGCAATTCCACTGTGAATGTACTGCCCAGGCCGATGCCCGGGCTGCTTGCCGCCAAATGCCCGCCATGCATCTCGAGCAGGCGCGAGACCAGCGACAGGCCGATCCCGAGGCCTTCCGGCGCGCGGTCCGGCGGCACCGCGGCCTGGGCGAACATGCCGAAGATGCGCGACAGGTTGTCCGCGGCGATGCCGATGCCGTTGTCCTGCACCGCGATGCGCGCCACCTTGTCGTCGAGCGTGACCTCGACCCGGATCGCGCCGCCCATCGGCGTGAACTTGGCCGCATTGTGCAGCAGGTTGCCCATCGACTGGGCCAGGCGCACCGGGTCGCCCTCGACCCAGACCTGCACCGGCGGCTGCACCACCTCGAGGCGGTGCTCGCGCGCCTGGATCAGCGGGCCGGCGGTCTCGATCGCCTGCGCGATCACGCTGCCCAGCTCCACCTCTTCCTTGCGCAGCGCGATCTTGCCTTCCGAGATGCGCGCCACGTCGAGCAGGTCGTCGACCAGGTGCGCCAGGTGGTCGACCTGGCGCGTGATGACTTCGCGCGCGCGCGCCTGGCGCTCGGCCGCGCCGGCACCGGTCGCGCCCAGCAGCGCCGCGGCATTGCGGATCGGCGACAGCGGATTGCGCAGCTCGTGGGCCAGCGTGGCCAGGAATTCGTTCTTGTTGGCGTCGGCGGCGCGCAGCAGGCTTTCCATCTCGCGCCGGCGCGTGATGTCGCTGGTGACGCGCGCCACCCGGTACACCTCGCCGCGGCGGTCGCGCACCGGGAACAGGCGGTCGCGCACCCAGCGCACCGCGCCGCCCTCGAGCACGATGCGGAATTCCGCCTCGTAGTGCGGCGCGTCCTGCATCGCGTTCCACAGCGCGGTCACGTAGTCGCGGTCGTCCGGATGCACGGCCTCGAGCCAGCTGCCGGGCTGGCGCTGCAGCGCGTCGACCGGGCGGCCCCAGATCGCCGCATAGGCCGGGCTCACGTATTCGAGCGTGCGCGCCGGCACCGAGAACATCCAGAACACGTCCTCGATGTTGTCGGTCAGCTGGCGGAAGCGCTCCTCGCTGTCGCGCAGCGCGGTCTGGGTCTGGCGCATGCGCAGCAGCGCGTTGACGTTGGCGATCAGCTCGTCGGCCTCGATCGGGGCCGCCAGGTAGTTGTCGGCGCCGCCCTCCAGCCCGCGGATCTTGTCGGCGCGCCCGGTCAGCGCGGCCGAGGTCTGCAGCACCAGCACGGCGGCGCTGTCGGGATCGGCCTTGATGCGGCGGCAGACTTCGATGCCGTTGATGTCCGGCAGCTTGACGTCGAGCAGGACCAGCGCCACCTCGCCGCGCTTGGTCATGGCCAGCGCGTCGGTGCCGTTGGTCGCCTCGACCACCTGGAAGCCGGCGCTCTGCAGGATGCGGGTCTTGGCGTAGCGGGCGCCGTCGTTGTCGTCGACGTTGAGGATCAGGGTGGAGGCGGCGTTCATCATCGTGTTCAGTCGTAGCTTGACGCGGACGGGGTCGGGAAGCGGCGCGGCAGGACCAGGCTGAAAGTCGAGCCCTCGCCCACCCGGCTGTCCACTTCCACGCGGCCGCCGAGCAGGTCGGCCAGCTTGCGGCACAGGGGCAGGCCCAGGCCGGTCCCCTTGCTGCGGCGCTGCAGGGGATGTTCGATCTGGCTGAATTCCTCGAAGATCAGTTGCAGGTTCTCGGGGCTGATGCCGATCCCGGTGTCGTGCACCGACAGGCGGATCTCGTCGGCGCCGCCATCCAGTCCGGCCGTCACCCGCACTTCGCCCTGCTCGGTGAATTTCAGGGCGTTCGAGATGAAGTTGCGCAGGACCTGGGCGATCTTGCCCTCGTCCGAATCGAAGGGCGCGACGTCCTCGGACGGCTCGAACACCAGGTCCACGCGCGCTTCGTCGACCAGCGGGCGCAGCATGCCCTTGAGTGCTCGGAACAGGTTCTCGACCACCACCGGCGCCGCGAACACCTCGACCTTGCCGGCCTCGATCTTGGCCAGGTCGAGCAGGTCGTTGACCAGTTCGGACAGGTCGACGGCCGCCTTCTCGATGAACTTGACCTGGCGTTCCTGTTCTTCGGTCAGCTCGCCGTCCAACCGTGCGAGCAGCAGCTGGGCCAGCGCGCGGATCGAGGACAGCGGCGTGCGCAGCTCGTGGCTGGTATTGGACAGGAAGCGCGACTTCATCTCGTCGGCGCGGCGCAGGCGCTCGGCCTTGTCCTCGATCTCGGCGTACAGCGCGACGATGCCGCGGTTGGTGTCTTCCAGTTCGCGCGTGAGCGACAGCAGGTCTTCCTGGCGCTCGCGCAGCTCGGCCAGGGTGGAGGCCAGCTCGCGGTTCTGCAGGTGCACCTCGAGGTAGGTGTTGGCCACCGGGCTGTCCTTGGCCAGCTGCCCGCCCAGCTCGAGCAGGCGCGCCTGGTTGACATGCTCGTGCGGCGGCAGCGCCTTGCTCATCGCGAGCGCGGGCGCGGCCGGATCGATCTCGCACTCGTCCATCAGGCGGTGCGCGGTGACCACGGCATCCTGCGGCAACGGCCCGGACGTGCCCGAACCGGCGCTCACGGTCACCGCCAGCACCTGGTGGCGGCCGTCGTCGCGCAGTTCGAACACCGCGCGCCCGCCGAAGCGCAGCTGGCAGGCGGCGCGCGCCACCTCCGACACCGCGGTGGCGATGCGCACCTGGTCCTGCTGCGAAAAGCCGAGCAGCTGCGAGACCTGGCGCGCGCGCTGGCGCACCAGCACCACGTCCTGGTCGTTGTCCAGGCCGACGTTGAGGATGCGCTGGGCGTTCATGGCTGTCTCCCGTGGCGGCGCCGTGCCACCAGTACCATCGCGTCGTCGCGGCGGCGCGTGAAATCGCGCATCAGGATGCCGGCGACGATCGCCGGCGCGCGCACCGCCAGGCCCGGATAGGCGGCCAGGTCCCACTGGGTCTGGATGCCGTCCGAGTGCAGGATGCACAGCGCGCCCGGCGGACAGGCCGCCGTGAATTCCTGGACCTTGCGCATGTTGTGGCCGACGATGCCGTTGTGCGACACCATGGCGCGCCGCGTGTTCCCGTCATGGACCACGCCTGCCACGTTGCCGATGCCGGCGAAGCGCAGTTCATCGCTGCCGTAGTCGATGCGCGCCACCGACAGCGCGGCGCCGCGGGTCGGGCGCAGCGCCTCGTGCGCCGCCTGCACCGTGCCGGACGGCGTGCCGGCCGGACGCTCTGCCAGCGCGCGCACCGCAGCGGCGGCCGCCTTGTGCGCTTCCGGCCCGTGGCCCAGGCCGTCGACGCCGAGCAGCGTCGCGCCATCCAGGTCGCAGGCCACGGCCCAGCCGTCGCCGCAATCGTCCTCGCCGGCGATCGGCACCAGCAGCGCGGCGGCGTCGATGCCGCAAGACGCCGGCGGCGCCGGGCTGCTCCAGACGCGCATGAAGAAGGCGGCGCCGCGGCCGGGCATGCTCCAGACGTCGAACTCGTCGGCCTGGCGCTGCAGCGCGCCCAGGCCGTTGCCGGCCGTGCCGGCGGTCGACACGCCGTCGCGCAGGCTGCTGGCGAGGTCGGCGATGCCGGGACCGTTGTCGACCGCGAGCACGTCCACGCCCGGCGTCTCGACGCCGGACTGGGCGCGCATGATGTACAGCATGCCCTCGCCCGCGTGCTTGAGGATGTTGGTGGCGGCTTCGGTGACCACGATCGCCAGGCGCCCGGCCTGGACGTCGTCGAACCCGAGCCCGTCGGCCAGCTTCTGGCCCGCGCGCCGGGCGGCGGCGACGTCGCTGGCGTGTACGATCGGGAAGCTGACCTGCGGCTGCAGTGAACTGATCAGCGTTTCCATTTGACGACAGACACCGCGGTGCCCTCTCCCGGACGGGTATCGATGGCGAATTCGTCGCACAGGCGCTTCGAGCCGCTCAGCCCGAGACCGAGGCCGCCGCCGGTGGTGTAGCCGTCGCGCAGCGCCAGCTCGATGTCGGGGATGCCCGGGCCGTTGTCGACGAAGATCAGGCCGACGCCCTGCCTGATGCCTTCGGCCAGCGTGTCGAGGTGGGCCTCGCCGCCGCCGCCGTACTTGATGGTGTTGCGCGCCAGTTCACTGGCGGCGGTCACCAGCTTGGTCTGGTCGACCAGCGACAGCGCGATCGCGACGGCGCGCTCGCGCACCTGCTTGCGCAGGTTGACCACGTCCTCGTCCGAACGCAGCGGCAGACTCGTGCGCCCGGTGCGCAGGCCACGGTGCCGTTCCAGCAGGTCGGTCTCGAACATGTCGGCTGTGTTCTGAGCAGCGCTCATCAGAAGATGTTCTTTCCTAACAGGGCCATGCCCTTTTCGACGTTGAGCGCGGTCTTCACGCCGTGCAGGGTCAGGCCCAGCTCGACCAGCGTGATCGCCACCGCCGGCTGCATGCCGACCACCACGGTCTGGGCGTCGAGCACGCGCGCCATGGCGGCGGTGTTGCTGATCATGCGGCCGATGAAGGAGTCGACCAGGTCCAGCGCCGAGATGTCGATCAGGACGCCCTTGGCGCCGTCGCTGACGATGCGCTCGGTCAGGTCGTCCTGCAGCGTCATCGCCAGGCGGTCATGCATGTCGACCTGGATCGTCACCAGCAGCAGGTCGCCCATGCGCAGAATCGGGATGCGTTCCATGTCTTATGCCTTGGCCGCGGCCTTGATGACCGAGGTGCCGGTGCGCTGCAGCGCCACCACGAAGGCGTCGGCCAGCGTGGCCTTGGTGGTCACGTCTTCCAGGTTGACGCCCAGGTGGACGATGGTCTGGGCGATCTGCGGACGGATGCCGCTGATGATGCAGTCGGCGCCCATCAGGCGCGCGGCGGCGATGGTCTTCATCAGGTGCTGCGCGACCAGGGTGTCGACGGTCGGCACGCCGGTGATGTCGATGATCGCGATGGCCGCGCCGGTGTCGACGATCTTCTGCAGGATGTTTTCCATCACCACCTGGGTGCGCGCCGAATCCAGGGTGCCGATCAGCGGCAGCGCCAGGATGCCGTCCCACAGCTTCACGACCGGGGTCGACAGCTCGAGCAGTTCCTGCTGCTGGCGCACGATGATCTGGTCGCGGGTGCGCTGGAAGGTCTCGATGGTGTACAGGCCCAGCTTGTCGAGCAGGTTGCTGATGGTCCAGGACGCGTTGGCCAGGCCGATGGCGTCATCGGCGAAGGCGGTCTGCAGGTGCGCGAACAGCGGCTGCTTCAGCGAGAACACGAAGGATGCGGTGTCGCTCGGGGTCGAGCCGCCCTTGGCGCGGGTCGAGGAAATCTCGCTCAGCAGGTCGCGGACCTCGTCCCACGAGCGGTGTTCGATGTTCTGCAGTTCGCCGGCGCGCGTCGCGACGGTGAACGCGGAAAGGAACTGCTGGCAATGGCCGCGCAGCTGCTCCCGCGAGACGACGCTCGACCGTACCGTCAGCGCTTCCAGCTGCGCCACCCATTCCGCGCCGATCTCGGCCTGATGATCCTGGATGAGCTGGCTGATACGGGTCGCGTAGTCCTGATTGGTCATCTGTATTCCTTTGTCTTGGTAAGCGGTTGCACCCTGGGCGTGCACGGACACACGGCGGGCATTCTCTTAAACGGCTAACTATACCATTCATTGCCTGGGTGCTACGGCACGATTGATTACCCCGCCGATTTTATTTAGCAATCGTGGCAATAGGCATGCTTACCCGCTAAGCATGAAGCCAGCCAAGCCCGTCATGCATAGCATTTGCGTATGCACAATTGTATCAAGCATGACAGGACAATAATCGGTATGAGGCTACAACGGGCATCAGATTTTGTGATGCTGCGCAACGTTTGCTGGGCTGAAACGTGCTTGTTGATTGGCTTTAAGCAAGTGAAAGGATATTTCATCATGAATGAAAATATGAAATATTATTTCATCGATTCGCCTGAGAACCTGGCGCGGTGGCAGCACCGCCTGGCGGAAAACCGCGCCTGGCTCGCGCACCCGAACGTGCGGGCCTTCCTCGAGGCCATCGCCCGCGCCGAGGGCGGCGGCTACGATTTCCGCTACGGCGCCCTGCCCGGACGGCGCGCCGATCCGTGGCGCTTCACCGATTTCTCGACGCATCCCGGACCGGGACGCGGCGGCAAGGTGACGGCGGCCGGGCTGTACCAGATCACACGGCCGACCTGGCGCGAGATGGGGGCGAAGATGGGCTTGTCGGACTTCTCGCCGGCGACCCAGGACCTGGTGGCGGTCGAGATCCTGCGCAGCATCGGCGCGCTGGATGCCATCGTGCGCGGCGACCTGGAGGCGGCGCTGGACAAGGCCTCGCGGCGCTGGGCGTCGCTGCCGAGCGGACGTGGACGGGGTGGGCGCTATCCGCCGCAGCCGGCGGTGGCGTATGCGGTGTTCGAAGCCACATTCAAGGAGGCGGGTGGCGTGCCGGTCGTCCAGTAATCGCTGAATTTTTCGATGACGTAAGCGAATGAGAGGGGCAGACTGCAGGGCATCGTATTACCGTGGTTTTTGTTCCCACGCTATTTCATTGGACCGAACAATTGCGGTTGGCTTGTCGATTGCGCTCATGAATAAGGTGATCAATGCGGCGATGCTTGTGTTTCCATACGCAAGAATACCGCTGTCAGCATCGCGGCAATATCCTTGCGCACCAGGCTTGTTCCCACGATAGGCGGGACCAGGAATTTCGGTTCGATGGTGGCCTGGTACAGGACTCTGGTGCCGCCCCCATTCAAAGAAACAAGCTCCCAACGACAACGATAGACCTTCATATCACCGTCGATCAGGCTGACGTCGATCCTGTCCGGCGCCTGCTCGTGTATCTGCACGCGCAGGTGGATATCGTGGCTGAAAAAAAGAAAGCGGGCGGCGCCATGCTGGTCGACGATGACCCGGGCGCCGTCCCTGTTCACGACCCGCGCGCTTTTCAGGTCCGGCACGAAATCGGCCAAGTGGTCGTAGTCGGTCAGCACCTGCCAGGCAAGGGCCTGTGTGGCGGCCACCGTGCCGCTGGCGGTGATCCGGTAAACCTTGCCTCCCTCTGCACCCTCGACGCGCTCGACGTTCAAGGCCGGTGCCGGCGTGCGCGGCGGCGTCTCCGCCCTGGCCGCACCCGGGAACGACAATGCGCATCCCAGCAGGAATGGCACGGCGGCCTTGGCACCAGTCTGGACAACTGCAAAGGCAAACATGCTCCAACCGGCCAGGGTAGCGATGAAAGAACGAATCTGCATGCCTTGTTCCAGATGAGCGATGCAACGCAGCTTAGCAGATTGCATCGTATCGACATGCTCGAATTATCACCACGATTCGGCAATCTGGAATAAAGGGCAAAGACCTGTTTCCTTTAATTCAGAAATTTTTCCAAAGAAAAATATTCATTATTATCCGGTGGATTTGAATGAATAAAATCGGACCTTGGAATGTCATCGACATTTCATTGTCGCTCCATACAATAAAAATGCTGGATGTCGACGCTTGCCATTTTTCATAATTAAACAGGATTATCAAAATGCAGAATTTCGATATTGCGTTTTCACGCACCAAGGTGCAAGCATGAGCCGCCGCGGCTTTTTACGCACGATGGGCCAGGCTGGCGGCGCCGCAGCCGTGCTCGCGACCTTCCCACCGGCGATCCAGCGGGCGCTGGCCCTGCCCGCCAACCAGCGCACGCGCACCTTGCAGGACGTCGAGCACATCGTCGTGCTGACCCAGGAAAACCGCAGCTTCGACCATTATTTCGGCACGCTGGAAGGCGTGCGCGGCTTCGGCGATCCCTTCCCGATCCCGGTCATGGACCGGCAGAACCTGTTCAACCGCAAATCGGTCTTCGTGCAGCAGACCGCCGGCGGCGCGCCGGTGCCGGGCCGCCCCAACTGGCCGCAAAGCCGCCCCATCGCGCCGTTCCGCCTGAACACCGTGCAGGACTTCCCGGTGATGCGCGTGGCCGGCACGCCGCACGCCTGGCTGGACGCGCAGCTGGCCTGGGACCACGGCCGCATGAACGACTGGTGCACGGTCAAGCAGAACCATTCGATGGGCCATTACGCCGATGCCGACGTGCCCTTCCAGTTCGCGCTGGCGCGCGCCTTCACGATCTGCGACCACTACCACTGCGCGACCCAGACCGGCACCAACACCAACCGCCTGTTCCTGTTCAGCGGCCATAACGACCCGCTGGCGCTGGCGGGCGGCCCGTCGACCGACAACAGCCACGACGACTTCAATCCGGACATGAACACCGACTACCGGTGGACCACCTATCCGGAACGCCTGGAAGCGGCCGGCATCAGCTGGCAGGTTTACCAGAACATGGCGGACAACTTCACCGACAATTCATTGGCCGGCTTCCGTCCTTTCCGCAACGCGTGGTACCAGCGCGCGGGCTATTCGCAGTCGCTGCGCAGCCGCGGCGTGAGCACGCGCGACCTCGACCTGCTCAAGGCCGACGTGCTGGCCAACCGGCTGCCGCAGGTGAGCTGGATCGTCGCCACCGCCGAAGGCTCGGAACACCCAGGGCCGTCGAGCCCGGCGTCGGGCGCCGACTACATCGCGCGCGTGCTGGACGCCCTGACGGCCAACCCGGACAGCTGGAGCAAGACGGTCTTGCTGGTCAACTTCGACGAGAACGACGGCTTCTTCGACCACATGCCGCCGCCGTCGGTCCCGTCGTACACCAGCTACGACGCCAATCCGGCCCAGTCCCGGCTGGCCGGCGCCTCGACCGTCGACACCACCGGCGAATACCATCACGTCCTCAACGGCGCCGATGCGCGCACGCTGCACCGCCCCTACGGGCTCGGGCCGCGCGTGCCGATGTACGTCATCTCGCCCTGGAGCAAGGGCGGCTGGGTGGATTCCCAGGTCTTCGATCACTCGTCGGTGATCCGCTTCATCGAGGCCCGTTTCGGCGTGGCCGAGCCGCTCATCAGCCCATGGCGGCGCGCGGTGAGCGGCAACCTGCTGTCCTGCTTCGACTTCGTGAACCCGAACGATAATGGCTTCCTGCAACTGCTGCCCGAGACCGCCGCCCGGCGCGCCAGGGCATTGGCCTTGCCCAACACCAAGGTACCGGCGCCGCCAAGTACCCTGTCGGCCCCGGTGCAGGCCGCCGGCGTGCGCCCGGCACGCGCCCTGCCCTATGAGCTGCAGGTGCAGGCCAGCGTGGCGGCAAGCGGCGGCCAGGTGGCGCTCACCTTCGAGAACGCCGGCGAAGCCGGGGCCGTGTTCCACGTCTACGACCGCCTGGCGCTGGACCAGGTGCCGCGCCGCTACACCGTCGAAGCCGGCAAGCAGCTGACCGGATCCTGGAACACCGGCGCAGCCTACGATCTCTGGGTGCTGGGGCCGAACGGCTTCCACCGCCACATCGCCGGCGACGTGCGCCGCAGCGCCGACGCCGCGCTGCCGGAGATGATCCTGCGCGCCGACCGCAGGGCCGGCGAACTGGTGGTCGACCTGGTCAACAACGGCACGCAAGCCTGCACCTTCCAGCTCGTCGCCAACAAGTACAGCACCAACAAGCTGCCGGAAGTGCGCGTGGTGGGACGCTCGCGCAGCACGCTCAGGCTGCCGCTGGCCGCGAGTTCCAACTGGTACGACTACAGCCTGCGCGTGAGTGGCTTGCCAGGCTGGCTGCGGCGCTTCGCCGGGCACCTGGAAAACGGCCTGCCCTCGATCAGCGACCCGGCCATGCAGGGCGCCGCCCAGCTCGACCAGTACCGCATCAACTGAACCACATCAACTGAACTGCAAAGGACCCGCCATGAATCTTCGATTTCTCCTTGCCACGGTCTTGCTCGCCGTGTCGTGCAGCGGCCAGGCCGCTGTCGTGTATGGAAACAACCTCGTCGTCAACGGCGATGCCGAGGCCGGCGTCACCGGCTGGAGCGGCTACGACGAGTACGGCATGATCCAGTCCGTGAACTACGGCAGCAACTGGGTACTGCCGGCCCAGCCCGGGCCGCTTGACCGCGGCAGCAGGATGTTCGCCGGGCTCGGCCAGTACGCCACGGCCTACCAGACCCTGGACTTCGGCTTGGCGACCACGCAGGACATCGCCTACTCCCTGACCGGATGGCTGGGCGGCTGGAGCGACCAGGGCGACAATGCGCTGTTCTATGTGCAGTTTCTCGATGAATTCGAGACCGAGATCGGCGGCGCCGCGATCGGCCCTGTAATGCCCGAAGACCGCAATAACCAGACCGGCCTGTTTTACCGCGAGGCGGCAGGCCTGGTGCCGACGGGCACCAGCAAGCTGGCGTTCTGGTTGTCGATGGAGCGTCTCGTGTCGAGCGATAACGATGGGTATGCCGACAACCTCTCCTTTGTCCTGCAGGCGCCGGACGTCAACGACGTGCCCGAACCTGGCATTGCGGCGTCGTTCGCGCTCGGCCTCGGTGTGCTGGGCTGGACGCGCCGGCGCAATGGATCGGGGCGCGTGGCGCGGGCGTGAACGGCATTCGGCTATGAAATACAAAACGCGCCTACGCGCGTTTTGTATTTGAATTTGAATTTACTTGAATGATTCGAGTTTTCACGTATCCATTATCAGGGGCGGCTCGATCCGATCGGCTGCGAATCGATATCCATAATCCATGGCCGTAGTCCCGCAATCGGTGTTTACGTCTGATTTTTTATCAATCACAGGTGTTCGCGAAGAATGAATCGATTGGATCTGCCATTCCAGACAAGTGCATATGTCTTAAAGAAAAGCAGTTGCCCATACTCATCCATACTCGTTTGTCGACCGGACAGGCGCAACCATCTTTCATAGAACGTATCAAAGTCCTTAGTGCTCATCAAAGGCAGGAACTTGTCCGAATAATCAAATACTGCGTCGAAGTCGCCAGCCATCGCTAACGATACCGGTCGCTTCAGTACGATGCCGAGCAGGCGCATCAGAACACAAAGCTCCTCGTCGCCTGCGAGCGAAACCGAGAAAAATTCATCTGCAATCTCGGAAAGGGTGTCCAGCGAGGACGACGCCACGACGGCGGACTCTTGCGAAGACGCGAAGATATAGCTTCGAATCTGCTCCTCCGAGAACCTTGTGGTTTCAACCGTTAGCGACGTGTTGCAAGGCCGAGTGTACGTGACTTGTTGCCACTACAGCAAACCAGGCTTTTCTGGAAACGCACTCTTCGATGCCTCTACATGCCCAGCAAGATTCCAGCGCCACCGGCAAGAATCAGGCTTACGCCCCACACTGTGTCGAGATTGAGCCAGGCCCGCCGCAAAAAACCTAGGCCGAGATAGCGATAAACGACCCAGGCCATGCCGATGCCGGCGGCCAGGGTCGTCCCGGTATGCACGACCACGACCAGCATCGCAGTGCCCAGGTTCGCCTGCGCCAAGTAGTCCATCGCCATGTCATGGCCGGTGTCCTGCGCCGGCGTCACGCACAGCCCCAGCATGAAGGGCACCAGCATCAATCCCGCCCCGTGCGCGGTGGCCATCAGGAAGGACCACCACGCCAGCCGCGTCGGCGCGATGCGCGCCAGCATACGCGGATGGCGCCGCCTGAGCAGCTTGAACACGCCGAACAGCAGCACGGCCAAGCCCGCCCCGATGCGGATGGCGCGGTTCCATTCCATGTACCAGCCGAGCCAGGCGAAGGGCAGCAGCGCGACGGCGATCGCCATGAAATGCCCGCCGCCGAGCGGCAGCAAGGTGGCGAAGACCGAGCGGGCGCGCCGGTCGGTCATGCCGTTGGCCACCGCCAGCGGCCATCCCATGGCGGGATTCAGGCCGTGGTAAAGGCCAAGCGCGACGATCGTGAGCCAGAGCGCGCCGGTGTCCAAGCTTGCCGGCTCAAGCCGAGGGATAGCAGAACGAATCGGTCGAGCAGTCCCCGCCTTGCAGGCGGATCTGGTGCGCGGCGTAATCCGGACCGAAATCGACGTAGAAGGACGGATCCAGTTCGAGTCCCCCATTCGGCCCCACATTGCACATCATCTGCACGCCCGGCACGCCGGCCGGGTAGAACTGCGTATCCCAGCTGCTGTAGAGCGAATTGGTGAAGTACACGCGCTTGCCGTCGCGGCTGATCTCGGTCATTTGCGGCCCGCCGCCGACCGGCCGGCCATTCGGGTGCGTGGCGCGCCCGGCGATGCCGCCGACGCGCACGCTGCCCGCCAGTACCGGCCGCATCGGATCGCGCACGTCGTACTGGCGCAGCTCGCCGGTGCCCCAGCACGCCACATATAAAAAGCGGTCGTCGAGGGACAGGTCGATATCCGTGATCAGGGGCGGCACCGCGCCAAAACCCTGCAGCAGCGGAGGCAGCTTGTCCGCCGCGGCGGGCTCGGGCGGGATCGTGATCGTCTTGCGGATCTGGAACTGGCCGTTTTCCCGGTACCAGGTCCAGATCGAACCTTCCAGGTTGGTGGTGTCGACCACCACGCCCAGGAAGCCGTATTCGCGCGCGGGATCGTGCGCCGGGCGGATCTCGAGCGCCATCTGGTGATGCGCGCCGAGGTCGATGGTCTGGATGTGCTTGCGTTCGCGCAGGTTCCAGAAATGCACCGCGTGACCATATTTATTGGCCAGCAGGTCTTCGGCGACGATGCCGTTTTCGAATTGCGGCGGCAGGCCCCATTCGCTCGACACCATGTAATCGCGCGGCAGGTTCCACCAGAAATCGTAGTGCAGCTTTTGCGGACCGCGCTCGATTTCCCAGCGCCCGAGGATCTCGAAGGTTTCGCAATCCAGGATGAAAACGCCGGGAGGCCCTTCGGTGCCGTCCGGGCCGGCGCCGCCCAGGGTACTGATATAGATGCCCTCCGGGCCGCAATGCACGGTGTGCGGACGCGAGTAACCGGTCTTGCGCAGGATCTCATCCGGCTCGATGGTCTTGACCAGGGTCGGCGCGCGCGGATCGGGCTGTGTATCGACGATGTAGATGCGCGACGAGCGGATGCCGGGCATGACCAGGTAGCGCCGCTGCAAATGGGCATGGCCGGACATCGGCGACAGCGCCGAGCTGCAGGCGTTCCAGCCGAAATGGTGGAATTCGTCGCCCGTGTAGGGCATGACGAGCTGGTGGATCACCTTGCCGTAGGTGGCCGATTGCGGATCGACGTCGATCACGGCCAGCGCGTCGGGCTTCGAGCGGTCCGGCGAGAGCAGCGCGGTGTAGGCGATTTGTTCGGGTGGCGCTTCCATCGCCAGCTTGGGTGATGGGTGGAAGGTGGGATCGGGACGCAAGGTTTGCAGCATGATGATTCCTCATTCGGATGAACAGGGAACTGCTGGATGACTGCGATTCGTCGTCCGAATGGACGAGTCATTGAAGGCTAGGCGCTGGGTTGGGGGCTGTCAAGGGACAAGGACTACACCGGATCCTTGAATACCCGGTCGACATAGCACCAGCCCCAGGTTTCGCCGGGCTCATCGGAACGGATCACCGGATGCCCCGTCGCATGGAAATGGCGCGTCGCATGCTTGTTCTTGGAATCGTCGCAACAGCCGACGTGGCCGCACACCAGGCAGACGCGCAGGTGGACCCAGCTGTCGCCGCTCTTGAGACACTCTTCGCAACCATCGGTGTTGCCCTCACGTTGGGTCACTTCGTGAAAGTGCGCGCAGTCATTGGCCATGAAAACTCCGGTGAAAGAATCCGAAAATGCTTGCTCGAGCTTAGTGTAGCGGTTTTTTCAATCAAAACACTTTGAATCCGAAACACGACGCCATCCGTATAAGGGCTAGGGAATGCCCATGGAGATGCTGGATGAAGCAAGTATTGTGTATCGATTTCGGTAATGCGAGGGCCCCGGATTTCCTGTCGAACGGAATGGATGCGTGGGACATCCACTTTGTGGCAAGTCTCGCCGATGCCCGCCATGCGCTGCGCACCCGTACTTATGCCGTCGGGCTCTATCTGCATCACCGGCATCCGGACAGCGCCGGCCTCGCCGCCTTTTTGCGGCAATGCGGACATATGCAGTGGGTGGGCCTGTTTGCGCAGCACGATCTCGACGACGCACGCTGCCGCGATCTGATCGTCGAGCATCTGTGCGATTACCACACGCTGCCGATCGACCCGCTCCGGCTGGGTTATACCCTGGGCCACGCCCATGGCTGGGCAAGGTTGCGACAAGCCCCCGCCGTCCTGACGCCGCGTGCCCGGCCCGATGCATCGGCGCTGGTCGGCGACGGCAGTGCGATGACGCTGCTGCGCGCCCAGGTCGAGCGCGTGGCCAAGGTTGCCGCACCCGTGCTGATCTGGGGCGAAAGCGGCAGCGGCAAGGAATTGACGGCGCAGGCCATCCACGCCCAATCGGCGCGCGCTGCCGGGCCATTCGTGCCCATCAACTGCGGCGCCATCGCGCCCGGCCTGATTCACTCCGAATTATTCGGCTATGAGCGCGGCGCTTTTACCGGTGCCACGCAGCGCAAGGCCGGCCTGATCGAAGCCGCCCATGGCGGTACCCTGTTCCTGGACGAGATCGGAGACTTGCCGAAGGCATTGCAGGCGAATCTGCTGCGCTTCCTGCAGGAGAAAACCATCTGCCGCCTGGGCAGTACCCGTGCCATTCACGTGGACGTGCGCATCGTCGCGGCATCCCACATTCAATTGCAGGAGGCCGTTGCCGCCAACGCTTTTCGGGAAGACCTGTATTACCGCCTGGCGGTGTTACCGGTCAAGGTGCCGTCGCTGCGCGAGCGCCGCGAAGACCTGATGGCCCTGGCCGACCATTTCTTTCAGTTGTATGCCAGCGAAAAGTCGTCGCGCCTGAAAGGATTTTCGCAGCGCGCCATCGAAGCCATTCTCGAGCATGCCTGGCCCGGCAATGTCCGGGAACTGATCAATCGCGTGCGGCGTGCACTGGTCATGTCGGACGCCCGCCTGATCACGCCCGACGACCTGGGGCTGGAGCCGGCCTCGATACACCGCCATGCGGCGGCGCTGGACGACGTCCGTGAACGCGGCGAGCGCTCGACCCTGCGCGACTGTCTCGACCGCAGCGGCCAGAATGTCAGCCTGGCCGCGCGCGAGCTGGGCATATCGCGGACGACGATGTACCGGCTCTTGAATAAACATGGCATGCGTGCCTGAAACGGCATGCAAGCTAGAGCACCGCCATGATTTCACCGAGATTCACGGGTTTGACCAGGTGCGCTGCAAAATTTGCCGATGAACTTCGTTCCTTGTCCAGCAACTGCCCGAACCCGGTCAGGGCAACATAACGCACCTCGGTATTGCATCCGCTTTCACGCATCAGGTCGGCGAGTTCGTAGCCGCTGATGCCCGGAAGACCAATGTCGAGGATGGCGAGGTCGATGGTCGTTGCTGAAAAGGCTTGCAATGCCGTTTCCGGCGTATAAGCCACAGTCACGCGATGACCATCGGCACGCAGCATGTCGGCCAGGGTATCGGCAGCATCGATGTTATCGTCGACGACGATGATGCTGCGACGGTTAGTGCTCGGTGTTGGCGCGCCCGCCTTATCCTCCTCCGGCGCCAATCGAGCGGCGGCCACCGTGAGCGGCAAGCGCACCGTGAACGTACTGCCCTGCCCATTGCCTGCGCTTTGCGCCATCACGCTGCCGTCGTGCATCTCGGCCAGGTTCTTTACCAATGCCAGGCCGATGCCGAGACCGCCGACCGCGCTATGCAATTTTCGTTCGCCCTGGACAAAAGGCTCGAATATCCGCGGCAGCAATGCCATCGGTATGCCCATGCCGTTATCCGATACCTTGACCTCGAGCTGGCCATCGACGACACCGGCCTTGATCTTGATGTGGGCCGCCGGAGGACTGTAGCGGCTCGCATTCGTCAGCAGGTTCGAGGCGATCTGCGCCAGTCGCGCGGGGTCGCCGTACCACCGGAGCGGATCGATATCGACCTGCAGGTCTTGGCGCTTCTGCTCGATCAGCGGCGAAACCATTTCCACGGCTTGCAGCAGCACTTCCTGGACATCGACTTCTTCCTTGCGCAATTCCACCTTGCCGCGCGTGATGCGGGAAACATCGAGCAAATCGTCGACCAGGCGCGTCAAGTGACTGACCTGGCGCCGGATGATGACTTGTTCGCGATCGGTGGAGCGGTCACGCATGCGCATCAATTCGAGGGCAGTCACGATCGGTGCCAGCGGATTGCGCAGCTCATGCCCCAACAGTGCCAGGAACTCATCCTTGGCACGCGCGGCGGCCTGCAGTTCGACGTTCAAGCCCTCGACCTCGGCACGCGCTTCGACTTGCGTCGTCACGTCGACCGCAATCACCATCAAGCCATAGACTTGCCCGTCGAGCGTGCGCAGTGGCGACAAATTGTAGGTGAAGTAGCGATCGTCGAGTGCCCCGCCGTTTCGATGGATCTGCACCAGTGTCGGCTGCGCCGAAACATAGGGTTCGCCGGCCTGGTAGACCTGCTTGAACTTTTCGTGGACAGGCGATCCGTCCAGCTCCGGGTAGACCTCGACGAATGGCTTGCCGACCATGGTTTCGGCGGGCCGGCCGCTGACCATGGCATAGATCGGATTGACCAGGTGATAGACCAGCGCATCGCCGACCATGACGGCTGCGCCCACCGGCGCGTCCAGCAGCAAGCGGTCACGCTCCGCTTCCATGCGCCGGCGGCGCATGTCGGT
>Ga0265798_10002132_pt1 | contig 29498 bp, 37 predicted proteins | sample P3T30metagenome_FD_192430 | JGI IMG/M metagenome (GOLD analysis project Ga0265798, IMG submission 192430) | Plant litter microbial communities from East Loma Ridge, Irvine, California - P3 T30 | ecosystem: Environmental > Terrestrial > Plant litter > Unclassified | place: USA: California...
CGACTCCATGGACAATGCTCCAGCAGACGCCGGCACTTGGGTCATCCGGAAACCTCTCAAACACGCGAAATAGAATGGGCAAACAGGCCTCGGATACTTCTGTTGTCACCCAAAGCTCGGCAAGGAGTGCATCTAAACCAAGCCAATTACCATCAGGGCCTGGTTCGAACTGGTCGATATCAAACAGGATTTCACTTTGTGGACGGATCATCGTTTCATTCTACGGCTTGGTTCGAAGGTCTGCTTCTGGCCGAACCCGGCCGTTAGCTGAGCATATCAGCGCACCAAGGCGGAAAAGTCGCGGACTGTCACGAAGGGCAGGAACCGACCCAAAGCGGACGATGCCGGTTTGCTCTACGATCCTGCAAGCGCCCGCAACAGGGGGTATCTACATGCTTTGTATCGTTCGGTTGGGCCAGCTTAGACGTTTGGGAAACCATTATGCAGTTCCGTGGAGCGATCCTTCGTCATTCTCGTTTTGCATTGGTTCAGCGCCATCGTATATGCAGGTCTACTCTCTTCTATTTCAAACGCGAAAACTGCGCAGTTTGCATCACGAAACTTTATCCATGCAATCTGAGCAGACTTCAACTTTGAGAGCAGTTCAGTACGTAGCTCTGGTGCTGCCTTGTACGAAGTTGCGACTCTATCGATGGTTTGACGATAGACGGCATTCAGTTCCCGATCTGCCTTTTTGAAATTTTCAGCAACGCAAGACTCGATACTAGTACTTGAGCTCAAAGCGCATTGCGTGTCAGCACTGGCTGTTCCGACTAGGCAGAGAATGCAAAGACTTACGAAAAACTTCATCAGTTTCTTCATATCGATCCTGTTGGAGGAAACGAACGACCGCTTGTGGCCGAACGCAGCCGTTCGCGGCAGGATACCAGGTTGCAGGCAAGGATAAGTTACTGACTATCACGACCGTCCGCAACCGCCTCATTGCTAGCGACAGAGTCTATAACGCCGAGAAGTTTTCCAGACTCTTACTCTTCGTATGTATAGCGAAACTGCCCAGGCGGCAGCATTAAGCTTGGTGCCGGCTTACCGGCTTCCACGATGACCATGTCTGCCGGTACGGTGTCTGGGCTATCTACCTCGCGGAAAGCCTTGATCAGGCGCTTGCCTTGCTTAGGCAGCAGCTCCTGTGGTATGTCACGCGGTATGCGGCCAGCCAAATTCTGCAGCCATTCAGGGCGGCCATCGCGTGTGGCGTACCTTGGGAAGATGACTTGCATATCGACCGTGCCTTGCATTCCCATCAGCACAGGGAAGCTGCCGTCGGGCGAGCGCAGGACAAAAGGGTCTTTCGATGGGAATTTCTCTAGCAGGCCGGCATAGACCGGTCCCTCGGCAGCACGTTCAGGATGGGAATACAAGCTGATCTGGTCCACATGCAACATTTCCAGCCCCGTCAGGCGGTGTAAGTATTCGCCCATGAATGCCGGCGAACGCGTATCGCCGGGTCGAAGCTTTTGCAAATGACCGTAGCCGACGTGAATCAGCACTTTGGCATTGGGATCTTTGGCGAAAATGCGGTCGACCAGGTTCTGCGCCTGCATCTGCTCACGGCGTTTGATTCCCTCCAACGGGTCAGTGCCTGGAGCCAGCGAGCTTTGGGTATCGTAAGGAACAAGCTTCCAACCGTCGGCAAGGGCCGCGTTCACGAATCCCGCAAACACGGGGTCACTCGTGTACATACCGGTGACGACGCTCGTCTTGTTTGCAGCCGTCAGAATTACTTCACCTTTAGGATCTGCCCGAAAAGCTTCGGCGGCGAGGTAGTTATAGCCGATTTTGTGCAGTTCCATCGCCAGCTTCTGCGTAAAAGCGCGATGCATGGGTACGTGATGTGCTTCGTTGATAAGCACGACCCGCTTACCGCGCGCCTGTTCGATGATTGCCTGGATCGCGTTGTCGGCGCGGGCATCCACGACCTGCCGCATCTGCGCTACCTGCTGGTGTGCAAGTGGCAGCAGCGCGGCCGGGCTGCGACGGTCATATGTCGCAATCGCCCGATCGACATCGCCAAGCATGGACAAGATCGTGGCGAGCATCTCTAGAGCCGAATTCTGTCCAGGTGGCGCTCCGTTGCCGCTCACTTGTCCCTGCTCGACCGCTTGTTCGGCTTTTGCCAAACGCGGCAGAAAGAGTTTTGGATCATAGGCACCCGTTGGTTGCAGCGTGGCTGGGCTTGCTGCTGTAACGCTCATAGCAAAGGCGCAGGCAAAGGCAACGGCCAATTGCAAGCGGTAGCGTCTGCAATTCATGGTCATGTCAGAAGCAACTAATAACAGTGCACGCAATTTTCTTTTCATGGATGACCAGTCTTGTATGCTAGACGCCACGACGCGGGGTCGGCTCTTGGCCGCACTCGGCCGTTGGGCCAGGATAGCACGTTGCAAGGCTGCAAAAGTCACCGGCGGCCACGACCGGCAGGACCCGACCCTAAGCGAACGTTCGCTCTGGAATAACCGATGTAGCTTTACCTAGACAATGACTTCGCCCGACTGGCCGTCGTAGTAACCCAAGTTGAAGTCACTAGCAAACTTACGAGCGATACCTGAGCAATATTCAATCGAGGCCATTGCGACTGGCGACGGCTCGACGACGAAAGAAATCGATCCTGGAAAAATACTCATCCGCGCAGACATTGTTGGAGTCTGCAATGCAAAGTCCTGGCTCGGCGCGACGCGCTGATTTCGCAAGAACTCAACGAACCTAGGCGGATGATGTTCAGTCTGAAATCCTGCGGCAACAAAGGCATCGGTGACCGCTTCGACTACTTCTAAAGAAATGGGATCTGCATTGGTCAAATCTCCCGATTGCTCAACAATTGAACGCCTAAGGAAATCTCAGTCGTAAAGATCGATGTTGTAACTCATCAGTTCCTCACTGGTTTAGACGATAACGGCGAATGGCTGCTTCTGGCCGAACCCGGCCGTTCAGCTGAGCATATCAGCGCACCAAGGCGGAAAAGTCGCGGACTGTCACGAAGGGCAGGAACCGACCCATTGCGGACCTTCGACGGCCGATGGCAGCTATAGTGAATGAGGCGTTTGCGCTTCATATGAGGCATACGGGCCGACAAAAACGAAGCTGGTTCGCAATGTCTCGATCACCTCCGACTGCGTCGGAAACTCTGCAACAAAATCCGGCCAGGCCTCCATGACGAAGGCGTCCCACCGGTCCGGGTCGAGTTCGTGAATTTTGCCATCAGCTATATCGATGAACGTGAAGCCACGGCTTCTCACTTCCGCCACTGCCTTGAACGCTGCCGCCTCGTGACCGGCAGCACCGACAAAAACTGGAACATACGCCCCAGCCAAATTAGCGGGCATTTCAGTGTTTGTGCCACGCCCGACATGCAACGTTATGCGGTAAAGCATATGGTCTGCTGAGGCAGATTTTTGCTTGAATAGTTTGAACATTTGAAAGTCGAGGTTGGTATTCGAACGGCCGCTTTTGGCCGAAGCCGGCCGTTCAGCTCAGCATAGCAGTTCGCCACAGCCGAAAAATCGCAGACTGTCACAGAGGGCCGGAGCCGACCCGAAGAGGATCTACATGCTGCCGCTTCCTCGCTTCGTTAAATGCTGATCCCAAACAAGATGAGTATGACAAGTGCATTATTGGTCGCATGAGCAATGCTTGTGAACAGACTGGCACGACCTAGTCCAAGATGCACGTTAGCGGCAAACAAGGTGGCAAACAGCAAGCCTGCGCTGAAGGTAACGATACCTTGCCCTATACCGCCGCCATTTGTGACATGTCCTGCAGCGAAGATAGTCGCACTTACCAACACCGCTATCTGTGGCTGGACGCGAAAGCGCATAAGAAGACCGATCGGAATGAGTTGAGCGACCAGCGTTTCCCATATTGGCGCCCAAATGATCGCTGCGACTGAAGTAGCGATCCATCCGCTGTTGAAGATTTCCGCTCCTGCAAGCGTGCCCATGTTGGCACTGCCTATCAATTCAAACAGCAGAGCAGACAACAGCGACAGCGATGTTGCAGCAAGTGCGCCAACGCCGACGGAACGCAGAACGCCCACCAGCAGTGGTTGATCGTTCCAGCAGAAATAGTCGGCGATTGTAGTGCGCTGCATAGCACGCTGCTTCTTGTCTTTATATCACCGAGCGACTCAATATCGGACCGTCTGCTCTTAACCGAACCCGGCCGTTGAGCTCAGCATAACAGGGCGACAGGGTGAAAAAAATCGCAGACTGTCACGGAGGACGGGATCCGACCCAAAGCGGACATAGCCAAATTGCGTTTTAGGTGTCGATCCCAAGGCCAACTTTGCCTCTGAAGATGACCTCTAGTGTTTCGCGAATTGAGCAAAGATCCTTACTCTCTGGGTGGAACGCAACAGCATACTCAGAATAACCGTCGAGTGCGCGCGCTGCTGCAGCGCTCACTTTGATGACAATTTCAGTCGAGGAAAGTATGACGCTAAGGTCAGGGCCTACGTAGTTGAGTTGGCCCGAGACCATCACTCCGATGTCATCAGAGTCAACTGCACGAGTCAGTGAAAACCAGTAAGCGGTCTCGGCATCACGTGTCCAGAGATGAGCCATACCGTCGTACTCTTCATCTTGCGGAGATGCGAAAACAACTCCGTACAAACGCTTTTTCATTCCGGCTCCAATGTAGGCTCTTGGCTGATTTCGGACCCAAACGCTGTCGCTACTCATAGATCTTCCCACAGTACAGAAAAGTTGCGAACTTTCTCCATGGAGATGCTGCTGAGAGGCCCTGGCTAGCGCCGAAGTCTGAAGCCTCAGCCCATGCATTAGCAGCTTCCAGAAAATCCTCAATAGTTCCATTTTCCCAGTGTTCAGCATCGTTTCGCCGGTCAACGGCTAGAGCCTGAACGAAGGCGAGAAAAGTTGCCTCATCATCAACCGCCTCAAGCTGTTTGTGTAATTGGGTCATCTAGCATGCTTTCGCTGTTCAGCGTCTAACAGTAAAGTCCGCAATTGGCCGGTTCTTGCTGACAGTATGCGGCAGCTCGCGACCCATAGCGGACGGTTAAAGTTAGCTTGTGTCCCTTTTGCGCAGGCGCGCGCCCACAAGAGACGCTGCACTTACTAGAGCGAAAAGAAGCAATAGAACTGCTGCGTACTTGCTGAGTGATTCAGTCGTGCCGTAGTACAGCTGCACAGGCAAACTGACTGCCACTAACGCAAGGCATCCTGAAGCGATTGCCGCTATGAGGCCTGCACGGCCAAAGACGACGCCAAGCACAAAAGCAGTACCGGCTACAAATGCAGATATCGAACCTACAGTCATGAGATCGTTTGAGGCATCAGGACTAAACGCCTGGCCGAACATGACTGCAAGGGCAATGAACAGAAATCCTGCGATTGACGCAACAAGTTTTACACCCATCTAGCGGTCCTTTGGTTTATACGTCCGCTTCTGGCCGAAAGCGGAAGTTCGCCAGAGCATGTCCGCCCTTGCCTCTTGTGTCAAACTTTATTGATTTGTGTCGAACTTTATTGTTTTGTGTCCGACTTTATTGTTCGTTCACACTTAGCCCACGAAGCTTCTTTGGACGTTCTTTCGACATATCCTTTTCCTTCAGGCCGACTCGAACGTGCAGTAGGCAAGGTTACAACCAGTTTCACAGGTCACTCCTGCTACAACGTGTTCGATCACGGCCTCATCCTGTTCAAGCAAAATGAGCTTGCCCATGAAGCTGCCATATCGAGGATTGAATACTTTGTAAGTCAGACCCGCTGTCAGCATCGCCATGTCGTTTTACCTCCTATCTCAGGCGCACGGATGTAGCGTACGCACCGGACCAAGTCGACTGTATGTCAACTTGGTCGCGACTGAGGAAATACGCTCTATCGAGCGTTTTGGTCGTCGTTCTTCGCCTCTTTCACAGCTTCACCGTGCGATTTGTTCGACGTAGTAGATGTGTTTCCACGAGTTGTCGTCGTTGTTCCATCACCGTTTGAAGTTACTGTAGTCGTGGAGCCATCAGCGTTATTCAAAGTGGTCGTCCGAGGGCCTCCGCCTGCACAACCGCCTAGCATTACGAGTGTCAACAAAAAGCACGCAAAGCCGTTCGTTTTCATTCTGATCCCCTTTTAAGCCGTCAACCGGACGGTACGGTGGCACTACTTAGTGCCGAAAATTTCCATCCAAACGATTGAATGTTTTCCGGTCAGTTAGCAGGCTCAACAAAAGGAGTGTTCAGCGTGCGCTTTCCTTCGGACTGTTTGCGCCGGAGCAGCTCCATGTCATCAGCTCCTGCAAATATCGATTCGTCGTTTTCGAACGCACATCGACTTTTTCGCTCGTCATCAAATTGCGGATCGATCTCGTAAAGATAGTCACGCAGGCCGACGAATTGTTCAAGGACGCGATCAAGCTTGGCGTGGACCTTCGCTAACCGCTCGTTCAAATACCATCCATGCGCGAACCAAACGACGGCGCCGGTAATGATGACTGTACTCTCTATGCTCATGTGCTTGTCCTTGCTCAGTTGGCCGGTTCGATGACCGCATCATAATGCGGCGCCAGTTCGTCCGGCGAATACATGCCCAAGACGCGGCCGAGGCGCATTCCTACTGTCGGGCGGTCCAGCTTCTCCAGGTAGATCATCGCGCCGGCGCACATGCTTTCGTGGCCGCTGGCGGCATAGTTCCCTTCGTCGTCCCACTCGCCGCCCGTGCGGCCGTTGTAGACCGTCTTATGGCAATGGAAGACCGAGCGATCATCCGACACCAGCGTCTCCACGATCCCGTCCAGGCGACCAGGTGCAAGCTCAATCGCGCCCTGTTTCAGAAACGGGCAGTTCGCACACGGCAGGCGAAGCTTGAACAGGTTTTCGTATGGAGCGCTCATCGGGACTTTTCCTTGCGCAGTGTTTGTAATCAGGAATGGAAGCCATTCGATTTCCGAACAATCGAAACTGTTTCATGCCGAATTTTCGCCCCAGAAGCTGGCGTCCGCCGCCGGCGCTCCGATCGGTGGAATTGCACTGCTGGATTCTGACCGAAGATTGTCGGCGCTGCCGTATGGGGTATTACTTCTACGGTTTGATATATCGTCTGGAAATTGCACAGCCGCCAACATCGCTGCAGCATCCAGCACCTCTTTTTTGAAAACGACGCCGAATGGCTGTTTGACCGGTTGTTGGACATTCATCTCGACATACTCCACAATAAAGTACGGGTCGAAGGAGTTATACTGCAAGGGCAGTACGTAGGCCGTTGCCGGCCACGGATCGGCCACCCAATGCTGCGATTGGCCGTATTGGAGCACTACATAATGATGATCCATCCCATCCGGCGCGTACACCACTTTTTTCGCCACCACTCCTGGCTTTGCATACATGCTTACTAGCCCGAGCACTAACAAGGAAATTTGTTCGCATACGCCCCCGCCCGTAATGACTGTTGCCTTGGCGGTTAACGCCATGCGACCAAAATATTCGCCCGGCTCACCTATGTGATAGCCAACGTCATACACCTCGTGTTGAAGAGCCTCGTCGACGATTGCGCGGACACGTTGACTGCGACCGAGCGGATACAAGCAACGATTCAGTATGAATTCCGGCAAAAACTTACGGTTGTTCAAAGGCCCAAGCGGTAGCAGGCGGCGCGCCCAGCGCACTACATAAATCGCGAGATTACGCACATAGGCGTCATCGAGGGCGGCCTGGGCTGCATCGCTAATACTCGGAAGTTTCGCAATTTCCCCCTCGACTCTCCTGAACCGCAGATAGGTAGGACGAAGGCTGGGGACAGGCAGTGCCTTTCCAGCGTTTGGGCACGCTACTATGTCTGTCTCAGCAAATCCGCTTGGGCCCTGCACCGACCAAGCGACTTCGGTGCCCATATGGATGTACGGCAGATCCGCCTGGGGTTCCAGTTCTGGTAGTTGGTACTCAAGTATCTTGGGCGGCTGTAACAACAGGACGGCGTTATCTGGCGGCGGCAGTCGCCAGGGCAGGCGCCGGTGCCCGTTTAGCGGTGGAGCCTGCGGAACTCCGTCGCCTGGCGGCGGAGGCGGAGGCGCGACGGCGCCTTCTGCCGGCTGCGGCGGGGCGTCGTCTTTAAGCGGTGGAGGCGGCGGCAGGGCGTCGTCTTCAGGCGGCGGAGGTGGCGGCGGGGCGTCGTCTTCAAGCGGCGGAGGTGGCGGCGGGGCGTCGTCTTCAAGCGGTGGAGGCGGCGGCGGGGCGTCGTCCACAGGAGGCAACGGCGCCGCATTCTGCTGCGCAAGACGCGCTACCCGCATCGCTTGGCGTTGTTGTTCACGTATGACGAGCATCGCTTTTCCTTACTCGCCCGCCGGTTCAGTGTGATCGGCCAGTCCGCGCCACATCGTCCCGTCGTCCTCGTCCATAACTGTCACGATCTCAGTGTCTTCATCGTGAGAAACGACGCGACCGATACCCCAAGACGCAACATCGACTTGATACTCAACCCGGTCACCGACTTTCATGTTTTTCCGTGGTCTGGTTAGAAGACTTCGAGAACGAAGATTTCCTTCGTCACGCCGGCGAATATATGGAACGGATCACTGACGCGGCCGGTGCGCACGTCGATCGTGTCGTGGCACTGGTCGGCGTGTTTCGAATCGGGGAATTGCACTCCCACCGGCATTTCGCCTAGAAGGTCTTTCAGCAGCTCACGCAATTGGTTGACGTTCATTTGTCGCTTTCGCTCGCGGAGACGGCACCACGCCGACCCTCTCAATGCCGCTGCCCGCTCGACGGCGGGCTTCGGGTACTCTGGCCTAATCATCAGTATCTGGCAGAGAATCCACCAATCGAAGATATTCGCTACGCTCAGCTTCCGTGAGCGTGTCCGCCTTCAACTTGCCAGCCAGCGCGTGTAAGCGCATATGAACCTGCTGCTCATCAGAGCTGGCAAAGAGCCCACCAGTTGCCTGAATCCATTCATCTTTTGGTCGCGTCATAATTTTCCAGTCTTGCTACGTGGGTGCTGGGCCAAGTACTCGTTAGCTAACTGCCGGGCTTTGCTTATGCTCGGGGCGTGCCCGATAACGAAAAAGGTTGGAGTCTTCCATTGCTCGAGCATTCGACGGTTCTTCTTAGCGATTTTTTCGATCGTATCGATGTTAATGCCATCCATGCCGGACTGCGGACTGACGTTCAACTCAATGCACCAGGTCATTTGTTTGTTCCTTGCGCGGCTACCGGTCGCCTCGGGGCACCGTGGCGGCGCCGGGTTGTTTTCCTAGCCTTCGTATGCGACTTCGTAGTTGCCGTGACCAGTTACCTCCAGCTTAGCTTTATGGATATCCGGCTCGTTCTGGAATGGGCCACTTGGGTCATACCATCGATGAGTGACGCTTGCCGAGGTACCGTCAAGCGTCCCCCGGTAGATGCCCAATATCTGTGCCGAGGTCTCACGAGTGTCCTCCGCAAACGCATACCGTTTCAGGAACGCGTACAACTCACTATCTGACCCGATGCTTTTGAACTCTTCTATCGCTTTCATGTGTAATTTTCCTTGACCAGCTGCTTATTTACACTCGGCCACCATATGGCGGCGGACCATCGGGCCGTACGCAGTGGGCGTGCTGCTCTCATTGCGATCGATGATGCCGTATGTGCCGCTGCATGCCTTGGTCGCCGCCTGATAGCACGTCGACCAGTCATCCGCCGATCCGTCGCAGGTCACAACAAAGCCTCGGTTGCCAGCAGGCGTAGTAATCGGTTTAACGCCGGCAGCACATCCAGTCAAAATCACCAAGACCCAAGCACTGGTCAGTTTCTTCATTGTTCTTCTATCGTTCATCATTGCTGGCAGCCGGCCAGCTGTCGGGCGCACGCGGCGCTTTTCCGTGTTGCTAGATCTTCGGGTAGAAATTGGAATGCCAACCCTGGCCAAGCACTCCGCTGTCCCACACGCCGATCTTGATTGTGTCTGAGTAGACGCAACCGCAGTAGGTACAGCGCTTAGGATTCCCGAGCTCCAGCAGCTTCTTCTGAGCGGCTTCTGGGAACTGTTCAAGTAAGCCACGACCAATGTCCATCTGCCTGTCCACCCGCCGACCGCTGCATTGGTCCGGGCACTCTCCAATTTTCTGAGACATAGATTTTTCCTTGCTTGGCCAGCTCCACGCTGACCTTTCAATGCTGCAGCCGCGTCGAGCGCGGCACGGGTCTACGTTAGGGTAGGTCAGTCCTTACTTGCGCGGCCTGCTGCCCTTGCTGCTGCCGCACGGACCTCGTGTGGATATGTGGAGCTTTTAGCTACGTCGATGAGGGCCTTCTGTACGTCTGCGCCTCCGTGAAAACCCAAGCCTTTTGCGGCTCCTGCCCTCACTTCGTGTGGGTAAGTCGAGCTTTTCACGATGTCTGACAACGATTTGTGTACGTCTTTCATGATGTCGCTTTCGGATTGCTGCTGGCATCCGGCCGGATCGGTGCGCCGCGTCGGCGCCGGAGATTTTTCCGCTTGTTTAGTTTGAACCTGGCGGGCTCTTGTCGTCCACCGCTTCCATATTCCAATCCCAGTCGGCCATGTCTTCACGTACCGCCCCATCTGGATCATCCAACCACAGGTCGTCGGGCGCCTTCTCCACGAACACCGTGTACAGGTTCTCCGCGTATTCCCTGCAGTTGTCGCCCAGGTGGACTTTCAGCCGACCCATGACGATCCTGACCCACTCATCCTTTTGCATGGCGTTTTCCTTGGTAGCTCATCAGGGTGCTCGCCCTACCCGAGCATGTCCGCAGCTGCAACTGCGGCGTTGAACGATACCCTCACCCGCTCGTCGCGGTTTGAAAGAGCAGTCTTTCGACTGCCACCGAGGGCTGGTGGTTTTCCTTGCTGTTCAGGCCGCCGGCTCGTAGCAGCGCTTGTAGCGGTTTCGGTATTCTTCGCGTGCCACTATTCGTCCCTGCAGCTTCTGCGGAGATTTAACTCTTCTGACTCGTTCAGTCCGAGTATGCGGGTTACCCGTTCTCGTTCGCCCCAACAAACGTCGATCTTCGATCTCACATCAGATGTGGATGTCAGCGTCGAGCGACCGGTGAGCCTGCTCATTTGGTCGCCCGTTCGCCCCTTTTCTGTAAGGGCATATCCGATCTTAGATAGCTTGCAATAATGCTTCGCCAGCTCTTCTTTCGACATTTCTTTCATCTCTTGAAAGTCAAGCCTCGTGCATTCCGATGCCGTTGCCCATCCAGATACAACAATAAGTGCCATGCCAAGTACGCGCTTAATTTTCGTTCCCCTTAAAGTCATCAATATGCTGCTAAGGCAGGTCATGTGCGTAACAACCAAGGCCGTTTTCCTATCCCTTACCAGTCGCCGCCGCCGGCGCCGGATATCTGGTAGTCCGCGCAGACGAGGTGACGTTGCTTTTGGCCCCCGTCGTCATGCGAAGGGCCAGTCATCAGATTCATGGTCTCATTCGCCAGGTACAGGTGGAACCCGGCCTTGCCAAGCTTGTCCACCGCCTTGCATGCGCGCCTGAACTTGGCGACTTCCTCTGGTGTTGGCTCTCGCATAAACGCGCCCTTTTCCTTACTGTTTGTGGTCTGTTGCAGCGCAGCTCGAAAACGTCGAACGCATAATCACCTCCCCGTCTGGACACCGTTCGTAGACTTCAAAGCCACAGGCCGAGAAGAACGATTCACGCTGGGTTCCGTTGCAAAGCACGACCATAGGCATCGAGATCTCGAAACGGCTGCGAAGGCTCATGACGAAGTTCTTGCCCGTCGCAAAGCGGCGAGCACTTGGCCTCACGAACAGAAGCCACAGAACTGGATTGACTTTGCGCACCATACCTTCTAGATGAACAACAGCGATCGCGTCGCGCTCCTTCACGATTACGGACATTCCTGTAGCGACCTTGCCAATTATCTCATCAACGGTCAACCTGTCCGTCGTGCTTTGATCGCCCAATTCCGCTACGGATGCCACTAGCTCTTCTGCGAGCTCGCATTCCGTTAAAGTGAGGTAGTCCATGCATGTGGCCATACTGGTTTTCCTTGTTCCGGCGCCGGCCAACTGCGGGCGCCACCAGGCGTGGCTTTCTCAGTTTCGCGGCCCCGAACACAGGGCCGCGTCCTCCACGATCTCAATACGGCTTCGCGCCACGGTACGTTGTCGCTTCCAAATCAGCGTCGTTTGTCTCTATCCAGCCTTCAAGCTTCTCCATGAGATCGGGCCACACGTCGTTGTATTCGTGATGGAACGTGCCCATACACAGTTCCATCGACTTAAGATGCTTGTCGCCATACAGCGTCATCCATCGGTTAGAAAAATTTGCTTCGTATTCGTCGTGATCAATCTGCGAATAACCCGCCACCATGCCCTCGTAATTCGGGTGGGCGCTTTCGGACAGAATGCCGTAGAGCTCTGCGATCCCGGGATACCGCCTGTCGCACTTCTCAAGAACCGTCATGATGTTGATAGCCTGATGGTCCGTCGAACCGTCTCGCGAACCGAGCAGCAGCGTGGCCGTCTTGTTGCCGAAGTCATGAAAGCTCAACTTCCCGTCTAGTACTTGTCGCATGAGATGATTGAGGTAGATCAGCGTGGCTAGCGACTCAAAGCCGCTTCGTAGCAGAATACGCGCCCCTAACCCGTGTCCCAGCTGATGTAGCACATAGGATTGGGCCAGCACGTCATTTAGGCGCCAGAACACAGCCTCTCGCAGCATCCAGACTCGAAAGGCTGACTTCCATTTATATGCGACAGGGTTGCGTGACAGCAGGCCGCCAATTGGGATGCTCGATACAAGTGAATTCTTCCAGGTGGCTAGGTTCTGTTCTACGGCGTTCATGGGGGCCACTATCGTTGTTTTCCTCGGGGGACGGCCTTTTAGTCAGGATCACGCAAACCAGCGAGAACTTCTGCGTTATCCATACCCTTTGGGGAAAGAGTATCGTCACCCACGATTTGTCCAGCCTCTTCGTTAGCCTGGAGGTCGCGAAGAAAATTTAATTCAGGATCATCTTCGGGAAGTTCGTCCAATTGGCCGTCCGACTCGGTGTCCAGCATATCTTCTTCAGAACCTCCGTCCTGCGGTTCATCGAACTGCACAGTCGCGTTATCTCCGAATTCGAATCCCTGTCTGCGCATATGCGCCGCGAGTGAAGGCACTTCGAGGTTGCCGTTCTCGACACGGAATCCTTCATTTCCATCGTCCGGTCCTTCAGTAGTGATGCTAGTGCTCATGGCTATTTTCTATCGGCTACCGGCCGCATCGGGGCACCTCTCGGCACCAAGTTGTTTTCCGAGGGTTAAGCGCAGACGATTTCGGGGCACTCTGCGATGACGACAACGCGCGCGCCTTCGTCACGCGAGGCCGACACGCTCAGCGTTTCGATGCTAGTCGTGTTACCGGGTCCGGTAGCGCCGACCATCACCACGTTTTTGCCGCTGTGTTGTGCTTGCTTCAAGATGTTCATCTTAGGGTCCTTGTGTTGTGGACGAATAATAAAGTTTGACACAAGCGCTCCTATGGGGCCGGCCAACCTCGAAATGCTGGAGGTACAAATAAAGTTTGACACAAACGCCCTCCGAAGCTTCCGAAAGCACGTAGTTTGCGACAATAAAGTCTGACACAATCTGCAGGAGCCCCGAGCGGTACGCGACCGGCCGCTTTCGACCCAAAGCGGCCATTGCCGTCCTTAAAAGATTACTGCTTCCTAGCCGGGTCGATCACCTCTGAGCATGAAAGCACAGCCTGTCTTGGTCCCTCATATTCGTTTAGCCTTGAGCTCCCGGATAGCGGACAGCCAGATCGCCTATAACGCTTTCCGCAGTCTGGGGATTGGCCTGGATGACATGCTGCTCCAGAGGACGAAGATTATGGTCTAACAACACCCATCGTGACCTCTCCATTGATTGTTGATCTAGAACCGGAGAAATCGAAGAGATCGCGGCCAACGGAACAAGCGCCGTGACAAAAGCTTCGTTCATGAGCGCACGGGTACGCCGGTTTTCCAAAAAGTAGTTGAGCGCCCAATGTAATTTTCCTCGCTCCGGCTGCGTTGGATCGTACACGAAGGCCAAGATCGCGCATCGACGGCGGGAGGCTTCGCTTGCCGCCGCCGACAACGATCCTAGTGGACGCACTTCTCGGAACAGATCAGCTTCGGGCGGCAGTGCATTCGGATTCGTCAGCACGTCCCGGAGCCGGGCCGTCAGCCAGGTTTGAATCGCAATCGTGAATTTATCCCCAAGGTCGGGCTCCGCAAAATCGGTACGGTAGACCGTCTCTCCCGACATGCGCAGGACCAGCTCTTCGCCTGCAACGACCACCTCATGCGTCACCGACAATACAGGGTCCGCGGTTCCGTGACGCGACCAAAACAAGGTGTCCTGGCCACGCTCACTGGTGACGCTCCAGCCGGTCTGACCGATGCCCAGCGTGTGACCAAGCGATTGATTTACACCGTCGAACACGGTACGAACTCGCTGGAGCACATCGCTCAACTTGGCTGTAGTCTCCATCAGACGCCGATTCACTGAAGTGTCCAGCACATCGCGCAGTGCAGCCAGCTCAGCATCGAGCGACACACCTAGTTCTTGTTCATGCATGATTCTGTCCATCCGTTCGCGCATCGCGTGCACAGTAGCAAACCGATTAGCAATTCGAGGTGTAAAAGCGTCATCGAAAAGCGCCAATATCCGTCCCAACTCCGACGACGTAGCCTGCTGCAGTTTCACCATGGCCCCTGTTCGTTGATGAGGCATCCTGCCATCCTCATCCTCCAGGACGTCAGGATGCTCGCCAGTTAACAGGTAAAAGAAAATACCTGCGGCAAAGGACACGTCCGACCTAGGATCCTGTTTTGATCGGCTTCCTGCTGACAGCTCAGGAAGTCGAAGAAACCGATTGCCTACCTCTTGCCAATCTTCGGTCTGAAAGTCGACATCCGCAAGATTGTGATAGCTGATCCCGAAATCGAGCAGCCATACGTTGGTCGCTGCGCCGTGCTCAACAATAATGTTATCGGGTTTAACGTCGCGATGAACACAGCCCTGCCGATGACAGGCCTGAAGAATATCGAGGATGCGCACCGTGGTTGAAATTGCCTGCTCCACGGACACCGAGGCTATCGACTCGCGCCAGGATCTCAGCGTTTGGCCAACAATAAACTCGGTCACGATGAAAGGGACTACAGCAGGACTCGCGTGAAGATGAGCATTGCTCTCGACCAGCTTGGGAATGCCGTCAATCACTAGGGTATCGTACGCACTTGCTTCACGAAAGAATCGAGCTCGGCGTTCTGAATCGGTTTTGGCCTTGATCACCTTGAGGAAGCCAACCTTCCCGTCGGCCAACCGACGAACGCGGAAGACATCACCCTGACCACCTCCGGTCAGTCCTTCAACCACGGTCCAGCGGTTTCTCCACGTTTGGTCGTTGACCCAAGTGGGCAAACTTTCCTCGGGTTGGATCGTGGTAACACTTATTTCAGCGATATGTTTCAACGTCAGGCCGCTTCCACTTATCAAGGATTTTTGTTCGTCATACGGAAGCCTTTAGTTTTGCACACGTGGCCACAACTTTTCTTGAAGTTGAAGCTTGATACGAAGGTGCGCTGCACTTTGACCCAATCGCAGGAGTGCTGCCCTGTGGCTACTGTCTGCTTCTGGCCGATTCCCGACCTATTGTAGCGTCTGCTTTCGGCCCAGGCTGTGTAAAAACTCAAAACGGACAGCACGTTGGCGAGGCCAGACCTCTCAGGACGGCCGTTACGGCGTTTTCTCACAGTCGGGAATGGTAAAGCGACCCCTGAAAACGTGCGGATATCGCGTTTTTACACAGCCTGGACCCAAAGCAGCCGTTCGCGACGTCTTCAGACAACGGTCGTCCAGGGCCTATCACGTCCCAACTTATTTTTCGACATCCGAACGAGCCATTTATATACAGGTCTATTATGGTGCTTGCACGTGAGACCGTGAGAAGCATGGACGATGGCGCGTGATCGCATTCGGGTTTGCAAAAATAGTGACGTGCTCAGCGCCACACTTTGCGGTATTCCGCTAGGATATGCTTTACGCACCTTGAGAGGAAACCAATGTCCAAAATTGTGCTTATCGGGGGATCAGCTGGCGCGATCAAAGCGCTGAAGGTCATTCTGCCAATGTTGCCCTCAGGCTTTCCTGCTGCCATTCTCATCGTCACGCACATTGGTTCGCAAAAAAGCATAGTTCCCGATATTTTGGGTCGCTGTTCGGCGATGCCGGTTCGCCATGCGACTGACGGCGAGCCCATCATCCCTGGGCGCGTGCTAGTAGCACCGCCAGACGAACATCTCACTGTAGAAGCGAAAGATGGCAGGGCGTACGTTCGCCTCATACATGGCCCGAAGGAAAATCACTGCCGTCCGGCGATCGATCCTCTGTTTCGCTCTGCGGCATCAGTATTCCTCGAGAATACGATCGGCGTTGTACTGAGCGGATACCTAGATGACGGAACGGTAGGTTTGCAGGCTATTGAAGCCTGTGGCGGCACGGCCATTGTACAAGACCCAATCGAGGCCGAGGCGCTGGATATGCCTGCCAGCGCCCTCGAGCATGTCAATGTCGACAGGGTCCTTCCAGTGAGCAAGATCGGGCCGGCACTGATCGAGTTGGCTGATACGCGTGTGGGGCTTGGCGGCTCCTGTCACAAAAATTTCGTGTCAAGCGTTCCGAATTGGATAGATATCGAAAATCGCATGGTTGGCAAAGGCAGCGATATGGAAGATCTCGATCAAATTGGCAAGCAGTCCTCGCTGACCTGCCCGGAGTGTAGCGGTGCCTTATGGGAAATCGGCCATAAGGGACCGATACGTTACCGCTGTCATACAGGCCATGCGTTCACCGCCAAGGTGCTGGAGGCGCTACAACGCGACGCAGTCGAAGACGCCATCTGGGGTGCCGTTCGGGCCCTCCATGAGCAGGAGCGGCTCTTCAGCAAGCTGAGTGAAAGAGAGCGCCAATCACAGCATATGGAACGCGCCGCCGAGTACGAGGCGAAAGCTATGCAGGCAAGGGCTCATTCACAGACCTTACGCGAGGTGATCGCGACGCGGGTATTGATGGTTAAGAACAGAATCGTCTAGCCACGGTAACGACAGAAGAAAATTTTCGGCCAGCTGATGCGCTTCTCAGCAGCAAAGAAACTATCTCGTAAGGCAGGCGCGTTGCCGTGTGTCTACTCTACGGCGTCTTTTCATGCGGACACACGGAGCGCCAGTGATAGCCAATGAAGATAATCTGCCAATTCAGATTGCAGAACTTGCTTCTGCATTTTCCGCATTTCGCGAGCCCATACTCGAGCAATGGCGTTTGCGGGTCGCTGCTGAGATACCTGCTGCTGCGGCCCTTGAGACGCCAGTGCTCGTCAATATGGTGCCTAATCTTTACGACAATATCGCTGAAGCATTGTCGAGCGAGTCGCCTGCCGCCTTAGCCACTGCCGGAACTAATCTTGCCACTGCTCATGGACGAGAGCGCGCAAACATGACAGATTACACGCCGCATGATGTAATCCATGAGCTCCAAATCTTTCGTGAAGTGCTGTTTTCAGTTACGAAAGCGAATGGACTGAATCTAAGCAAGCAAAACGCGGAAGTAATCGGGCACTCGATCGAAGAAGCTGCGCGCGAGTCGATCAGCGGTTTCAGTGACGCCGACCGAGAAAAAAGTGTCGATTTCATCGCCAGCTTATCGCACGATTTAAGAAATCCGCTGAACGTTGCCAATGCAAGCGCGCAACTAATACAGCTAAAGACTTCCGATCCCAGCATTCTCAATTTAGCCAAACGTATCTGTAAGAAAATCGCCGAGACCGATGCGATGATTCAGACCTTGCTCGACGCATCGATGCGACATGGGAGAATGAAACTCAACTTGCGTCTAAGTTCATTCGATATGATGATGCTGGTCGAGGAAGTATGCGCCGACCTCCCCTTGCTCGGCCAGCGTGTGCGGGTTTTTGGCGAACCGGTCGTTGGGAAATGGTGTCGCCTCTCGATAAAGCGCGTGCTCGAGAATCTCATCAGCAATGCACAGAAGTACGGCGACACGTCGGAGCCGATCACTGTGCGGGCGTATCGTGAAAAGGACATGCTGATTTTCTCCGTACATAACCATGGGCCACCGATTCCCTGGGCAGAAATGGACCGTCTCTTCAAGCCATACCAACGTATCGAAGATACAAGCGTCAAGGGCTGGGGTCTCGGCTTGCCATATGTCCAAAACGTTGCAGAAAGCCATGGTGGCACTGTGGTCATCGATAGCGAAGTAGGGAGAGGTACGACGTTCACTGTCAGCATACCGATCGATGCAAGTTTGTATGTGAAAAAATAAGTTCTTGTTCGGTCCATCGCGGCAATGGAGTTGCCATTTTCGCATCCTGACTATGTATTGCATGTTCAGGAGTGTGCATACATAAACGCCTTACCTCAGCAGTTGATTTGTTATTGTGCCAGCGTGAGAATTTGCGCCATCGAAATAAGAACGAGTCACAAATCTTGGGTGATATCCGCTACCGCCCTATTGCGTTGAACAACTTGTCGACGAGAGCGGTCCTGATTGGTTTTGTTGCGTAAATCAGGCCTGGCCAGCGTCGAAACCAAAGGGCTGGTAGCCTGAACGCATGAAGCCGGCTCCGCAAAAGTACTGTACCACCAACTGGAAGACATACAACGACGCGCTCAAGACACGTGGCTTGTTGCCAATTTGGCTCGATCCGATATGGGCTGGCATGGGTATCCAAACGGCAAGCGTGCCCGTAGCCCGACGTTCAGCGGCCAAGCGATCCAGTTCTGCTTGAGCATGAAGTGCCTCTTCAATTTTTCGCTGCGCCATGCCATGGGCATGACGCAAAGCCTGCTGCATCTGACTGGGCTTAATTGGCCAGTGCCGGACTACAGCACGGTTAGCCGACGGCAAAAGACTCTGCAGGTTGCCATTGGCGCCGTACCGACCGCGACGGGTTTGCACCTGCTGGTGGACAGTACAGGCATCAAGATGCTGGGCGAATGGAAGACGAAGAAGCATGGTGCCGAGTATCGCCGCCAATGGCGCAAGGTGCACTTGGGGATCGACGCGTCCACATTGGAGATCCGGGCAATGGAAATGACCGACAACAGCATCGGTAACGCGCCTGCCCTGCCAGCGTTGCTTGACCAAATTCTTGCCGACGAAAAGATTGCCAGCGTCAGCGGCGATGGTGCTTACGACACGAAGGACTGTTACGAGGCCATTGCCTTGCGCGCTGCGCAGGCCGTCATTCCGACTCGCAAGAACGCAAAGCCTTGGAAAGCGAACCGCTGCGGTGCAGATGCGCGTAACGATATCCTGTATGCGACGCGCAGGCTGGACCGGGCAATCGGGAAGAAACGGAGCGGCTACCATAGGCTAAGTCTTGTCGAAACCAAGATGCGTTGCTTCAAGCTGCAGGGTGAACGCGTTTTGGCACGAGACTTCGACCGTCAGCTGGCCGCGCTACAGGTGCGAGCACCTGGCTGAATCGCTTCATTCGGCTGGGTACCCCGATTACGGTCCCGGTGTTGTAAAACTGGCTACAAATAGCGTCAGCTCGGCCTTTTCTCAATTTGCTCCACAAGCCATCAAACGGGACTCGACAACTAACGACAAATAACGCCTTGGGCTCTTGATTCATCGATTTGGACCGGTCCGTTAGTGGCCGGGTCCTGCCGTCCAGTGTAAGACAACTCTCGACCCAAAGCAGAAACTCATTTAGCATGAATATGTCAGCGAATGCAGAGTTGGCAATATTAAGCTTGGGGTTCTATTGCTATTTCAATTTGAAGTGAAGAAGCTTGAATCGAGTACAAGTGCTCGAAGGGGCTGATACTTTTCTTTGGCCTGCTCGGCTTGATCCCTCAGCCGCAATGCGATATTCGATTCGCCTGCAGCGTCGGCGATATCTGCGCGCTGTCGCAAAAGAAGGATACGTTCTTCAATTGCCCGGATAGCGTCCCAAAGTCCCTTATCGATGGCGTCATTGACTTCGACAAGAAGCGATTTTGGCGAATATGCGTGGCCCGTATGACATCGGAAGCGTACACCGCTGCCTTCCTCTATTTGCACGAGTACGCCGTGACATTCCGGACAGGTGTATTTCGACACTTGCCCCAAACTCATAACGCCGGCTTGCAGCCCGTTGCCTTCAAGGGCGATTAGGGTTTCGATCTTCAGGCGCTCACTGGGGCCTTCGGATTCTGGCAATTGGGCTCTAGTTGCGAGCATTTTGACGATCTCTAACACCAAGGTATTGATCGTACCGACATGATCAACCTTGACATGTTCGATTGCGCTGACCGGCATGGACGAGTAAGGAGCTTCGTCGGGGTCTTGCACGAATGCCAGACCCTTTCTATCTTTAATTTGCCAAAGGCCAGCAGTCCCATCATCCAATGCTCCGGTTAGTATCACACCGATAACGCGTGGGCCAAATGACAATGCTGCCGAGCGAAATAACACATCAACTGCAGGTCTGGCCCGACACTCCTTAGGACCACGAGTTACTCGCACTTGATTGCCCTCAATCATCAAATGGCGATCCTGAGGGGCTAAATATACGGTATTCGGCATTAGACGCTGACCATCTTGAGCAAATGCCACATGCATCCGTGTACATTTTTGAAGAATACGGTCCAGTTCGCTCGCCGAGTGAGGCGAAAGGTGTTGTACAACAAGGAAGCTTGCTGACGTATCATGTGGGAAGCTGGAAAAAAATTTCCTTAGTGCGTCAATCCCGCCAGCCGAGCTGCCGATAACGACTACACGACGTTTGCCGAAATCCTCTATGTCGTCCATACCATCTCCTTTATCTCAGCAATATTCGATTCTACTCTCTTGTTGAAAATAAACAGGTATAAGCGCATTCAACAGAGTCGGCTACGCTACAAATAGACCTGGATGCGCTCCTTGAGCGGATGGAAATGGACCTCGGCTTGAGAGGATCGCTCATGGCCGAAGGCGGCCGTTCAGCTCAGCAAAGTAGGTAGCCAAGGCGGAAAAATTGCAGACTTTCACAAAAGACTGGATCCGACCCATTGCGGACATGCGAAAGCGTGTATGGATCAGTCGACAATCTCGACATTGGCATCCAGTCAAACAGTTGGCTTGGCGTTCAATATAGACACAGGGTTCGGGCTCAGACCGAACCTAATCGCCTTAGCTGAACTGTTCACTCGAACTGAACCGCCCCTGCTTTCGTGAAAGCCGGTTAATGTGAGTCAGGCCGGAATAATCTGACTGCCCAGTTGCGCGTAGCAGGGCTGAACCCGCAGTTGCGTGAAGCGGTGCGCGCGCGCCGCGTCGCGACCATGCACGCCCGCCGCCAGCGCACATCGCCCTTGCGTAGCACCAGGAAGTGCTGTTTCTGTTCATCCGCCCAGCGGGTCTGTCGGCCGTCTTTACACTTTTCCTGGCCTGCGCCCGCGATGCCTGCGGGAATCCCGCAAAATCAATCTCTTAGCAAACTGGCATGAATCCTGCAAGTCAATGGTCAATCGCGACTGCGGGTCAACACCGCACCGCCCGGCTTAATCGCTGGCGACCACAGCGACAAAAACTAGTTCATACAAGGAGAATATGTCCAAGTCCATTCGCATTGCGCTGGCAGGCAGCGCATGGCTGCTCGCGTCCTGCACCAGCCCATTTACCGAACGCCTGACGCGGATCGACTGGTCCGGCGAACCGGTCGCCGGCACGATCGCGGTGTCGCAGCCCAAACTGTACCGGCGCGAAGCCTTGATTAACGAGCGGCGCGACGAAGTGCAGTGGATCAAGCAGGAGCTCGAGAGCAGCAAGACGGCGACCTTCGAGCCAGAGCTGGTTCGAGAAACCGAGCAGATCCGGCAAATGGCGATTGCGCTAGGTCTGAGCTTCGATCCCGCCGGAGCCGTGAACTACCGGCGCGACGCCCAGACCGGCGAGATCCAGCAGCAGATCGAGGTGTTGCGACTAGAGGTCATGCTCGACCAGCTGCGCCGCGACGTCAACCTGATGCGCGGCGGCTTTGCCGAGCAGCTTACACCGGTAAATGCCGATCTAGGCAAGCTCGATTCGACCGTCAAGGCGGCTTCGTCCCCAGCCCAGGCCGCTTCGCTGGCCAAGCTGGCCGAAGCCATCGACTCCATCAGGGCGGCGGTTGCAACCCGCCTGGACACGGAGGGCAAGCCGGCCGCCAAGGCTAACGCCAGCGCCAATCCGGGCGACCGCTTCCGCGACCGCTCGGCTTTGCGCGACGTGCTCAAGTCGGCGCTGAACGCGGCCACCACTGACGATTCGCACGACTATGCCGGCAGTGCCTTGATCCGGCTGAACTTCCAGGCCATAGTGCTGCCGGACCGTGTCCGCACGCGTGCGCCAGGCGTGGTGCAGATGAAGGTGGTGGCGCCAGCGCTAAGCCCTGAGGACAAGGAGCGCTTGTATCGCAGCTGGCTCGACCATTTGAACCAGCAGCTGAACCGCGCGAGCGGCGCAGGCTGGGTGCCGGACGCCGACATCGTGTTCTCCAAGGCCGCCGACAACTTCGACCTGGTCAGCTACCGTTACCCGCGCACGGCCGCGCCGGCCAAGGGGGCCGCGGTGGTGCCCGCCGCGCCGGCCGTCAATGGCAAGGCGAAGGGCAAGGTGCCCGCGGCGGTGCCGTTGGCCGCTCCAACGCCCACGCCGGCCTGTCCCGCCCTGCTGGAAGCAGGCGTGGTGGCCGGCAGCGAAGACTGCGGTTCCCTAGTGTTTGCGGTGCCGAAATTTCTGGGACAATCGCCCCAGGAAGGCGCGTACAGCACCCTGATCAGCTACCTCGCGCACGGCGCGGAAGGCGACGCTGCTGCCGCCGATGCCGCCTTCACGAAAGCCAGGAAGCGCATTGCCTCCCACGCCAGCCAGATGGTGACGAACTGCGCGCTGCCGACGGCGGCTCTGCCCACCAAGGGCGTGCCGTTGGACGATCGCCAGGAGCTGGTAGAGGCCATCCGGATGGCCCAGGTGCGCGCTGTCAGTGGCGACGCGCTGGCGCGCATCGAGCGCCAGGCCCAGCGCATGCTGCGCAGAAATGGCGCCGCTCCGGCCGCCAGCACCGGCGAGTCGGGCGCGATCGCCCTGCGCACCGCTCGCGCCCATCAAGTGTTGAGCACCTTCGAAGCAGCCGCATACGCCGCCTGCAGTTCCGAACAGCGCGCCGCCTTCCGCAGGTCGGGGCCAGTAATGTACACGCCCGTCGACTTCAACGCAGCCATCAACGCAAGCCCGAGAGTCGCCGTCTACGAAATTGGTCCACGCGAGCAGATGCAGCAGGTATCAACCGTGTCGCGCGTCGCCAACAACTTGTCGATGGCGCTCGCCCTATCCGGAGCGGTGCCACGCACCGGGTTCGGCGCCAGCGCTGCAGCCGGCTACTCGCAGCAGGCGATGGGCCGGGCCGCCGCGCTCGAGCGCGTCCCGGGCTTGGTCGGCTACTCCACCGCGGGCGGCATTTTCGGTTGGGTGATTGCTCCGAAGGCCGTGCTCGATCCGAAGGGCACGGTGCAGCTCGAGCAGACGGCGCGCGCACTCGACCTGGCGGTCGAGCTGTCAGTGCCGGGATGGTGGCCATGGTTTACGATCGAGGCCGTCACCAGCTGGGGGTCAGCCAGCAGCACCATCACGGCCGGCGAGGTCAGCGTAGGGAAGACGGTTCCGTTTGTCGTGCCGATGGCCGCGAACGCCTCCGACTTCGACGAGCTGACCGCGAAGCTGCTGCGCAGCGACGCTGCCGTGGTGCGCAGCGCCGCCCTGGACGACGCCGCGCTGGCGCGCCAATTCGTGGCGGCCTGCCGCGCATCCAGCCTGTATCTACGCGGAACGAACATCTGGCGCGCCAGCTCGGTCGTGATCGGCGGTCACGCGTTGGGCGAAAGCGCGATCACGGTGGCGCCCGACATGTCGGGCATCCTGGTGGCAGTGCCGGCCCTCGACAAGCTGGTGGCCGACACCCCGCGCTCGAAGGTCGGGCTGGCCGTGTTCACCCGCTACGGCGATGCACGTGGCGAGGTCGACTATGTCGCGCGGCCCGTGCCGGATGGATGCGCGGAACCGGTGAAGCCTGCGGACCCGAATAAGACAGTTGTAACGTCAATTAGCCCGACCGAATTCAAGGCCGGTTCAGAACAGCACTTCACCGCCCAGGGCAGCAAGCTCGACAAGATCGACAGCGTCGCCATAAACGGCCAGCCTGGCACCATCGCCGGGGTCGACAAGGAAGGCAAATGGCTGAAACTGATCTTCACGGCGGCGCAGACCAGCAGCCTGCCGGTCTCGCGCACCATTCCGGTGAGCTTCTACGCAGGCCAGCAAGAGCTGGGCAAACAGGCGGTCGAGAACCGGCCATGACAGGAGGAACAGCGATGGAACCAGGAACTGCAAGCATCAAGGCCGGTACGGGCCGGATCACGACACGCCGGCCGCCGTCCCCGGTCCGCTTCGACCCTAGGTTATTTCCCCAGATCGTCGACGGCGAACCGGTCTACTTCAGCCGCATCAACGGCCATCTGGACCAGGCCGCCGATGTCGTGAGCGCCGCGGCGATCGCACCGCTGGTGGCGCGCGCCGGGGCGACGCAACGGTTTACCCGTACCGCCCGCGGCCTGCTCCAGGCGCGCGCGGCCGACTTCGTCGTTGCTTCGGCGCACGCCCCGACCCCGGCCGCCGGTACAAAGTTCCTCGGGCAGGCGGAGGCGGCGATGGACTCGGTGGCGCAGCTGAAACCGGAAGGCACTATCCGGATCGGCGTACGGGCCATACGCGAAGCGATCGAAGCGGTGGTGCCAGCCGACGGACTCACTGGCTAAGGCGGAGTGCCGGAAAGGGTCCGTTTTGGCGGGGTCTGTACGGGCTGCTGCGGAGACGCCCAGACTGCAGCCAAGTGAGGAAGCCATATTCCGTTTCAATCAGCGTTCTAAGTGTCAATTTGTCGTCATGTGATGAGGCTTCGACGGTGATCCCAATGGGTAAAAGGAACTGGCTGTTCAAATGGCCAGCTGGGCGCTAAGCACGTTGGCATTGTGTAAGCGTTCTGGCGACCTGCCGCCTATACGACTTCACCCCTACAATTACTCGTGGAGGTGTTCAGCGTGTCGGCCAGTACCGCGGGTACCTGGTATATCAGCTTATGTCGCGGATCGGGAAAGAGGCGCCCTGCCGGAATCCGATGAGGTCCGTCTCGTGACAACCAACGCAGATAAGTTTCATGACGGACCCCTTCTTTCATACCGGTAGTGTGGAAACTCCAGTTTGGCACTTACTTTGCCCTCAGGGGGGAGGAGTCCATCCCATTGCTTTTGACCGTAGGCGGTCGTTGAGCTCAACATATCAGGCAGCCTGGGCGGTAAATTCTCAGACTGTCACGAAGGACCGCTACCGACCCAGAGCGGACGTAGCTCAGGTTGGCTAAGCGAAGTCGGCCGCCATCCGAAGCGCACTAAAAGCGATGTACTCGTTTGTGTACTCGGGCCCTGCCGCCTCTGGTCCGCAAGCCAAAGATCAAACTCGTCGTCAAGTCCTTTGACGGTCTCCTTCAACGAACGTCTCTCGTCTTTCGAGCAGTTGCCTATGAGGCCTTCCCGAGCTCGGTCATCAGCGATTCCGTATTTTTCAGCCAGAGAAATCAGGTGATGTAGCTGGGGCGGAATGTTTGAAGGTCGAAGATTCATAGCGACACCTAGATTTTGGCAGCAGTTCTAACGACCGCTCCTGGCCGAGAGCAGACGTATTGTAGCGTCCGCTAGCGCCCCAAAGCAGACCTACCGAGTCGAGTTAGGAAGCGACTTATTAAACATCAGCTTCGTACTTTTCACGGAGACTGAAGTAGGTTTTCTTACAATGCTCGAAGTATTCGCGTTCGTCATACATTCTTTTTTCCGCCTCTTCTCCACTGATTGGAGCATCGACGTCGTGCGTCTCCAAAACCTCCACTGAAATCACGTCGCCGATTTTTAAAGGTCTTTGTGATACCCATTTGAAGTGCTCATCAGGTACCTCTGGAGCTCTTGCGGTCAGACCTCCAACAGTAATGAACAGATCAGCAGGCTCACCCTCGCGACCTGACTGACTGCTATTACCGAGCTTTCCTACGCAGCTTATAGCCGCACTGAGGACACTGAGGTCATCAGCCCCGGCAATTACTGGTGCTTCATCATTGATTCGAACCTTCAGAGCATGCATTTTTCTACCCTATCAAATTGCCTGCATGCCCGAGCTAGCGGTCCATACCAGATGACATCGCAGGATATCAGTGTGTCCGCTCTTGGCCCAGGCTGTGTAAAAACGCAAAACAAACAGCACGTTGGCATGGCACGGCCTCTCAGAACGACCGTTACGGCGTTTTCTCACAGTCGGGAATGGTAAAGCGACCCCTGAAAACATGCGGATATCGCGTTTTTACACAGCCTGGGCCAATTGCAGACGCGCGGATTTACTTTAGTGTGCGCCCGCGTTGCTCCGACCACTAAAATGCGTATCGTTAGGCGCTCTTAATTACCACACATTAAGAAGAAAGATGTAAGTGTGCCGGCAGTACTGCTATTATCAGTGCGTGAACCAGTATTTAAGCCAATGGTACTCACTCGTCGAATACCAGTAATAGATTGCTACGCAGCACAAGAACATCGCGGCCACTAAGCCGTCGACGATTCTGATCAGCCAGCGCTGATGCGCATGACGCTTCTCCAGGTCCTCGTAGGGATCTTTAAACTTGGAGAGGAGGGCTGCGTGCTTGCTGATGAGAAGATCCGTCTGCTTGTGGATCTCGTCCAGAATCGCTGTCAACGTGTTGTACTGGTTTCGTACCAGCAGGTCCATAAGCGCTACGAAGATCACACATCCGAGCATCGTCAGCGAATTCTGCCACTCGACAAACCCCTTCGGCGTCAACTTGCTTCCAACTAGGATCAGGGCGGCTGGGATCGCCAAAAGTTGATTCTGGATGTCGGAAAATACTTTGTTTAGCTTGATCGTATAATCGAGCTTGTGCGCTTTCACTTCGTCAAGCACCTTCTCGAACGAGAACTCGGCGATGTAAAGGTCGTAGCTATCCTTGTACCGCTGAGTGAACAGCGTGAAGTCTGATAGCAACTTGGTGAATCGCACGTCTTCCGCTGTGTCCTTCAACAGCTCATTTAGAATCACCTTAATGATCGCTTGGCGCTGCCCCTTGTGCTTGGACGACGTCTCGAACATATCGTATTCGAGATCCTTCACCTTCGGCACGTCGCGCAGGTCGACCGCCTCATACTTCACTGGCAACTCCAACTTCGTTTTGTTAAGAAACACGAATTTCAAGCCAGACAGCGATTCATCGCAGTAGTCTGCAACTTCGCGCAGGACTTTCAAAAGAGATAAGATTGCTGCATAGCGTCGCGAATTGACGGTCTCTATTTTCTCTGCACTGAAGTAGTCATCCTCGGCCACGTAATACACCTCAGGCGCCGCATATTTGAAGTTATGGCTTGCCAGTAGATGCGCCCACGTTGGAGAGAAAAATGCAGACTGGCCCACACTGACTTTAACTTCCACTTCGATCTCTGCGCCATCTACCACCATCTTCATTGGAGGCGCCAGCAACCAGTCGAACTCGGCCAATCTGACCAGACTGGGCGTAAGCACGTCTGTGACTTTTAGCTTGCCCCGGTAGAAGGCACCCGCGAACTGTGGCTTTCCCAGTGCTCGGTAAACCCTAACGGCGTGATCAAAAGCAGTAGTCATTACATTTCGGCTTCAATTGCAGTGATAAGCGCCAGAGGAAGATCTGTGATGTGCAGCTCTTTCTTGATTTTATCGTAACGCACACGGTTACCTATTAGACCGATATCAAAGCTAATAGTCATGTCTGCATCCTTGCCACCAATGCGCATCAGCCTCTTAAACGTGGCCTTATGCGGCTCGAAGCCGTCACCAATTTCGATCGCGGTTTGCTCAATGTACTCCTTGAACGCCATAGGTTTTTGATCGTCGAAGCGCATCGATAGTGCTACCAAACTCACACCCTTGCCGTCCCGCGCTTGCTCAGAGAAATAGTTGAAGGCTTTCTCCTTCATCTTTTTTGCTTCTTCTGGATCTAGCTGCTCAGCAACACAATAATCGCGGATCGCCTGAATCAACAGACTTGTTTGCTCCTTCGACTCGACGAACTCAGCACAGCCGAGAAAATTACGGAAGTAGTCTGTGAAGTCCGCATCGGATTTCCCTTTTTTGACGAACGATATGTAATTACCGTCTGCCGCGCCCCAGTTAGCGACATTGATACGAGCCGCTTCATGAAGCTTGTCTACATCTAAAGAGAAGTTCGGGCTTAAGGTCAAATCGTTCTGATCAATGCCTACTCCGCCACGCAATTTCAACAGTACGACCATAAAGTAAGTGTTAGCGTGCTCTTCGTAGCAAACAAAAAGCGCGTAGCCACCAGTGGCCAAGGCCTGCTTGTCCATCTCACGCACAAGCATAGTCATTGCTTGACTAGAGAACTTAAGCATATCCAGCTTGCCGGCGAGGTAGTCGCTCAACAGACCGCTAAATGGAAATAGGCGAACATCCGCCTCGAAGGTACCGAACGCGCGACTGGCCGTCGTACCATACGTCTTGCGAGCCTTCGCGACAGCATCGGTCAGAATTGGATCAATTTGAAGGCAAGCTGGCGCAAGAGTAAGCTTGCCATTCTGATGGCGGTCTTTATCAATTCGATGAACAATTGCTTCTTTGATTTGCATGATGAGTTAGTATATAAGCAATGATGATTAATTGTATCGCTATACATCATCGATGCATAGGGGAAATTATGCAGCTTCATACGGACTCGCACCCCGGAGCAAGCGCCGGAACTGTATGCATATACAGCATCATATTCTGTTGGGCTTTAGCGCGCCGCTGACGACCGCGGAATTCAGGAACGCAACCCGTGGCTCGGCCGACGTTCGCGCACTTGTTGTAGGTTGAGCTTGTGCGCGCAGATCACGATCTTCGATTGTTAGACACGAGCACGCCAACAGCGCCCTGCCTCGTTAGCCTAGCGCAAGCCATCAGCTGTGCGGCGGTCAGCTACGGCAAGGCAGAAGTAACCGTCGGGCCTGGCCTATGAAAATGTCAGATAATGGCTAATTTGCCCCTACTTTTCGACATAAAAATACACAGGCAGCTGCCTTGGTATGTTTTCCAAGCCAACCCATAGGGGCCTGTCGCTCGCCACGCGGGCCTTTGCAGTCAGTCATACACCGCCTCCAGGAGGCTATTTTATCGCCATACGCGGTATACCCGGTGATGGCCCGCGCCGACACGCAAGGCTCGACCGAGCGCTTCATCGGCAGCTGGCTCAAGAAAAGCGGCCGGCGCAGCGATGTGGTCCTGGCGACCAAGATCGCTGGCCCCAACGTCAACATGCCGTGGATCCGCGGCGCCAACCACTGCCTGGATGCGACCAATATCCGCGCCGCCGTCGAGGACAGCCTGCGCCGCCTGCACACCGACTACATCGACCTGTACCAGATC
>Ga0265798_10002133_pt1 | contig 29487 bp, 15 predicted proteins | sample P3T30metagenome_FD_192430 | JGI IMG/M metagenome (GOLD analysis project Ga0265798, IMG submission 192430) | Plant litter microbial communities from East Loma Ridge, Irvine, California - P3 T30 | ecosystem: Environmental > Terrestrial > Plant litter > Unclassified | place: USA: California...
GGCGGATTCAACCGGTCGTCGCAACACCCTCGGTATGAACGTCCGCGAGCAGTTGGTCGAGAGCTTCGGCGGGCGTCTTCCAGCCCAGCGTTTTGCGCGGCCGCGTGTTAACGGCGTGCGCGACGGCATCGAGCTCAGCGGAGGTGTGCCAGCTCAAGTCGGTGCCTTTCGGGAAGTACTGACGCAGCAGGCCATTAGTATTTTCGTTCGTGCCACGTTGCCACGGACTCTGCGGATCGCAGAAGTAGATCTCCAGCCCGGTATCGATGTGCAGCCTGGCATGCTGGGCCATCTCAGCGCCTTGATCCCAGGTGAGCGACTGGCGCAATATGTCAGGAAGCTTCATCAACGATTTCGCGATAGCCTCGCGTACCGCTTCGGCGCCGTGCCCCGCCAGGGGCGGCCCGTTCTTGATGGTCTCCCCCGGTCGATAGCCTTCCATGCGCGGGAGGTGCAGCAACATCGTAAAGCGTGTGGTGCGTTCGACGAGCGTCCCGATCGCCGAGCTGCCGAGCCCAAGGATGAGATCGCCTTCCCAACGCCCGGGCACGGCCCGGTCTGCGATCTCGGGAGGTCGCTCACTGATCATGATGGCTTCAGCGAGGAAGGACTTGCCGCGTCGACGAGCTCGCTCGCGAGGCAGGCGAAGGGCTCGGCCGGTGCGGAGACAGGCGGTCAGTTCCCGGCGCAATGCCCCGCGACCCTGGATATACAGGGACTGGTAGATCGCCTCGTGGCTGATACGCATCGTCGGATCCTCGGGAAAATCAAGCCGGAGCCGATGCGCGATCTGTTCGGGACTCCATGCCGATGACCAACGCCGGCTTTGGCGGTGAACAGCACGGCGCCCCTTCCATACCACGTCAGGACCGCTGAAGCCGATGCCGTCAGGGTTAGCGACCTGTCCGGCGAGCCGCTCCTGCACATAGTCGCGCAGCGCCGTGTTCATCGCCAGCTTGCTCGGCTTTGGCCGCCGTGCCGCCCGGTCGGCATGCCATTGCGCGGTGCTCGCCCTGTAATCGAAGCTGCCGCTTCGGGTGGCGGCGTTGCGCTTCAACTCGCGCGAGATCGTGCTCGGCGACCGTCCAAGCTTGCGGGCGATGGCGTTGATCCCGGTGCCTCTGGCCACTTCGATCGCAATATCCTCGCGTTCGGGGAATGTCAGATAACGCCCAATCGACGGCTTCGCTGATGGCGATACATGAGTTAGTGGCATCCCTCCTGCTCCCCGAAACCAGCGGACGCCAACGGGCCCGGAAACGCCCGCATCCATCGCCGCATCTTCGGTCGATCTTCCACAAGAGATCGCTTGCCAGAAAGTGCAGACGTTCTCACGCTGCCACCCGGGCGGATGTCCGGGCGAACGCAGCTTGCTGCGCGTACACTGATCCGAAGCACGCTTGTGGGCCTTCATCGCAACCTCCTTCTTGAGGGTGTTGCGATGACCGGTTGAATCCGCCCAATACTGCTCTGTGGACTATCAGGCTGAGCTGCGCCGCCACGGCATCCGTATCTCTATGTCGGTAAAGGAAAACTGCTACGATAATGCGATTGTCGAGATGTTCTTCAAGACGATCAAATCCGAGCTCGGCTGGCGCACCGTCTTCTATACCCGTGACCAAGCCGCGCAGGCCATTGCCTGCTATATCGACGGCTTCTACAACCCGGTCCGGCGCCACTCCGCGCTCGACTACATCAGCCCCGCGCAGTTCGAACGAACCGCGTCACCCTGAGCAAATGCCTTTCCACTTAAGCGGGGCAAGTCCAGACACGTCCTACGCCCATTTTCCGTAACGTCTGGCCGCTGCTATCGGTGACAAGACCCTGGTTAGTTTGACAGTGCCCGCTTAACTCCTGCACGGCATCGATGCCGGTGAGCGACGCGGATTTCGTCGGCGTCTCTGATCTCGGCTATGACGCACCGCGCCAAGCGGACGGAAGCCTTCCGGTGTTGCGCAGTTTTCACCTTCAGCCGCGCAGCGCGCTGGCGGGCATGGGCGCATTTGGTTGAACGATCGCGTTTCTAACGCGACGACGGGAGGCGCGACGCTCAACCACGGTTTTCCGCTTTCACCGCGCGACGCTTTGATGCACTTACTGCCATGTGCCGGCGGCAAACAGTCTGTCGGAGCGTGACCCGTCGGGTCAACAAAGAAGCGCGTCGTCAAGACGTTTATAACGCCGCGACGGGCACCGAGTCACGGCGGTTAACGGGGGAGGTCACACGCATGCGTCTAGGTCGGCAAAGGCCGAAGTCGGCGAAGACATATCCGAACGTGCCCGCGCGAGCCCTGACGGCCGTTTTCGCGCTGGCCGCAAGCGTCGCGTCAACGGCGACCTCCGCTGCGCCGCGAGTGGTAACGCCGCTGCCGGACGGCTGGCGATTTTACCAAGGCGACCCGCCAGGCGCGGAGACGCCCACCTTGAATGATACCGCGTGGCAGACCGTCTCCGTTCCGCACGACTGGGCGATCGCCGGCCCGTTCAATGCACAGGCGAAGGCGGCGGGCGAGAACGGATTCCTCCCGAGCGGCGTCGGCTGGTACCGCAAGGACTTGGCCCTCACGCCGCAGCCGGGCCGACGCTATTTCCTCGAGTTCGACGGCATCATGGAACGCAGTGGCGTGTGGGTAAACGGGCACCACGTCGGCTACCGCCCGATGGGCTATGTCAGCCTGCGCTACGACATCACGCGTGACCTGCGCGTGGACGGCCGCAACGTTGTCGCGGTGCGCAGCGATACGTCGGCGGCCCCTTCCTCACGTTGGTACACCGGCTCGGGCATCTACCGCCACGTGCGCCTGATCGAGACGAGCGATGTCGGTATTCCGCAGGGCGGCACCTTCGTGCGGACGACGTCGCTCACGCCGGCGCGAGCGACGCTCGCGATCGCCACCGAGGTGAACGACGACGCCGCCGCGCCCGCCGACGCCATGGTCGACATCGCCATCCTCGACCCCGACGGTAGGCAGGTCGCGCACACCACCACACCGCTCACGCACGTCGAACCCGGCCGCACGGTGATCGTACCGACCGAGATCGCGCTGGCGAACCCGCATCTTTGGAATATTAGCGATCCCGCGCTGTACCGCGCCGTCGTCCGCGTGCTCGCCGTTGACGGCACCGTGCTGGACAATGAAACCGTACGCTTCGGCGTGCGCGAGGCACAGTTCGATCCCACGACGGGCTTCTGGCTCAACGGTCGCAACTTCAAGATCAAGGGCGTGGCGCTGCATGAAGATGGCGGCGCGGTCGGCACCGCCGTTCCCCTCGCGGTGTGGCGTCAGCGCCTCGCGACGCTGAAGGCGCAGGGCGTCAACGCGATCCGCACCGCGCACAATGTGCCCGATCCCGGCTTTCTCGACCTCACCGACGAACTCGGGCTGATCGTGATGGACGAACTTTTCGACCAATGGAACGTCGGCAAGACGCCGGAGGACTACCACCTCTTTTTCGCGGACTGGCATGGGCGCGACACTCTGGACATGGTGCGGCGAGACCGTAACCACGCCAGCATCGTGCTGTGGAGCGCGGGCAACGAGATTCACGACACTGCCTATCCAGTGCAGGCGAAGGCGGCGCTGCGCAGCATTCTCGACATCGTGCACGCGGCCGATCCGTCAAGACCGGTCACGATGGCGCTGTTCCGCCCGAACGTCACCAAGGATTACGACAACGGCCTTGCCGACATGCTCGACGTTGTCGGCCAGAACTACCGCGAGACCGAGCTGATTGCGGCCAACCGACAAAATCCGAGGCGCAGCATCATCGGCACGGAAAACGCGCATAACCGCACCAACTGGCTGCCGGTGCGCGACTATCCGGCGTACTCGGGCATGTTCCTTTGGACCGGCGTCGATTATCTCGGCGAGGCGAACCGCTCCGGCTGGCCCAATATCCAGAACCCGTCCGGGCTGCTCGACCGGACCGGCCGGCAGAAGATCGTCGGCATGGAGCGCGAAAGCTGGTGGTCGGAACGACCGGTCGTACACGTCGTACGAAATTCCGATCCCGCAGCCGCCGCCCCGGCGACCGACGGCGCGGGCGGACCGAACCAACCGGTGCTGCCGACGATGATCGCGGTTGTCACGCCCCGCTCCAAGGTTGCGCTGTTCGCCGACTGGACGCCGAAGAACCCTGCGCCGCACAGCGAGACGATCGAGGTTTACAGCAATTGCCAGCAGATCGAGGCGATCGTCAACGGCCGCTCGCTTGGCACGCTTCCGATCAATCGGGATGCATCACCGCGGCGCTGGGCCGTGCGCTACGCGCCGGGCAAAGTGCGCGCGGTGTGTCGCGACGTCGGTGCGGCCGCAGTGTCGGACACGCTACGGACGGCCGGAAAACCCGTACGAATTGACCTGCAATCCGACCAGCCGAGCGTCGGTTCCAGCTTCGACGACCTTACCTACGTGCGCGCCCGTGTCGTCGACGCGCACGGCGTGACGGTGCCGTCCGCCGCCAATCGTCTGCACTTTGTGGTCGAAGGCGCGGGCACATTGGTCGCCACCGACAACGCATCATCTGTCGATCATACGCCGTTCCACTTCCCCGATCGAGCCGCGCAGGACGGCATGGCGGTCGCGCTGGTGCGGGGCGCCGGTTCTGGCCGGTTCCGCGTCACCGCCACGGCGGAGGGATTGAAGGGCGGTGCCATCGACCTACGGGCGACAAGATGATGGCTGACCGTGCTGCTTTCGCGTTCATTCACCTGCTGGGGTCAACCACGAGAGGATTGCAGGGCGCTGTCGATCAAGCAGCATCTGGTTAGTTTGCCTGAACATCCGTTTCGCCATCCCCACTGCAGACAATTGTTCATCTCGGCATTATCGGAGTTCGGACCGACTTCGAAGACGGGAAGTGGCAGCATTGCCGAGTGTCCGCTTCGAGGCCTAGGGGCAGCTTTCGTCAGGACACGACGTTCGCCGGAACTAATATGAACGACCGGGAATGGGTCGCGAGCCGTCGCCGATCGCGGAGACGTGAACCCAAATTTTATCCAGTCATCGAGCACTAAGTGACTGCGCGATAAGCCGCACGGGGCCGAGCAGACCCGACGCAGGAAGCTGATCAGTCTGATTGAAGAAGCGGCGTATTTTATCCGATCCGGGCAGCGCGGCGTGCGAAGGATCTTTCTTGTCGCCCTCGATGCGGTTGGTCCATTCGTTGGTGACGCGCACCTCGATAACGTTGTGCCCCGCGTGAAGCACTTGCGTCACATCGACGCGAAAGGGCGGCGCCCATACCAGCCCGATGTCGGTTCCGTTGACACGTACCTGCGCGACATCGCGCACATCGCCGAGATCGAGCAACAGTCGCCCCCTGCCGAGCTGCTTCTTGCCGAGCGTCACCGTCTGCGTGTAGGTCGCAGTACCGGAGAAATAACGGATCGCCGGATCGGTCTGGTCAGTCCACGACGCGAGCTTCGCCATGGTCAGCGGTGCGGTGGGCGCGCCGGGGCCCGTGAAGGTCACGCGCCACAGCCCCGCCATATCCGCCGCGAGCGTCTCGACCGGGGCTATGACCTCGTGCGCGGACTCCATCGCAGGCGTGCGGAACACGACATATTGCGACTGCCGCTCGGCGAGATCGAAGTGCACGACCGTCGCATTTTTTTCGATCCGGTATGAAGCCGGGCGTTTTTCGCCGGTGACCGGATCCCATAGCGATGGCGCCTTGCCGGTAACGCGGAAGCGCGCCTCGATCGTCTGGCGGGCGTCCTTCTGGTTGGCGACGTAATAGAGTTCGCCGTCCGCCAGCGTGCGGTGCAGCCACGCGACCTTCGCGCCGACGCCGCTGGAGATCTCCGCATCCGGGATTGCGCCCGCACGGGCGAGCACATCGCCGAGCGGCAGACCCCACACCACCATGCCCTTGCCGACCGGGCGCTGCGTGTTGGCGATGCCGTCAAGGCCGCCCCACAAGGTTTCCGCCACCGTCTGCACCTCGGCGTCGGAGCGGGGGTAGCCGGACAGGCCGACGCTATGGTGGGGCCGGCCGCCGACAATCCACGCGCCCGCCGCAGTCAGTTCGCCAAGCTTGCGGATTACCGCGACCGACATTGCGTCCGAAGGTGGCAGCACGAGGATGCGGTAGCGCATCCCGCTCGTAAGACGGACATGCCCATCCGGTTCGACGCTTGCGTCGTGGAGCAGCACGTCGGTGTTGATGACGTCGTAGTCGTAACCGTCCGGCATCGCCGGCTTCAACCCCGCGCCCCAGAACGGCATCGTCGCGGGTGCGCCTTCGGGCAGCAGATAGGCGATGTCAGCAACGAAACGCCCCTGCTGAAGCATGAAGGCGTTGCGCGCGACATAGTCCATGAACGGCCGCGCCTGTTCCGCCCAGGTGATGTTGCGGTTGATGTGCGTGCCGACCATCGTGTTGCCGGGTTTGGTGTCGAGCGGCTGGATCGCGGTCGAGTGGAACACCAGACGGTTGATGCCTTGCGCGAACCAGTAATCGGCGACCTTCTTGAGCGTATAGGGCGATTCATACCAGCCGCCGGTGAACGCCTCGGCGGCGACGATCGGCTTGCCGAACACGTGGCCAGACGAGGCGGCGCCGCGCACATCTGCGTAATATTCGGAGAACGGATGCAGCGGCGCGACCCAGAATTCCGCCATCGGAATGGCGACCTTGGATTTGTTGCGCAGCGTGTCTTCGGGAATTTCCAGTGCAACACCAGAGGCTTCGGCATAGGCGCCCAAGCCGCGCTTGCTGAATTCGGCCGCCATCGTGCCGTAGAATTCGTCGGCGTAGAGATCGGCGAGGGTACGACGGAAATCCCACAGAAAGCGGTCGCTGATCTCCGCGCTTTTGACGACGTGGCCGGCGAGGACGGGCAGGTATGGCGTGGGATCATAGCCACGCCGCGCCTTGAAGCGGGCGACCATGTCGTCGGTCCAGTTCTGCATGCCGGCCTCCCAGCTATCCATCGTCACATAGGACGGATGCTGCCCCAGCAGCGGACCGAGCGCCTTCTGCAGCGGATCGAGATAGCCGCGCACGTAATCGGCGACATAGGTGCCGTTGAGCTTGTCGACTTCGAGCCCGCTGCCGGCCGGCACCGAAGGGCGGTTGCGCGCACCGGTGTTGGCGTAGCCGAAGCGCAGCACCTGCCAGCGGCTCGCCGGCGGCGTCCAGCGCAAGGTCCCGTCCGGGGCCATGTAGCGCGTGATATCAACGGCTTCGCCGCTTCCGGCCGCCACGTCTGGAGTGGGCACGCCGCTGTAATCATCCATCAGGCTGCCGAACGCGCCCTTGTCTTCCCAGCGGTTGACGGTGGGGGTGGCGAGCAGCTTCAACTCGGTCAGCACGTACGGTTTGGCCGTGGTGCTCGGCGCCCAGTTGATGACCTGCGCGGGCGTTAGCGCCGGGCCGTCGAGGCGCAGGCGGAAGAATCGCGCGGTGGTGGCGGGAAAGGCCACGGTGCGGATGGGTGCGCCGTGATAGCCTTGCGGGCCCGGTGTGGAGACGATCGTGCGCCAGGTGATGCCGTCGTCGCTTGCCTCCAGCGCGCCGAGTGGGATGCCGCCTTTCGCGCCGAGCGAGAGGGCGCGAGCGGTGAAGGCGGTCGGGTAGCTGAGCGTGATCCAGCCCGCCCCGGCAGGAAGCGTGATGGACGTGTTGAGGCTGTCGTCCAACAGCGGCGTGGCGTCGATCTGGCCGTTCGATGCGGTAAAAACCGGCTTCGCGGCCGAGGCTACGGGCGGCAAACGATAGGCTACCACCACGCTGTCGCGATAGAACGGTGCGCTGGCGCCGGCTGTGACATTGTCGCCGTGCGTGTCGAGGTCGCGCACCGGTCCGGCGTTGGCGGGCGGCATCGGCAGACGCAGCGAAACCGCGCGGCCGCCGGTGAGATCGGTCTCGCTCCACACCAGCCGCTTCATGGCATGATCGGGGGTTACCCACGGGCCACCGGCGAGGCTCCAGCCGGCGGAACTGAAGATCGACATTTCCAGGTCGAGGCTCTGCGCGCGTTCGGCGGCGTGTTTGACGGCGGCGTACCACTCGGGCGTGGCGAAATTGACCTTCGGCTCGACGCTCTGGCCGGCGCCGAGCAGCACGTCCGCCAACTGGAAGCCGCCGATGCCGACGCGGTGCATCCAGTCGAGATCCTTGTCGATCCCCTCATTGGTGATGTTGCCGCCGGTCCAATGCCACCAGGTGCGCGGGCGGGCCGAGGCGGGCGGGGTCTTGAAGCCGTCGAGCAGCGGGTCGGTCGCGTCGGCCGAAGCGGGTGCGGCGCAGAGGAGAGCGGTGACCGCCACTCCAGCCAGGAACGGACGGCGCATCATGCCTCCGGCTTCAGGTGAAGCTTCAGGAAGTCGAGATAGACCGGCCAGTCGCTGGGGATCGTGCCGTGGCCACCTTCGTGCATGTAATAGCCGAGATCGTGTAGGATCGACTTCCCCGCCCCCGGCCATGTCGTCGTGCCGAGATCGGATCTGCCGAGCAGGCGATAGACCTGCCCCGCATCGACCGCCGACAGGAACTCTCCCTTGGGATCGGACCAGCCATCGGTGGTGCCGGTCTGGAGCAACAGCGGCTTGGGCGCGTGCAGCGCGACGAGCAGGTTGCCGTCGATCGGATTGGTATCCGGGAAGCCCGCCATCTTCGCAAAATTGCCGGCGAACTGGTACGGGTAGCGCGACGGCGCGACGAGATGCGCGACCGTCTCGCCATAGTTGCGGTGCGACAGCGCCGCACCGCCCTCACCCGAACACGACGCGATCGTCGCGGCGACGCGGGTGTCGTGCGCGCCCGCCCACATCACCGTCTTGCCGAGCCGCGACACGCCGTGGATGGCGATCCGCTTGCGGTCGATCCGGCGATCGGTTTCGAGATAGTCGATCGCGCGGCTGATCCCCCAGCCCCACGCGCCGATCGTGCCCCATTGATCGGGCCGAAGCTGCGTCTGGCCCGGCGCCATGTAGCGCGCGCGGATGCCGGCGGCGAAGCCCTGCGGATCGTCGGGCTCGACATCGCCATAGTAGAACGCGGCGAAACCGATGCCGGCATCAAGCATCGGCACCGGATCGATTTTGGGGAAGGCGATGCCCTTGCCAGCCCACGGCACGCGGGCGTGCTGTTCGAGATTCCACACCACGCCGGGCTTCAACTCGGGATCGGCGACGGCGGCCGCGTTGGTGGTGAAGTTGATCGCCAGCAAGATCGGCACCGGCCGGGTCGCGCCCGCCGGCGTGTAGATGACGAGATCGATCGGGCGCGCAGTCGGATCCGGTGAAAGCGCGATCCGAACCTGCCGCCGCATCGCCTTGCCACCGAGCGCGGGGGTGGCCGGCTCGACCTCGGTTACGGACAGACGCGGCGCTGGCGGTGCGATGCCGAACTGCTGCGTCTCGAACAGGTGGAGCAGTTCGGGACGGCGTCTGGCCGTCCACTCGGCCGGGGTGCGGATCGCGCTGCCGTCCTGCGAGACGAGTGGCTTGGGCAAGCTGTAGGTGCCGACCTTCGCCTCATCGTAATTCACCGGAATGTTCGCGACCACATCGGGCGCCTGCGCGCGCGCGATCAGCGGGAATGCCAGAAACCCGGCCGAAGAAGCCAGCATCGTCCGCCGCGTCATGGTCATCATCTCTCTCCCCTTCGGCGTTGCCGCCCCGTTTTCGTGCGATCTGACATCCAGATCACCGGCCCCTCGACCCGTTCGTGCGTCGGCCGGCTCGGCACGAACCGTGGCCAATCAGAACTTTTTGCGGATACCTACCGTAAACATGCGCCCGAACGTACCGCCGTTGCCAGTCCCGTTGCCCGAATTGATGAAGGACGGACGCTCGTCCCCAACATTGGTGACGTTAAGCGTGAGGCCGAAGCCCTTGTTCCAGCCACTGCCGGACACGTCGTAGGAGAAGAACAGGTCGACCGGGTGGAAGCTCGCGACATGCGTCTGGCCGGGGATGTTGAACACGTCGAACCCGGAACTGTGGTGGACGGTGGCAAGCGCGGTGAACGCCTTGATCGTGTAGCCGGCCGAACCGGTCAATTGCAGCCGGCCGACCCCGCCCGCCGCGATCTCGTCGAACAGCGGGTTGCCATCAACTGCTTGGTTCTTGCGGCTGAGCAGATAGGTGCCCCCGCCGAGTAGGTTGAGATCGCCGCCGCCCACGGCGAACGTATAGGTCGCGCGGAAGTCGATGCCGCGCGTGAATTCGTTGCCGAGATTGAGACGACGTGCGTTGATGAGGACGTACGGCGTGTTCGCCGCGCCGTTGCCGTACAGGCTGGCGAGCGCCGGCCCCTGCACGCGCTGGTCGCCCGCGATCTCCTGCACCTGCGCGAGCGACGGGTTGAGGATGAAATACTGGGCGTAGGCCGGGTTGGAATAGAGGATCGGCTGGGTGAACGGGATCTGCGCGATCTGGTGGAACAGGTCGACGCTCCAATAGGTCGCGCTGAGTGTCAGGCGCGACACCGCCTTGGGTTCGAAATCAGCGCCGACCGCCCAGGTATGCGCGTTCTGCGGCTTCAGGCCGGTGGTACCGCCGGCGAGCAGGATGGTCGGGCGGTTGAAGTTGGCGGCGCTGTAGGTGCCGGCCTGCCATGGGCTGGTGTCAACCACCTGCACGCGCGTATCGACCGCGCCGGTGGTATCGGCAAGGCTCGGCGCATTGAAGGCCGTGCCGTAATTGGCGCGGATGCGCAGGCCTTTCACCGGCTCATAGGTCATGCCGAATTTCGGGTTGGTGGTGCCGCCGAAATCGCTGAAATGATCGTAGCGGATCGATGCGTCGAGCACGAGCGACTGGAAGCCGGGCATGGCGTTGCCGGTGCCGAACACCGGTACGCGCACCTCGGCGAACACCGCCTTGATGTCGCGCCGCGCGCTCGCCCGCGCGGCGTTGCCGAGATCGCCGACCGGTGCGTCGGTCTGCACCGCGTCGCTCGCCTGATGGGTGTATTGCCCGCCCGCCGCGAGCCGCACGTCGCCGCCCGGCAGCGCGAACAGCGGCCCGTCGACATTGAGCCGAACCTCGCTCAATTGCTGCACGGCGCGGGCATATTGTTCGTAATCGTGGATCAGGTTGAGCACCGCCGGGTCGGTCGCGGCGATGTCATAGGGGTTGAGGGCGGTGCCAAGGGTGGTGCCGGCGAGCGCCGCCGTCTGGGCGATGTTGTTGAGTTCGCCGGTATGCGCGGTGGTGATGCTCTTGCCGTAATTGCCGAGCAAAGTTGCTTGCCAGCGGCCGACATGCGCGGTCAGCGTCGGCGTAATGCCATATTCCTGGAGGCTGGTGCGGTTGCTGGAATAGGGGCCGTACACGCTTTCGTAATCGAACGAGGCGGTCTGCGCGGTCTCGCCCGCGATCGAGCGGAAGTACGGGTTCTGCGACGTGAAGGCGAGGTTGCTCGAATTGCCCTGCGGCGTGCGCGGCATCGTGTTGCGCAGCGTCCAGAAGCCAGTCACGCCGAAATCGAGGTTGGAGGTGATCTCCTGCGTGAGCGAGCCATAGGCGGAGTTCTGGTTCTCCGCCGGGTAGATGTCGGTGGTGAGCGCCTGATCGCATCTGTTGCTGGTGTTCGGCTGCCGGCCGGGCAGCGCATAGCTCACCCCGCCCGCCGTGACGTTGCCGGGCGAGCAGCCGAACACGCGCCGGTCGGTGCCGCCGAAGGGCGTGAGATCTTGGCGGAAATAGTCGCGGTCGAAGCCGGTGAGATGGCTGTTGGTGCGGTAGAGAAAGGCCAGCACCAGCGAACCGCCGTTCCACTTCTGCCCGGCGATGCCGCTCACCTGATAGCGCGAGAAGCCATCGGCGACACCGGCGTTGGCGGTGAGCTCGATACCGTCGAACGATTTGCGCGTGATGAAGTTGATGATGCCGCCGATCGCGTCCGATCCGTATAGCGAGGAGCCGCCATCGGGCACTACATCGACCCGTTCGATCACGCCGGGCGGAATCACTTCCGGGTCGGACGAGGTGGTGGTGATGCCGGCGCCGACGATGTTGTGCCCGTCGACCAGCAGCAGCGTGGTCGAGGCGCCGGCGGCGGTGATGTTGCGGATCGTAGGGCGGGTGATGGTGGTGCCGCTCGCGCCGGTGCCGGCGCGGGGCAGCGAATTGAACATGTTGGTGACCTGCGGCACCTGCGCGAGCAGTTCTGCCGAGTTGGTCGCACCGCTTGCCACGATGTTGGCGCGGGTGATGTTGAGAACGTTGGTGCCGACCGGCGCGACGCCGCGCAACAGCGTGCCTGTAACGACGATGTCCCGCGCCGGCGCTTCGGACGTGTCGGCGGGCGCCGTCGGTTCTGACGATGCGAGCGCTGGCATGGGCTGCTGGCCGGCGACCGGCGCGGTCGGCGGGGTCGCCTGCATCGCGGCGGCGGTGCGCAGCGACGGCTGGGCGTTACCCTGTCGTTTCAGCACAAACGAACCGCCGACCGGGACCGGGACCAGATCGGTACGAGCGAGCAACTGGCGGAGCGCCGCGCCCACCTCGATGTCGCCTTGAACGCCGCTGACGGTGAGCCCGTCGGTGATCGCCTGCGAGGCGAGGATCTGGATGCCGGCCTGATGCGCGAACAGCGGAATACCGGTGCGGGCCGACTGGCTCGGCACGTTGAAGCGGCGGACGTCCGCCGTCGCCGCCGAAGCGGCCGAGGCCGAAATGCCGATTGCGGCCGATGCCAGCAACGCGCGACGAAACACTGCCATGTTATCCCCTCCTGCGGAGCGCGTCTGCGGAGCGCGCTCTCAAACGGGGAAGAGCTTCCCCCGCGAACTTTCCGTCACGACGCCACACGATTTTTTCGGCTGAGCCGGATTTCGTCGGGCGTGACTGTCACCGCGACGCCGATCGAGCGGTCGAGCATCGCCGCGAAATCGACTGGGTTGCCGATCTTGAACAGGCCGACCAGCCGTTCGCGCGCTAGCCCCGGATCATCGACCACCAGTTGCTGGCGATTGTAGCGGTTGAACGCGGCGGCGGCATCGCCGAGCGTCTCGCCCTCCAGTGAAATCTCGCCCTCGCGCCAGGCCAGCGAGCGCTCGATCGCAGCGGGCGCAGTTCCGGTCTGTGGTGCGTCGCCTCCGCGCGTAAAAGTTGCATATTGTCCGGCGGTGAGGACGTTCATTGCGCCTTTGTCGTCGTTGCACCACGCCACCACCGTACCCTCAGTCACCGCGACCTGGACGCCCGTCTCGGTACGATAGACAGAGAAAGCGGTGCCCACCGCGCGGACCTGCGCGATGCCGGCGTCGACGATGAACGGGCGGTGGCGATCTTCGGCAACCTGAAACCATGCTTGCCCGGCAGCAAGCGCAACACGCCGGGTCGCGCCGGTCATCGCCAGATGCAGATCGCTTTCAGTGTTGATCGTCGCGACCGATCCGTCGACGAGCGGCAAGCGGCGAATTTCACCGCGGGCAGTGGTGATCTGCTCGCCGCTGAGGCGTGGCCAGCCGAATACACCGATTCCGGCGGCAGTCGCCGCAGCCGTTGCCGCGGCACCCCCTAGGCCTCTAAGCATCCAGCGCCGTGATGGCTCTCGCCGAACCGACATGGCAGGTGAAACCCATTCGGCTGGATCGCCGACGATCGAGCGATCCATCGCGCTCAGCGTCGCCTGAACCCGCAGCAGCACGCCGGCACGGCGGCGGTCCTGCGCAAGCCAATCTTCTAGCGCACGCTCCTCCTCCGCGCTCAGTGGGTGGCGCAGCACCCAGCGCGCGGCTTCCTCCTCAACGCGATCGGACACGATCTTCACCCTTCCGTGTCGCATCGTCAGGGGTGTCTCCTACGCCCGACAACACCCGCAGCACCGCGCGCAGGCTGCGGCTCGCGTCGTTCTCCACCACTGTTTCGCTGACGCCGAGTGCCCGAGCGATGTCCTTCTGTGCCATGCCCTCGACCTTGCGCATGATGAAGATGCGCTGCGCGCGCTCCGTAAGGGTGCCGATCGCCGCCTGGACGCGGGCGACCTCCAGGCGAGCGGCGGTGGCGCGTTCTGGCGACGGTTCGTCGCTTTCCCAGCTACTATCGAGATCGACCATTGCTTCGATGCTTACGACACGGGCAGCCTTGACGCTTTTGAACAAAAGGTGCCGCGCCACCGCGAACAGATAAGCGCGCGGCTGCACCACTTCATTCACGTCGCGAAGCTGGGCTATTCGACAGTAACATTCCTGAACGATATCCTCGACATCCGCGTTGCTGGCGACACGGCAACGCAGCCACGAACGCAGTACGCGTTCGTGCGGCAGGATCTCGCGCCCTACCCAATCGGCAAGCTCTTGGCGTGTCGTGTCAGCTCTCCTTGGTAACGTAGAGTGCGCCGAGCGAAACTTCCGTCAGGGAGCAGCTAATTTTTTGGCGCTCGGATGCGACCCGCGCAACCACGGTGGTCGCGTCGTTCTGAGAAGCTAAGCGAAATGACGCTTTGAAGGCGATCTAGTCGAGCGACCTTCCGGGCGCATAAGCGACCGGTCACATCTAGAGCACGGCAGCGCCAACACCCGCACAATTGCTCGGCGCGTCAGTGGATGGCCAGTATGGCGGAGTTGTTCGCCATAGTTACCTCGGCAGGGTTGCCGCCGAGCGTAGCAGTGACCGTCAAAGGACCGGTGCTTACGCGTCCGTCGAGCGGCACGGTAATGGTATTCACCCTCGGTTGAAGATCGGCCGCGGGTGCTGCGAGGGGCGGAAAGGCAGCGGTCGCGATCACCCGGCCTGAACTATCGATTACGGACAGGCGCCCGGCAGGCGTAGGCCGCGCGCCGAGGCTGTGGACGCGTATGCTGAGCCGGTTGCCGCGCAGCGCGAGGTCATTGGCCGACACGGCGATGTCCGTGCGCGTGGCCGGATCGTCCCCGGGTGCCGCAAGCGCAAACTCATACACGATCGTCCGGCGCGGCGACAGAACCAAATCGATGCCCAGCCCTCGTTCCAACCTCACGTTACGGAGGCCGCCGGGCGCATCTGCCTGATTGTCGCCGTTTGCGTCCACGCCGCTCGTCACCCGCCACGTTCCGGGCGCAAGCATACCCCCGATCATGGTCGCGGTCACCAGCTGATCGGTCATGTTGAAGGCGACGACGCGGAAATGCCGCGGATCACCTTTAGGGATGAGGATGCCGACCTTCTCCGCCGTGTCGGATGTCGCGAAACGCCAGCTCACCAGATTGCCGGGGTAGTACTTATTCCGCAGGTGTGCGACGCCGCCCATCCGCGCGCGCTGCAACAGTTCGCTCGGCACCGCGACCCGGTCGCTCCACAATTCGGCATCGGTGAGAATATACCAGCGCGCGCGGGTCTGCTGGATCTCGCCAGCGTATAGGTTCGCCAGCAAGGTGTTGTCGTCGGTCTCCTGCCAGCGGACGTACTTCGCGAGCGTCGCCGAGCTGACCGTGCCGAGGTTGATGTCGTTGACGCTTGTCCCCACGGCGGCTGGATCGGCAGCGACCTGCCTGGCCAGCGCATTGCCGCCGGGCAGCGTGGCGAGCGCGTCGGCGTTGAGTGCAAGGAGGCCGGACAAGGATTTGGCCGTCATCCCGGCAGGCGTGATCGGCTGGAGGTAACGCGGATCGTGCGTCCAGTGCCATGCCGCCCAGAAGTCGTGCACGGCGCTAACCACGCCATGGCCGCGACCGCGATCGCTGGACCACTCGATCTCCTGCGGGAACTGCCACGCACCGGCGGCATCACGCGTCCCGTGTGCCAGCCAGCCATCGAGTGCCGACAGCACAATTGATCGCACCGCGGGGGCGCCATTATAGTCCACCAGCAGCAGCCCGGGATGCGTGACCAGGAAGCTGTATGGATACTGCCAGTCGAGATTGCCGCCATGGTCAATCCTGGAACCACTGAACCAGGCGGTGGAAAAATGAAAATGACCGGCAGAATTCTGCTGGATTAGTCGCGAGTAATTGCGCGCTGTTTCCATCGCCCGCTCGATCAGAGTGGGATTACCCCAATCCAACATCATCGCTTGGCCGAGCGTGTTGATACCCTCCTCGTAGCTGTGGAGCTGGTCGGCCTGGATCGCACTCAGGCCATGGTCCCACATGCCATTGGTGTAGGTCGCCTCCAGGACCGCGCGTTGGGATGTGCGCAGCCGCTCGGGCTCCACCCCCATCAGTGCCAGCCCGACCCACTGATTTACTAGGTCCGTGTCGTCAGACAGCCCGCCGCCGAACTCGCCGTCGGCAATTTGGCGATGGTCGATCCACCAATCCACAAAGCCGCGAAATAGCGATAGAAGCTGCGTCTGCCGCCATGCCCACTCGGGAACGCCCGCGGGCGCTGGCGCAAGCGGCGCGGGCGCCGACGATTGCGCCGAATTCATCTCCAGCCACAAGGCACGGGCGTGCGCGTTGCCAGGATCGATCCGCAGCACGTCGGACACGTCGCGCTCGAACCGGTCCCACACCGGAAACAGCCGCGTAGACGGCTTTTCCTCGATCAGCGTGGCAAGTTCGTCGCGCGCTTGTTCCAGCCGGTCAGCGACATGTTCGGAGCGACCCTCTGCTGCCGGCTTGAAGATCAGCGACACGCCGGTGCCCTTCAGGGCGACGGCACCGAATCTAGGATCGTCGGCGGCCAGCGTCAGCGACACGGGATCGCCCCGGCGAAGGAACCGGTCGCGGCTGTCGAGCCACAACGTCTGCGCCCGACCCGGCACGACGCGCACCATCACGTCGATCAGGTCGCGGTCGGGCCACAGCGGATCGTGGAGCCGCACGGAAAGCGGGGCGCGCCCGTCGCGACCGGATGCCAGCGCAAGCGGTGGCAGGCGCAACACGACTCCGTCGAGAGCGGCGTCGAGATTCTCCCAGTCGTAGGAGAAGCGGCGCGGCACCTCGCCCATCGGCTGGTCACGGAACGTGCTGGGGATCAGCACGTGCACCACCGGCAGCGACGGGGCTAGCGAAGCTGCCGCGCCTCGCGCTACCGGCGCGCCGGTGGGGAGCGCAACTACGCTGCCGCGCTCGTCGGCGGGGAAGCGGCCGGCGATGCGGTCGACCAGCGGCTGAAGGCTAGCATAGCCAGCCGGGTCGGCGGCAGGATTAACGGTGTAGTCGAGATGCACGAAACCCTGCGGCGCGCTCGCCGCCGCCGTCACGTCGTAAACCCCGATCTCCTGGATCGGTGTTTCCTGCACGTCGTTGCGAAACGACAATGTGCCGCCGTTGCGCTCCTCGTAAAGGGTGGTGGCCGTGCGTTCGGCGCCGGGCAGGCGAGTCAAGATGCGCGCGCGCCGGTCGCCGGCCGCCCAATCGAGTATGCCGTGGGCCGCGCCAATCACCTCGATATGGTTCCAGCGCTCGTCTGGCAGCGACAGCGTGTAGACCTGCCCGGCGGTAGCGTACACGTTCCAGTCTGGCAGCTTGAAATAATCGTTGCGACCGGGCAGCCGCGAGCGGTTGTAGACGCCGGGCCATGTCGTCTCGCGAATGCCATCGGCGCCGCGAAAAGCTTTCTCCTTCTGATCGCGCGCTTCGGTGAACTCCACCTTTCGGATCGCGGTCACCGCTCCGGCCGGGATGGGGCCGGCAAGATGGTCCCAGCCGTGGCGGAACGTCCATTCGGCGCGCGTCGCCGGATCGGTGAGCGAGCGCGGCGTCGCCGCTGCTATAGCCGGCGATCTATTCGTGGCCAGCGCTGCCACGTCCGCGTCGCCGAGCTGGTGGTCGTAGATCCGCACTTCGTCGACGTCGCCCGACCGCATGTAGTTGAGCGCGCTTTCCACCTTTTGCGGACTGACGATGCGCTGAAAGGGGCCGAAGCCGAACAATTGCTGGTCGTAGTCGGCGCGACGGCGCTGGGCCGCGACGCGCTTCCCATCGATCCACAACGTGACGCCGCTCGCCTCGTCCCAGCCAAAGGCGATGTGCACCCAGTGATCTGCCGCCGGGAGCGTCGGCATCGTCCAAGACACGCGCGTGCGCGCCAGATTGGTGTCGGTGACGAAGGCATCGAACCCGTGGCCGTTCCAGTCGATCCGAAGGAACGTCATGTCCCAGCTGGTGCTGTCGCCCGTGCCGACGCGGAAGATGGTGAAGGGCGCCGCGTCGACAGGCGTGCGCGGGCGGAAAAAGAAAGACAGTGTGCCGCGCTGAGCATAGATGTTGCTGGGCGCGGACCAGGCGAGCGTCAGGTCGTCCGCCATGCGTAGCGCCGTGCCGTGCGGACCGTCGTCCACGCGGCTCACCCCATGCTGAAAGATTGGGCCCGCCGCACCCCGCGCGATCTCGGCCCGGGTGCCATGGTCGCCGGACACTCTGAACAACAGCCCGGATGCGGGTGGTGTCTCCTGCCCCTGTGCTGCCATCGGCAGCAGCGCCGCCGCCGAGACGAGAAGGCGAAGAGCACCGCGCGTCATCGGCTGATCCCTTTCAAGAGATAAGGAACGAAAAAGCGGCCGGACATGGTCGTGCCGCGCCCGGCCGGAGGAGGAAAGAGCATCAGAACTTGTACAGAAATCCGAAGTCGAACTGCCGCCCGGTGTGCGTGTAGCTGCTCGTCGTCATGCGGGTGGTATCTTGATACTGATCGACGAAGGCGTCGGTCAGGTTCAGGCCTTCGAGCTTGATCTTGAGGTGAGAGGTGAGATTATAAGAGGCAGACGCGTCCACGGTCGTGGTGCTCATCGTCCCGTTGACATCGTTGCCGGTGTTGCTGCCCGGTACCCCCGTCAGGTAGCCACTGCGATAGGCAATCGAGCTGCGGATGCTGAGCTTGCCGTTGTCGTAATACAAGGTGCCGTTTGCGGCGTCCTTCGACAGGCCGGTCAGGTCCGCGATGACGGACGCGGTGCCTGCCGCGTTAAGCAGGTAATTGATCTTGGACGTGACGTGCGTGTAGTTCGCCAGCACGCCGAAATGATCAAACATGGCTGGCAGGAAATGCAGCGGCAACGTCGACTGGAAGTTCACCTCCACGCCGTTCAGCGGGCCTCCCGGCGTGTTCACCGGCTGGCTGACCCTGAACAGGTCGGTAGGGGCGGTGAGCGAACCGGCGAGCAGCTCATCGGGCAGGCCGAGTTGGTTGAACGGTACCTGCCGCTGTAGCGACTGGACATAGGTGCTGATGTTCTTGTGAAAGTACCCCACCGAAAATAATGAAGCTGGCGCGAAATACCATTCCCCCGACACGTCGATCGTGCTCGCCTCGATCGGATCCAGCGTCGGGTTGCCAAGCGTCAGGCTGCGATCTCCGGTTAACAGGATAGTGCCGCCCGGCGTCAAATTGGCCAACTCCGGACGTGCCAGCACCTTGGAGGCGCCGAAGCGCAGCAGGAAATTCTTTTTCAGCTCCGCAGTAAGGTTCAGCGACGGCAGCCAGCGGCTGTATTCGTTCCGCGCATTGACCAGTACGGGCGCACCAGCCAGCACCTGATAGCCTTGTGAATGCTGCACTGTCTCCACCCACCGCACACCAGCGTTGCCGCGCAGCTTGATCGGGAAGTTCTGCGTCTCGAAGTTGACTTGACCGTAATAAGATTGCGTTTCTTCTGTCACCGCGCGGTCGCTTCCGCGTGCGCTTGGATTGTCAACGCTGCCGAGCACGAACAGGCCGGTGCCCGAATACACGTCGAACAGGCTATTGACCTTGTTGACGTCGGGAACAACCCAGCTGGTCGGCGTTGCGCCTTGAAGATTCAACCCCGAGCCGAAGTTCGACACCGTTTTGGTGAGGTCCGCCAGCGTCGTGCCTGCGGGAAGCGCCGGCACGGTGAGTTCGCTGCTATTGCGAAAATAACGCATCGAATTGAAGTCGAACTTTTTGTACGAGCCGCCGAAGCGCAATGTGAAGCCAGGCGTCACTTCGTATTCGGAATTGAGCTGTGCCGTCCGATATTCGTTCTTCACGAAGAATTGACGGACACGCAACTCCGACACGCCGCTGTTAAACGTGTAGCTGTTGGGATCGTTAACGTCGTATCCGTACGACAGCAAGGGCAGGTTGGCGTTGCCGCGATAGTCGAAGCTGTAGCCGTTGGTGTTCACGCGATCCATCGTCGCGGTCACGTCGAACGGATTGCTGAAGTCAGATTTAGACAAACCGACCAAGCCGTCAAATTTCCACTTGTCGGTAATGTCCTGACTGAAATTCAGCGTGTATTGCTGAAACGTGGTCTGCGACTTCACGAGCCGGTTTTCTGCCCGGGTGTCCACATTGTTAAACTGGCCATAGACGAGGTCTCCCGTCTGAGAGACGGCCGCATCGAGCACCGTGGTTTGCGGCTTACCGTTGTTGGAGAGCGCGCGAGAAAAGGAAAACCCGTCGAGGAATTGTTCCTGACGGTTTTCCTTGAACTTCGAGTAGAGCGCGTCGAACGTTACCAGCGTGTGCTCGCTGGGCGCGAACTGCAGCGAGCCGGTGAGGCCGAGGCGACGCTGGAAATAGTCGATCTGACCATAACGCGGCAGGCGAGGGTTGTGGACGTCGGCGCCCGAAGCGGTGTTGTATGCGTTAATGTTCGACGCGGTGCCGGGCGCACGACCGACCCCGGTGGAGCAGGCAGTCGCGGTCGTGCCATAAGTTGTCGAAGCCGGCGCATTGAGCGGCGCCACGCCCAGCGGCGAGCAAAAGCCGCCATTGGTGGACACGAGGTCGGAGCCGGCGCCGAAGCCATAACCTTCCTCGAAGCGGTGCACTTCCGAATAGGCGCCCGACACCAGGATGCCGAACTTGCCGTCGCCAAAATTCTTGGAAAACAGCCCCACTAAGCGCGGATCGGCGCGCCCGCGCAGGTCGTTATACTGGCCCTCGGCCGAGATGGTCGCGGTGGTGCCACGGAAATCGAACGGGTGCGCCGTTTGCAGGTCGACGGTCGCGCCCAGCGAGCCCTCGTCCGTCTGCGCCTCCTGGGTCTTGCGCACCGTGATCGAATTGAAGAGCTCGGACGCGAAGACGTTGAAATCAAAGCCGCGGCCGAGGTTGACGCCACCGGACGTATCGGAAGCACCGCTGGTGGCCTGTGCTTCCATGCCGTTGATCCGCACGCGAGTGAAACCAGGTCCAAGGCCGCGCACGCTGATGCTGCGGCCCTCTCCGGCGACGCGGGTGATGCTCACCCCCGGCACGCGCTGGATTGAGTCTGCAAGGTTATTATCCGGAAACTGAGCAATGTCCTCTGCCTTGATGACGTCGACCACGCCCGAGGCGCTGCGCTTGGCGTTGATGGCGGAGGCGACGCTCTGCCGGAAGCCGGTGACCACGATGTCTGCGGGCGGATTCGGAGCAGCGGCGATGCCGTCGTCCGCAGCGCCGTTGGTGGCGGCCTGAGCGGGGCCGCTCGGAGCGCTGATCTGGCCGGTAGGGGCGATGCTCTGGGGATCAGTCTGGCCGATTGACGCCGTGCTGGTGCCCTGCGGTCGCGCTGGATCGGCGGTCACCTGCGCAGCAGCGGGCAACGCGGCCAGCGTCAGACCGGCGCCCGCCGCCAGTTGCGCGAGGCAACTCGTTTGTGACGCAAAGTAGCTTTTAATCAGCATAACCCTCTCCCAATGCCTCTGTAAGGCAGCGTTGTTGACGCTGATGGCGCCGTTGACCGGCCTAGAAGCGTCTTGTTGCCGTACAGTAATTTTGGGACAGCGTCGCAACATATGATAGAAAATACAATTTGTCTGTCTTGGCACGATGATTGGTGCCAATGATTCTTGGTGCGGCTTCGCCCTGAGCCGGTTGGCGATCGGGGGTGAAGTGCCCCCTCCGCAGTCGCACCCAAAGCTAGGCATTGACCGCCTTAACTCCGACCCTGCTGCGGACGTCCGCTAATACCCGTACGATGGACAGCAGCCATGGGAGAAGCCGACGTAAAGCTCCCGATTCGAGCTATTTGCCGCCCCGGTCAGCCGAGTCCGCAAAGCGGATCAATGCGCTCTTCGGTGTTGCCCATACCGGCCACCAGATCGGCATCCGCCGAGAAGCTAATCGCTCCGATTTGTGTGGATCAATTCGGAGGACGAAGCCGGCTCTAGTAGCAGCCCCTCGCGCGTTGCGCGTTGCGCGTTTTCCAGACTCAACAGCACTTTGGACTGCTGTTGCTAGCCGTTCTCCTCCGGCCACAGGCGAAGCCGACTGCGCTGGCGCACGGCGGCACGCCCATTCTCAACCTCGTGAAAACGATACGACGCCGAGGTGGCTCGGACATTGCTGGTATTCTGCCGTGCACCTCGATGCTGGAGATCGGCGCACCTCATTCAAAAACCGACTAGTCGGTTAATGGCCCTGTGCCCCGCTCGCTCCCCACCGCTTACCCGCATCGTATGCGGATAAAGGTTTAGCAAAGTGGTAGCCTTGGATCGCGCGACAACCGATCTGCATCAGGATGTCGGTCTGCGTTTGCGTCTCCACGCCTTCGGCAATGATGTTCAGGTTCAGCGTCGTGCCGAGGCGAACAATCAACTCGACGACCGCCCGCGTCTGGGGATTGGTGCCAATGCCGTCTATGAACGACTTATCAATCTTGATCGTGTCGATCGGGTACCGGCTGATATAACTAAGCGACGAATAGCCAGTGCCAAAGTCGTCGAGCGCGATGCGAACCCCAAGCTGGCGCACTCCAGCGATCGTCTCGGCGACCTCGGGCGAGGGATGGAGAAAGATGCTTTCGGTGATCTCAAGTTCAAGCGACTGCGGCTCGATCCCGAATTCGCGAAGCACTTCCGACAGCACGTCGACTAATTCGCGTTCCGCGAAGCTCGCCGCAGAGATGTTGATACTAAGCCGCAGCTCGGGATAGGCAAAACGTTGCTGCCACTCGGCCAGCTGGGCGCACGCCGCGCGCATCACCCAGCGATCGATTTGGCGGATCAGCCCGACTTCCTCGGCAACAGCCACGAAAATCGCCGGACTGGTCGCTTTGCGCATTGGATGATCCCAACGCAACAGCGCCTCGAAGCTGCGGATCGCGCCGGTCGCGGGATCAACGATCGGCTGATAGGCGAGATCAAATTCACCGCGCTCGACCGCTTGATGCAGGTCGGTCTGCAGCTTCAGCCGGTCAACGGCGCCCTCGTGCATCGACGCGTCGAAGATCGCATAGTCGCCGTAGCCGGCACGCTTGGCCTCATACATCGCAATATCGGCGTTACGCATCAGATCATCGGGTGCTGTGCCCGGTGCGGTAACTTGGACGATGCCGATGCTGCACGACGGGAAGGCGCTCTGCCGCCCGAGCTGGACCGGCGCGCGTAGCGCTTCGAGAATAGCTTCCGCCGTCGCCACCGGTGTCGCGAGATCATTCGCATCTTCGATCAGAACCGCGAACTCGTCGCCGCCGATCCGCGCCAGTGTATCGTGCGCGCGAACGCAATGCCGCAGCCGGTGTCCAACCTCCTTGAGCAGCGCATCGCCGGCTAGATGACCGAGGCTGTCGTTCACAATCTTGAACCGGTCGAGATCAAGAAATAAGACAGCGCAAGCTATCGCATCGCGGTCAAGCACCTTGGCAAGACGTTCCATGAAGAACGCGCGGTTGCGCAGGCGGGTCAGACTGTCGTGGAACGCGGCATAGAGCAATTCCGCCTCGACACGTTTGCGTTCAAGGATTTCGGTCGCCAGCGCCTCGTTTTCGATCTCGGCCACGCGAACGCGCGCGGACAGCTCCTGCGCGTCCTTGCGCTCTGTTATATCACGCTGCACCGATACCCAATGCGTAAACCAGCCCTTTTCATTTGCGACTGGAACGATGCTGAGCTCAACCCAAAATTCGCTGCCGTCCTTGCGGTAATTGATCATCTCGATCTCGATCGGCTCCCACGCTGCTAGCGCACGCCGCAGCCGCGCCCGCGAGGTCGGGTCGGTCTTCGGCCCCTGAAGCAGGCGCGGGGTCAACCCCACCACTTCTTCTGCGGAATAGCCGGTCGCCCGGGTAAACGCCGCATTGCAGTAGATGATGCGCGGTCCCGGCAGGTCGATCGGCTCGGCCTGTGTGATAATGATGGAATCGCGCGCGTGAACGGCGACAGATTCCAGCAAGCGGAGTCGCTCTAAGTTCGCCCTGTTCGCATTATTGTCGACCTGATCGATGCGTTCCTGCAGCGCCGCAAGGTCGAACACTGTCGCCAGATGCGCAGCATTTGAGCGCAGCACATAAGACTGCGCCACGCTCAGCCGTTGCCGCGGTAGCGTGTCGAGGACGATCAGGAAAGCGCCATTGACGCCGGGGACCGGCGCCGCCACCGCAAAGCGAACATCCTCAGCGCATTCGCCACGAAGTCCTATCTGAGCCGATGCCCCACCAAGCACCTGCACTGCCCCCTCTGCCCCCGCTTCGTCCGTCTGATACGGTACGAGCTTGCGCAACGGCCCCTCGCTGCTGTTTGCGAGCACCTCCAGATCATCATCGGTGGTGACGCAGATCATCGCCGCTGGGCAGCACGTTGCGCACATGGCCTGTGCAAGGATGGTTTTGAACATTGCAACTCGCGTGTCCGGATCCGACCGGAATGGCGGATCGATTGCGTCACCGTCCCAGTGGCATGGAGAATCCATCAGCATCGGTTCAATCCAGAAAACGCCCGCACCGGCAGGGAAATATGCTTACGCAGGTAAGATATCCGAAATTGGCTATTATTGAGTTAATACCCCGTCGATTATTGAAACTGACCGTGCTGGCTATTGCCGCACCAAGCACGTGCGGCGCGTCCGGAGAATCGTGGCCACCGCCAGTCTCCTACGCCGCTTCGTACCCGACGGACCGCGAGAGAAGCGGAGTTGGTCAGCGAGGACACTCTTTCGGCCATTCCCAAGCCAACTTCCTCTTCCAACTTCCACTCACTTGTTCACCTACTGCCTCGGGTCAAACCGGCGCGGCGATGGCTCAGATGCTGAGACTAACGCTAAAAAATGAACCGCCGCGATGATCCCTTGTCGAGGTGGCCACCAGAATCAGGATCACTTCCCATGAGGTGGGACGGCCAAATAATATTTGGCATTCGTGATGCTGCTGTTAGACGGATCATTCTTTAGCGGGATCAATGGTGAACCGAAATGGGAGACCGGATGTGAAGTTGCTAAACCTCGCCGCACTCGGACTGGTCATTGCACCCGCTGCCGCCGGCGCGCAGCAGTCGCCAGCCACGTTACGCGCCGCGCCTAGCCCGAACACGCCGCCGAAGGAGTGGATCGACCGGACCACCGGGCACCGGGTCGTCCGCATTTCCGAGGAAGCGGGCAGCAGCAGCAACTACTTCAACGTCAACAGCTACACGCCCGACGGCAAATGGATGGCGTACAGTTCGCCAAGCGGCATCATGGCGCTCGACCTAAAGACGTTCCGCTCGAAGCGGATCGTACCGGGCGCGGTGAGCCTCCAGTTCGTCGGCAAGCGCACCGGCGACGTCTATTTCTACGCGGGCGGTCGCGAGGCGACGCAGGGGCATGACGTCGCGGCCGCCAAGGCGGTGCCCGGCACCGCGCCGCGCCGGCCCCGTGCGATCATGGCGTACAACTTCGCGAGCGGGCAAACGCGCAAGATCGCCGATCTCGATCCCGGCTATTCGATAGCTACGATCAACGCCGACGAGACGCTGTTCGCCGGCGCGCGCAACACTGCCGGCCCGAGCGCCGGCGCCCGCCCGGGTAGCGTCATGACCAATCGCGATCCTGCGCAGGAGGTTGGCCCGAACGGCGAAAAGCTGACCTATGCCGAAGGGCGCGAGGTGCAGATCAACCGGCGCCTGATGATGCGCATACCCATGGAAATCTTTACGATCGACATCAGGACGGGCGCCAAGAAGACGATCACGGCATCGACCGACTGGCTCAACCATCTCCAGTTTTCGCCAACCGATCCCGGCCTGCTGCTCTATTGCCACGAGGGCAATTGGCATGTCGTAGACCGGATGTGGCTGGTGCGGGTTGACCAACCGGATACGCCCAAATCAATTCATTCCCGCACGATGAACATGGAGATCGCCGGTCACGAATGGTGGAGCCATGACGGGTCGACTGTCTGGTACGATCTCCAGACGCCCCGCGGCGAGGATTTCTGGGTGGCCGGCTACACCGTGAAGACGGGCAAGCGGATCTGGGACCATCTCGATCGCAATGCCTGGGGCGTGCACTTCAACGCATCTGACGACGGCGCTACATTCTCGAGTGACGGCGGCGATCCGGAGATGGCCGCGCACGCGTCCGACGGCAAATATCTGTGGCTGCTCCACCCGCGCGCGATCCACGATGTCGCCGGCATCCACGCCACCAACAGCGGCAGCCTCATCACGCCCAACGCTTTCGATGCGGAGAAGCTGGTCGATCTGCGTAACCACGATTATCGGCTCGAACCCAATGCGAGCTTCACGCCCGACGGCAAATGGCTAATCTTCCGCTCGGGAATGTGGGGCGCTCGTCATGTCTATGCGGCGGAGATCGCCAAATGGCGTTCCTCTCGGTAGGGCTCTGTCAGACCAACGTGGCAGCAGCTTCGGCCCCGGCTCTGTCAGACCAACGTGGCAGCGGCGCCGCCGCGGTGATACTTCGCTCCCATGAGCCGCAGATCTCGAGCAAAACCGCCCTCCCCGTTCCGCTGCTTCAACTCGTCGCCTGAGGTGATCCGCCTGGTTGTGATGATGTACGTGCGATTTCCGTTATCGCTGCGTAACGTCGAAGATCTGCTGTTCGAACGCGGTATCGACATCAGCCACGAAACCGTGCGTCAGTGGTGGAACAGGTTCGGGCCGATGTTCGCTGGCGACATACGTCGGCAGCGGGTCAGCCGCATGCGCGGCTTTCACCATTGGCGATGGCACCTCGACGAGATGTACGTAAAGCTGAACGGCGAGATGGTGTACCTCTGGCGTGCCGTCGATCACGAAGGTGAGATCCTTGAGAGCTATATTACCAGGAGCCGCGACAAGGACGCCGCGCTGCGCTCTATGAAGAAGGCGCTAAAGCGTCACGGCTCACCCGAGGCAATCACCACGGACGGGCTGCGTTCCTATCGGGCGGCGATGAACGAACTCGGCAATGCCGAGAAGCAGGAGACAGGCCGCTGGGCGAACAACAGGGTGGAGAACAGCCATCTGCCCTTCCGACGACGAGAGCGGGCGATGCTCAGGTTCAGGCGAATGAAGACGCTACAGAAGTTCGCCTCCGTCCACGCCAACGTCCACAACCACTTTAACCTGGAACGCCACCTCATCGATCGCCAGACCTACAAGGAACGCCGCTCGGCCGCACTGGCTGAGTGGCAGAAGGTTATGGCCTGAGAACCGACGCCGCAGCGGTAGCTGCATCCTGCAGAGACGAGTTCGCATAAGACTGACAGCACCGCCACTGCCTTTTGATAATAGGCGGTTTCTCAGCAGATGCCCATTTTCCCAAAACCGCTCCCCGAACGCACGGAGCCTGCAAGTGGGCGCGATCATGGCGCTTTACGAAGAGGTAGGGCTTGACCGAATGAGCCGCGCTTTCCCAGCCTAGTCCGACCACCTGAAACGAAGCCGCCTCGGCTGGCCATCGACTCCAAGGGCATGGAGAGGGCGTCCTTAATCAACACTCGTTGCGGTCGAGTATCTGCGCGCCTCCGTACAAGCCACACACTCAGCGCAAGCCTCGCGCCTCGCCTTTCCTACAGTTCTCTTTCGGTTCCACTCTGCCGGTATGGGCACTAACACTCGCTTCCGGTACCTCTCGGACCACATCAGTCACAAGGCGAACGAGCGCGTGAGAAGGAGTAGGATGTTGACGCTGGTGATGGCCGTGGCTGCTCGCGCCGGTGCTCCAGACTGAGCAGCCCCAACCGAGGTGTGTCAGGTACGGTCCGAAGGCGAGAGAAGCTGGGTAGCTCGTCACTACAAGCAATGCTCAGTGCCAAGGTCGACGCTTGGCAGATTGGCTGTCGAAGATTACTATTCTAAAAATTCTGATCCTTCTAAAGACCGGAGTGGCCATGTCCGTAGAGAGTAACGCAGCGGCGCTACAGGGGCTGGGGTTCTCGAGTAATCCGATCAACGGAACATCTCAAATTTACGAAGGAGAGTTTGGGTTTTTCAGCCATAACGGCGATAACTACAGCGGAAATGCCGCCGTTTTTTCTTCTGGCCCAGAAGGCACTAATATTAACAACATTGGCGGAGGTAAGTTCTCTATAGAAATAGATGGTCTAAATCATGAACCTATGCTTTATACCTATCAGATCTATGGATCTGATGCTACGGGTCAAAATCTAGTTATCGCTGGCGTATCGGGCATGCCGAATGTTGGCGGCATTTACATTCTGGCGAACACACCGCTGCCGACTGACACTGTGGTTCATTTTTCCAGCGACAACCCATATACGCCACCGACGCAGTTATGCTTCGTCGAGGGCACTGAGATCGCCACTCCTGAAGGAGCTGTGCGGGTTGAGCATCTTGAAATAGGTCAGCGCGTCATCACCGCTGCGGGCGAGATAGTACCCATTATCTGGATTGGCCAGCGCACGATCGGATCAAGCACGTTTCCGCCGCCACAACGAATTGCGCCCTTCCGCATCAGAAAAGACGCATTCGGAGACGGGCGCCCCTACAAAGACCTGCTTCTTTCCCCCGGTCACGCGGTAGCGGTCGAATGCGATGGCGCCGCTCTAGTTCCCGTCGAAAGGCTGGCAAACGGGGCTAGTGTTATTCAAGAGCAACCTGGAAGCGTGACCTATTGGCATGTCGAACTTCCGAGCCATGGGTTGATGGTAGCTAACGGCTTGGCTGCGGAATCGTTTTACAACACGTCTGAGCGAGACTTCCTCACGCGTACGGTTCGCGAAGACGCAGCAACCAGCAAGGATACGCCTGATCACGCTCGTTCCGGCTATTGCCTGCCGCTTATCGATAGTGGCCCTCGTCTGGAACTCGCTCGTCGTCTATCGTTGCAGCGTGCAATAAGTCTTGGCTGGAAAAAGACGCGCCGGCGTATTACTCCTGTAATTACAGTGGACGGGATTAGCCTCCAGCCCGAGCAAACTATCGGCGGCTACCACTACCGTGTTCCTAGTCGCGGCTCGTTTTTAAAGATCACATCTCCAACGTTCCGGCCGCAAGATTGGGACGCAACCAACGGCGACGAGCGTAGCCTAGGCGTGATGGTCACGGCAGCGCGCATCCTGGAGGCGGATGGAACGCGCCGAGCTATTAATTGCACTCGCGCATGGGTTTTGGCCATTAGAGATACACGCTGGCGCGGAGTCTCGTTGGAGAAACGGTAACGCCGCAATCAACCTGCGCGACTTGTCAGATTACCGTGACGCAGCCAGCCTTGAGCTATGGATTCTTACCGAGCAAGACTGCTGGCATTTCGAAGCACCCGCCGACACGTCCAAAGCAGCATAGCCCGAAGCTTTTTGCTATACTGCCTCGATAAGACACTGCTGATGACTGGCGCCGAGCATGATCCGTACGATCGCTTCTAGTGGTGGGAATCTAACACTTGGTGCCCGCGCCTGACGGCGGCGATAATCTCATCGGGATCGGCGGTCCAGACGAATGGCTTTGAGCTTTCGTTGTGCTCGGCAAGGAAGCGATTGATGGCGGCC
>Ga0265798_10002135_pt1 | contig 29472 bp, 22 predicted proteins | sample P3T30metagenome_FD_192430 | JGI IMG/M metagenome (GOLD analysis project Ga0265798, IMG submission 192430) | Plant litter microbial communities from East Loma Ridge, Irvine, California - P3 T30 | ecosystem: Environmental > Terrestrial > Plant litter > Unclassified | place: USA: California...
AGCGAAGGTCTTGTCGAGGTGGTATTTGAACTTGCTCAGGAAGAACCGCGCCGCACCCAATTGCCGCGCGCGGACCGGGTGGAACGGGTGGGCGAGCATCAGCAGTCGCACCTCGTCACCCGCCGCCTCAAGCTGAGTCGCCACCGCGTACGCGAGGATGCCGGAGGTGCACCAGCCGCCGATCCGGTACGGGCCGCTTGGCTGGACCTGACGCAGCGCCGCGATGATGAGGTCGGCGGTCTTGCGGAAATCCTTGTCCGGGGTGCCGCCCGCCGCTTCGATGATCGCCGCAGTCGATACGCCGTAGAACGGCTGGTCCGGCCCGAGCCGCTCGGCGAGCGGGCGGAAGGTGGAGCCGCCGTCGAGCCACAGGATCGGCGGTTGCGTGCCGTGGGGCTGAATCGGCGCAACGGCCGGATTGTCGACGCCTTTTCCGCTCGCGATGATCTCCGCCATGTCGGCAAGGCGCGGCGCCTGGAACAGGGCCGCCATCGGCAGCTTGACGCCGTAATCCTTGTCGATGCGGCGGATCAACCGCGCGATCAGCAGCGAATGGCCGCCGAGATCGAAGAAGTCGGCATTGCGCGAGGTGACTTCCGCCTTGAGCACGTCGCTCCAGATCGCGGCGAGCTTTTCCTGCGCGGCCGTCTCCAGCGGCGCATGATCGGTCACGGACGCCTTGCCCGGCTCGGGCAACGCGTGGCGATCGACCTTGCCGTTGGGCGTTTGCGGCAGTTCGGGCAGCACCATGAAGCGGGTCGGGATCATATAGTCGGGCAGGGTGGCGGATAGCTGCTCGCGCCATTCCGCAACCTCGCCGGTGCCGACCAGATAACCGCACAATGCGCGTTCGCCGCTCGGGTCGGGCCATGCCTTCACCACCGCCGCCGCGACGCCGGGAAGTGTCGCGAGTGCGCCCTCGACCTCCTCGATCGCGATGCGGAAGCCGCGGATCTTCTCCTCGTTGTCGGTGCGGCCAAGACATTCGAGCATCCCGTCGGGACGCCAGCGCGCCAGATCGCCGGTCTTGTAGAGCCGCTCGCCGGCATGACTGATGAACTTGGCGTCGGTGAGGTCCGGTCTGCCGCGATAGCCGATCGCGACGCCGCGCCCGCCGATACACAGTTCGCCGACCGCGCCGAGCGGACGGTCGTTGCCGTTCTGATCGAGGATGCGGATCGTGGTGTTGGCGATGGGCTTGCCGATGGTGATCGGGCCTTGCGCCTGGACCTTGGCGACGGTCGACCAGATCGTCGTCTCGGTCGGGCCGTACATGTTCCACAGCGCGCCGACGCGCGGCAGCAACTGGTCGGCAAGCGCGCGGGGCAGCTTCTCGCCGCCACACAGCGCGGTGAGGTCGGACGAACCTTGCCAACCTGCCTCGATCAGCCCGCGCCAGGTTGCGGGGGTGGCTTGCAGGATATCGGGCCTGAGACGCGCGACGTCTTCGGCGAGCGCAATCATATCGCTGGCGGTTTCGCGTGTGGCGAGGTGGACCTTGCCGCCGGTAACGAGCGGCAGCCAGATTTCCAGCTCGGCGATGTCGAACGACAGCGTGGTGATCGCAAGGATCGACTGGCGGGCTGCGAGGCCGAGGCTGTCCTCCATGCCGATGAGGAAGTTGACCAGCGCGGCGTGCGGGATCTCGACGCCCTTGGGCTTGCCGGTCGATCCCGACGTGTAGAGCACATAGGCGGGCGCCTCCGCGTCGATCGCGGGCGCCGTGTAAGCGCGGTGAGGCCAGTGGCGATCGAGCCGCACCAGCGGCGCGGCACCCTGCGGCAGCGCGTGTTCGGTGCTGGGCTCGACCAGGATCAGCACCGGTTCGGCACTTTCGACGATCATCGCGAGCCGCGCCTGCGGGAAACCGGGGTCGAGCGGCAGATAGGCCGCACCCGCCTTCATCACGCCGAGCATCGCCGCGATCATGTACGGCGTGCGTTCGAGCGACAGCCCGACCAACGCGCCCGGCACGACGCCACGCGCGATCAGCTCGGCGGCGATCGCATCGGAACGCGCGGCGAGTTCGGCATAGGTCCAGCCCTCGCCGGCCTGTTCTATCACCACCGTTTCGGGTTCGGCGGCGACCTTGGCGGCAACCCAGTCGACCACGCTTGCATGAGGCAGATCGCGCGTCGTCTGGTTCCAGCCGGCGGCGAGCGTGTCCTGTTCGTGCGCGGCGAGCATCGGCAGCTTGGCAAGCGGCGTTTCGGGATCGGCGGCCACGCCTTCGAGCAGGCGCACCCAGTGATCGGCCATGCGGCGGATCGTGGCAGGCTCGAATAGTTCGCTCGAATACAGGAAGCGCCCGGCCATGCCGCCCTCGGGCCGCTCGTCGAGTTCGAGGTAGAGGTCGTACTTTGCCGCGCCGACCGTCACGTCCATCTGGGTGAGATCCCACCCGGCCGGGAATGGATCGACCGGCGGCTCGATCGAGAACAGGGTATTGAACAGCGGGTGCGTGCCGGTGCCGCGCTTGATGTCGAGCGCGCGGACCAGCTTGTCGAACGGAATGTCGCTCGCGCCGAGCGCACCGATCACGCTGCGCTTCACCTCGGCGAGATACGCGCGGAACGGCGTGGACCCGAGCGGGTGACTGCGGATCGCCATGGTGTTGAGGAAATAGCCCATCAGCGGCTGGAGTTCGGGCCGCCGCCGCGTGTCTGTCACGCCGCCGACGATGATGTCCTCATCGCCGGTATAGCGGAACAGCATCGCCTTGTAGCCGGCGAGCAGCACCGAATAGAGCGTCGCATTCTCTCGCCGCGCGATCTCCTTGAGCCGTTCGACCAGCGGCGTATCGAGCTCGAACACTTCCATCGACCCGGCATGCGTCGGCAGCGCGGCGCGGGGACGATCACCGACCACTTCGAGGCGCGGGATCGGCGCGGCAAGCTGCGTGCGCCAGAACTCGAGCTGGCGTTTGTAGTCGTCGCCGTGCTCGCGGTCGGCCTGCCACACCGCATAGTCGGCATATTGCAACTGCGGTTCCGGGAGTGGCGACGGGCGGCCCGCCTCATAGGCGTCCACCAGTTTGGCCAGTTCGGGCACCAGCGTTTTGTAGATCGACACGCCGTCGAAGATGACGTGATGCAGCGTCAGGTACAGGCGATGCTCGGTCTCGCTCAGCTTCACGACGCGGGCGCGGAACAGCGGCGCCGTGTCCGGCGCGATCGGCGCGCGCGCATCCTCGGTGGCGAGGCGTACGGCCTCTGCTTCACGCTCGCCTTCGGGCAGGTGGCTGATGTCGAGGATCGCCAGCGCGATATGCTCGAAGGGCGCGACCCGCATCACGTAATCGCCATCGACCTCGACGATAGCGGAGCGCCAGATCGCGTGGCGGCGCACCACCTCGGTCAGTGCGCGTTCCATCGCGGCGTGGTCGTACTTTCCGAGCCGGTGAATCGTGATCGATTCGTTGTAGAGTGGCATCTCCGGCGCCATCTGCGCGTGGAGCCACAGCTGGTTCTGCTCGGCGGTGAGCGGGATGGCGCGGTCCGGATCACGCGGGCGGATCGGTTCCGGCACATGGGTCTGCGCGGCCTGTCCGGCCAGCATCTTGGCGAGCAGCTCGCGCCGCGCCTGCGAGACATCGATCTTGGCTGGCATGTTCATCCGAATGTCACCCGTAGAGCCTTGAGGCCGCGAAGCCCCAGATTTTCGCGCCAGCCGAGTGTCTGCTCGGGCAGCGACAGATTGGGCAGCCGATCGAGCAGCAGGCGGAAGGCGATGCGCCCCTCCATCCGCGCGAGCGGTGCGCCGAAGCAGAAATGCGCCGCCCAGCCGAACGCCATGTGGCGGTTGTCCTTGCGCTCGAAATCGAGCGCATCGGGATCGGCGAAGCGTTCGGGATCGCGGTTGGCGGCGGCCATCACCGCCATCACCGGCTGGCCCTTCTTGATGAGCTTGCCCCCCATCAGCGTATCCTCGGTCGCGATGCGCGAGGTGTGCTGCGACGGGCTTTCGTAGCGCAGCAGTTCCTCGACCGCGCTGTCCATGATTTCGGGCCGGTCGCGCAGTTCGGCGAGCTTGTCCGGCTGGCGCAGCAACGTGAGCAGTCCGCAGCCGATCAGATTGGTGGTGGTTTCCTGCCCACCGACCATCGTGACGATCGCGTTGGCGATCACTTCCTCCTCGGTCAGCTTCTGGCCGTCGATCTCCGCCTCGACCAGCGACTTGACGAGGCCGTCCTTGAGGCTGCCCGAATGAATCGCGTGCTGGAAATAGGCGATCATGTCGGCGGTGCTTTTCAGTACCTGCGCGATGCCGTCCGGGTTGTGCGAGAAATTGCCGAGCATCTGCGCATAATCGGCGGACCATTTCTTGAGCTGGAGGTGATCCTTTTCCGGGACGCCCATCAGGTGCGCGAACACGATCGAGGGGAACGGCTCGGCGAAATCGGCCATCACGTCCATCTCGCCCTTCGCCAGCGCGGCGTCGATCAGCCGGTTGGCGACCGAGACGACGCGCTCCTCCAGCGCCTCGACGCGGCGCGGCGTGAACGCGGTCGAGCACAATTTGCGCAGAATGGTGTGGTTGGGCGGATCGAGGAACAGCATCTGCTTGACCATGACCGCCGCGATCGGCTCAATCGAGCCGAGGCCGAGGCTGCGCATCATGTCGGGCGAGGGCGTGCGGTCGGCCGAGAACTTGTGCAGCACCGCATGAACGTCGCTGTAGCGCGTCACCACCCAGCTATGCAGATACGGGTCCCAGTACACCGGGTCTTCGCTGCGCAGCCGTGCGTACAGCGGATACGGATCGGCCAGCACGGAGGGGTCGAGCAGCCGGAACAGGCTGAGCGACGGATCGGAAACGGGGCGTGTCGCCATCACGCTGACAACCGCGAGATTTCGTCGTCGCTCATCGCTTCGATCTTCGCGAAGATCAGCGTCTCGACCACATCGGACAGCTTGGCGACGGTCGCCGCCTCGAACAGGTGAAACAGCGACAGGTCGATGCCGAACGCGTCCCGCGCGCGGATGATGACCTGCGTGCCGAGCAGCGAGTGGCCGCCGAGCAGGAAGAAATCGTCATCCACGCCGAAATCGCGGTGGCCGAGCACGGTGCTGACGATCTCGAACAGGCGCAGTTCGGTCGGTGTCTCGGGGGCGCGGCCACCTGCGCTCTCCGTCAAAGTGACGGTGGCGGGATCGGGCAGGGCGCGTACATCGATCTTGCCGTTCGGCGTGAGCGGCATCGCGTCGAGCCGGGCAAAGTGCGCGGGCACCATGTAATCCGGCAACGTTTCGGCAAGCGCGGCGCGCATGGCACCGGCGGTCGTGTCGGCGTTCAGCGTGACGTAGGCGACCAGTTCGCCCTCACGCACCAGCACATGACTCGCCATGATCTCGGGCAAGCGGTGCAGCGCGGCGGCGACTTCGGCGGGTTCGATACGATGGCCGCGCACCTTTACCTGCCCGTCGGCACGCCCGAGGAAGGCATATTCGCCATCGTCCAGCCGCAGCGCGAGATCGCCGGTGCGATAGAGCCGGCCGTAATGCGAATGTTCGACGAAACGCGCGTCCGTCATCGCCGCATCGCCGCGATAGCCGCGCGCGACCTGCGCGCCGCCGATGCACACTTCACCCGGCGCGCCCGCGATCACATCCTCACCGCCGGGATCGAGCAGGTGGATGGTGGTGCCGGCGATCGCCTTGCCGATCGACGGGAGACCTTCGCCTTCCGGCGCGACCACGCCCGAGGTGGCGACGACGGTGCATTCGGTCGGGCCGTAGTTGTTGACGAAGGTGAAGGGCTGGCCCGGCTTCGGCCGCACCGTCAGCTTGTCCGCGCCGGTCAGCAGCACGCGCAAGGCGGTATCGGCGCGCCAGTCCATGCCGGCCAGCGGCTCGGCAAGCGCAGTCGGCGCGAACGCCACTTCTACGCGCTCGCGCACCAGCCAGTCGCGCAGGGCATGGGGATCGAGCCGCACCGCATCGTCGGCGAGGCAGAGCGTGCCGCCCGCCGCCAGCGCCGGCCACACTTCCCAAGCCGCCGCGTCGAAGCCGAGGCCCGCGAGGTGCGCGGTGCGCGTCCCCGGGCGTACTGCGAATGCATCGTGGTGCCAGTCGACCAAAGCTGCGAGGTTGTCGTGGCCGACCTCGACCGCCTTGGGCTCGCCGGTGGAGCCGGAGGTGAAGATCACATAGGCGAAGTCACCCGCCGGCAGCGGCGAGAAGGCTGCCGCCGCATCCGGCGCGACCGTGCCGATCACCGAGCCGATCACCGCCGCGCAGCCGGCACGTTCCACAAAGCTGGCGAGCCGCGCCTCGGGCCAGGCCGGATCGAGCGGGAGATACGCCGCCCCCGCATACCAGGCGGCAAGCAGCGCGACGATCTGCTCGGCCGATCGCGGCAGACACACCGCGACCGTATCGCCCGCAACCACGCCATGTGCCGCAAGCGCGCCCGCCAGTCTGGTGGCGCGCGCGTCGAGTTCGGCGTAGCTCATCGCGCCAGCCGCCGATTCGATCGCGATGGCCGCGCCGGCGTCGCGCGCGAAATCGTGGACTCGCAGGCTGATAGGGTGCGACGTTATCGTCATCGCTGGCAGGTCGCGCATTGGTATCTCCCCAAGTTGCGTGCACCAAACCAAAAAAAGGTGAGTTAACTCTTAAGGTCTTGTTGCCCACGACCATGAATAGTCACGGCCCGGCGCGGGAAACGCAGCTTTTCCAGCCACCTGCGCCAGATCGGGCGAAAATGCTGGACCGCCGCGCCGGCGACGATACACGGCCCATTCATCCCCGGCACGCCAAACGCGCGCGCTTCGGCATCAAACGTGGAACAGGATTGAACGTGACCCCGGCTTTGGCAAGCGTGCCGCTGCGCATCGCGGCGGTGATGATGATGGCGGCAGTGGCGGTCGCCCCGGCTGCGGCGCGCGGCGGCGCGACCGCGACGGCGGGTACGCTGCGTGTCGAGGTCGGCAACGTCCGCACCGCGCAGGGCCGGGTGCACATCTACGTCTGCACCGAGGCGCAGTTTCTGAAAAGCTGCCCGGTCAAGGCCGAAGCGCCTGCCAGGGCCGGCATGACGGTCGTGACGGTGAGCGGGCTGCCGGCTGGCCGCTATGCGGTGCAGGCGTTCCTCGACGAGAACGGCAACGGCAAGCTCGACCGCGCGTTGTTCGGGGTTCCCAAGGAAGGCGTCGGCTTTTCCAACGATGCGCGGATCAAGCTTGCTCCGCCGAAATGGAGCGATGCGGTGTTCGACGCGACCGGTGCCGACCAGACCATCAAGTTTAGCCTGCGTTACTTCATCGGCGGCGCGGCACAGCGTTGATCGCCTCGCTCATCCTGCGGCTGGTCTCGGCCAGCGTGCGGCGGCCGGTGGTCGCCGCGCTGGCGTGTCTCGTGCTGACCGGACTCGCGCTCGGCTACGCAGCGGGCGGCTTCTCGATGACGACCGACACGGCGGCGCTGATCTCGCCCAAGGTGCAATGGCGGCAGAACGAGAAAGCGGTGGACGCCGCCTTCCCGAACCTGACCGACGTGCTGCTGGTGATCGTCGACGGCAAGACGCCCGAGCTTGCCGAGGCGGGCGCGGCGAAGCTGTCGGCGGCGCTGGCTGCGGACAGCACGCACTTCCGCCGGGTTCAGCGGCCCGACGGCGGCCCATATTTCGCGAAGGAAGGGCTGATGTTCGGCTCGGTTGCCGAGGTGAAAGGCGCGACCGATTCGCTCATCAAGGCGCAGCCGCTGCTCGGTCCGCTCGCGCGCGATCCGTCGTTGCGCGGGATTGCCGGTGCGTTCTCGACCGCGCTGATGGGGGTGGAGCAGGGCAGCGCCAGGCTTGCCGACTTCGACACGCCGATGCGCGCGCTGGGCGACGCGCTCGACAAGACGCTCGCCGGCAAACCCGCCTATTTCTCCTGGCAGGACATGATGGGCGGCGAGCCCGCCCCGCGTCGTCGCCTGATCCTCGCACAGCCGAAGCTCGACTACGGCGCGCTCCAGCCGGGCGAGGATGCGGTCGCCGCGATCGAGCAACAGGCGGCCAAACTCGGTCTTGATACCGCGCACGGCGTGTCGGTGCGCACCACCGGCGAGGTGCCGCTGGCGGACGAGGAGTTCGCCACGCTGGAGGAGAACATCGGCTTCGTCGGCCTCGTCATGGGCGTCGCGATGCTGCTGACGCTGTGGCTGGCGACGCGATCGGTGAAGATCGTCGCGGCGATCGTCGTTACCATCATCGCCGGGCTGGTCATCACTACCGCCGCCGGGCTGCTCGCCGTCGGCACGCTGAACCTGATCTCGGTCGCGTTCATCCCGTTGTTCGTCGGGCTTGGGGTGGATTTCGGCATCCAGATCAGCGTGCGCTTCAACGCCGAGCGGCTCGACGGGCACGACACGCCCGAGGCGCTGCGCCGCGCCGCCACCGCGCTCGCCGCGCCGCTCGCGCTGGCGGCGGGGGCGGTGTTCCTCGGCTTCGGGGCGTTCCTGCCGACCGATTATATCGGCATCTCCGAACTCGGCATCATCGCCGGCATCGGGATGATTATCGCGCTGGTGCTGGCGATCACGCTGTTGCCGGCGCTGTTGACGCTGCTCAAGCCCGGCGCACCACGCCGCGAGGTGGGTTTCCGCGAGGCCGCACCGCTCGACCGCTGGCTCCACACACACCGAAAGGCGGTGTTGTGGGCGTTCGCAGTGTCGATGCTGGTCAGTATCGCGCTGTTGCCGTTTGTACGGTTCGACTTCAACCCGCTCCACCTGCGCGACCCCAACGGTCCGGCGATGCGCGCGCTCGCGGACCTGATGCATGATCCGCTGCGCACGCCCAACACGATCAACCTGCTCGCGCCCAATGCCGATGCCGCGAAGGCGATGACGGCGAAGCTGTCCAAGCTGCCGGAGGTGGCGGAGGCGGTGACGGTCGACGGCTTCGTGCCCGACGATCAGCCGCAGAAGCTGGCCGCGATCCAGGATGCGTCGCTGCTGCTCGATCCGACGATCAACCCGTTTGATATGGCGCCCGCGCCGTCCGATGCGGAGAACGTCGCGGCGCTGACCGCCACCGCCGCGCAGCTGCGCAAGGTGGCGGGTACGGCGGGCGATCGTCCGGCGCAGGACGCGCGTCGGCTTGCCGGGGCGTTCACGCGGCTGGCGAACGGCGCGCCACCGCTTCGCGCGAGTGCAAGCGCGGTGCTGGTAACGCCGCTCGGCGTGATGCTCGATCAGGTCCGCGCGCTGCTTCAGGCCGAGCCGGTCACACGCGCGACGTTGCCGCCGGAGATTGCCGGCAACTGGATCGCCAAGGATGGCCGCGCGCTGATCCAGGTGCTCCCGCGCGGCGACAGCAACGACAATGCCGTGCTGCGCCGTTTCACCAAGGCCGTGCGTGCGGTCGCCCCGTCCGCATCGGGTCTCCCGGTCGCAACGCAGGAGGCGGCGGGTACGGTGGCATGGGCGTTCGTCGAGGCGGGTATCCTCGCGCTGGCGCTGGTCAGCGCCCTGTTGTTCGTCGTGCTGCGCGACGTTCGCGAGGTGGCATTCACGCTCGCTCCGGTAGTGCTGTCCGGCTTCCTGACGCTCGGCAGTTGCGTGCTGATCGGCCAGCCGATCAACTTCGCCAACATCATCGCCTTTCCGTTGCTGTTCGGCGTCGGCGTCGCGTTCCACATCTACTTCGTGATGGCGTGGCGTGGCGGCGCGACCGACCTGTTGCAATCGAGTCTGGCGCGCGCGGTGCTGTTCAGCGCATTCGCCACCGGCAGCGCGTTCGGCAGCCTGTGGCTGTCGCACCACCCCGGCACGGCGAGTATGGGCAAGATCCTGATGATCTCGCTCGCGTGGACGCTGGTCTGTGCGTTGATTTTCGAGCCGGCCTTGCTGGGTCCGCCTCGAAAGGTGGAAGCGGAGTCGGCGTAAACCCGCTTGTGGCGAACGCCGCCAGTCTGCTCCCCGAGTTTGCCGCAGGCAGCGCTCCGTTACGGTTTGGCCGGAGCCGCCGCCGGATCAGCCAGCGGGTCGTCCATCTCAGGCGAGGGCGCTGTCGCCGGTTCGGCCGTAACGGTCGGCGCGGGCGCGGCCGTTTGCGGCACCGGCGTGGCTGCCGGATCGGCAAGCGGATCGCTCAACTGCGGCGCGGTGGATGGCTGGGTGTCGGCGGGCGCAGCCGGGTCGGTGAGCGGATCGCTCAACGCCGCTGACGGCTGACCGGCGGCAGCGCCCGCCGGATCCGCCAGCGGGTCTTCCAGCGGTGTCGCGGCCGCGCCGTCACCGTGCCGCAGCGCATACACCTCCGCCGCGCGGGTCTGCAGGAAGGCCGATCGCAAGCTCGCATAGGGATCGACCGCCCCGCCAAGCAGCGCTTTCAGATCGCCGTCCGCTTCCGCGCGCATGTCGAGCCCGACCACCACGCCGGCCGGGATCTGATACTCCGCCCGATCGAACGGGAAGCCGATCGCCAGCGGCAGTACCGCGCCATCGACTGGCGTGCTGCCGATGTCGCGAAAGTCGCTCGGCCCGATAAACGGCAGGAACAGGTACGGCCCCGGACCGACCCCATAGCGGCCGAGCGTGTTGCCGAAGCCGTTGGAATGATGCGGCAGGTTGAACCCATCGGTCTTGGCGACATCGACGAGCCCGCCGACGCCGATCGTCGAGTTGATCGCGAACCGCCCTAGCGTCCGCACCGCGCGCTTCGGCTTTAACTGCAATACGTCGTTCACGAACACCACTGGCTCGCCGATGTTCGAGAAGACATGGCGGATACCGCTGCGAACGACCTTGGGGATGACCGTCTTGTACGCCATCGCCAGCGGGCGAAACAGCAGATGGTCGAAAAACTCGTGCACCGAGAACAGCTTGCGGTTGAGCTTTTCGAGCGGGTCGCCCTTGAAGTGCCCGGCCCGCACGGGCTTGACCACCGCGGGTGCCGCCGCAGGTGATAGCGGCGCGGGTGCGATCATGCCCCCCGGCGGCGCCGGCTGCTGTTGCGCGCCCACCGTCGCCGGCATCATCAACGATGCCGCGAGCGCGACTGCGCTCGCCCCTGCGAACCCCCGCATACGGATCAGCGCGCCGCTTTGGCGGAGAGCTGGTCGAGATGCGCCACCAGCGCCTTCGCGCCGCCCTTGGCGAGGGCGCTGGCGAAGTCGGAGCGACGTGTGGCGAGCTGACTGACCGAGTTCTGGTAGTAGACGTCGATCACCTTCCACTGTCCGCCGCTCTGACGGAGGCGGTAGGCGATCGCGGTCGGGTCGCCCTTCTTCGGCATCAACGTGGTACGCACCAGCTTGTCGCCGCCGCGCGTCTCGACCTGCGGCGCGATCCGGAAGCTCTCGCCGGACCAGCCGTCGAAATTGCCGGCATATTGCGCGATCGTCAGCTTGCGGATCGCCGCGACCAGCGCCGCCTGATCCGCCGGTGCGGTCGTCGTCCATGCCGAGCCGATCGACAGTCGCGTCATCAGCGGGATATCGAACGCACGGTCCACCACCGGGCCGATCTTCGCGGCGCGGCCGGCAAAGCCCATCGCCTTGCCGCCCTTCATGATCGCGAGCAGCCCGTCGTCGAGCGCCTGGATCGGCGCGCCGGCCGGATCGCTGGTTTGCGCGACTGCGGACACGGCGATCGGCGTCGCGGCGAGCAGCGCCGCCAGGCCGAGAAGGCGGGTCGTGGCAAGCATCGGAAACTCCATCAAGTTCGGGGGATTAGGTAAGGTCGCGGCGGCCGATCGTAAGGGCCGCCGTTACCAGCGGCACGCGATTAGCACAAACCGCTGACGCGTGGCTGAACGGCCACACCGGGCCAAACCGTAACGGTCTGCCCTTTTTCCGCTTCAATTCTCGACCACACGTCCACATATACCACCAACTAACGGCGCGATGGCACCCGGTCTAAGTCCGGACGCGGCATTGTCGGAGCCGATCGATACGGAAAGGACGGCGCCTTGCGCTTAATCTTGGCGAACCCGCGCGGTTTTTGTGCGGGCGTAGTACGGGCGATCGAGATCGTCGAACGGGCGATCGACAGGTTCGGCGCACCGATCTACGTGCGCCACGAAATCGTGCACAACAAGCATGTCGTCGATACGCTACGCGCCAAGGGCGCGGTGTTCGTCGAGGAACTGTCGGAGGTGCCGGCCGGCGCGATGACGGTATTCAGCGCGCACGGTGTCGCCCGTACGGTGGAGGACGAAGCCGCCGCACGCGGTCTGCCGGTGCTCGACGCGACGTGTCCGCTCGTCACCAAGGTGCATATGCAGGGCAGGCGCTACGCCAAGTCCGGCCGCACGCTTGTCCTGATCGGGCACGAGGGCCATGCCGAGGTGGTCGGCACGGTCGGTCAGGTCGATGCGCCGGTGCATCTGGTCTCGTCGGCGGCGGCGGTGGCGGATCTCGATCTGCCGGACGATGCCGAGATCGCCTATATCACCCAGACGACGCTGAGCGTGGACGACACCCGTTCGATCATTGCGGCGCTGAAGGCGCGCTTCCGCAACCTGATCGGCCCGGACGTCTCCGAAATCTGCTACGCCACGCAGAACCGCCAGACCGCGGTGCGCGACCTGTGTCGCGTCGTCGATCTGCTGCTGGTGGTGGGGGCGGAGAACAGCTCGAATTCGAGCCGGCTGCGCGATCTCGGTATCGACGAGGGATTGCCCAGCTACCTCGTCGCGGATGGCAGCGTGCTCGATCCGGCATGGTTCGACGGGATCGGCACGATCGGCCTCACCGCCGGTGCCTCCGCGCCCGACGAGCTGGTCGACGATGTCATCGCCGCGCTGCGCCGGCTCGGACCTGTCGAGGTCAGCCAGCTCGACGGGATCGAAGAGACACTGGAATTTGCCCTGCCGCGTGAGCTAAGAGGGCCGATGATTTTCGCCAGCCGCCCCGCAATGGCGAACTAGGACGTAAAGATATGAGCCTTCCGCTTCCCGCGCTCGCCCGCATCGGCAGCTACACGCTTCGCAAGCACATCGGCGGCGGCAAATACCCGCTCGTGTTGATGCTGGAGCCACTGCTGCGCTGCAACCTCGCTTGCCCGGGCTGCGGCAAGATCGACTATCCCGACGCGATCCTCAATCAGCGGCTGAGCTACGATCAGTGCATGGAGGCGATCGACGAATGCGGCGCCCCCGCCGTGTCGATCGCCGGTGGCGAGCCGCTGCTGCACCGTGATATGCCCCGCATCGTCGAGGGGTATATCGCCAAGAAGAAGTTCGTCATCCTGTGCACCAACGCGCTGCTGATGAAGAAGAAGATCGACGACTATAAGCCATCCAACTTCTTCACCTGGTCGATCCATCTCGACGGCGACAAGGGCATGCACGATCACGCGGTCGATCAGGACGGCACCTACGAGGTTGCGGTCGAGGCGATCGAACTGGCCAAGTCCAAGGGCTTCCGCGTCCAGGTAAACTGCACCGTGTTCGACGGCGCCGATTCGGGCCGGCTCGCGTCGTTCTTCGACGAAATGGAGAAGCGCGGCGTCGAGATCACGCTGTCGCCCGGCTATTCGTACGAGCGCGCCGCCGATCAGGAACATTTCCTGACGCGCGAACGCACCAAGACCTTCTTCCGCGACGTATTCCGCCGCGGCAACGGCGGCAAAGCGTGGACCTTCACCAACTCGCCGCTGTTCCTCGATTTCCTCGCCGGCAACCGGTCGTACGAATGCACGCCGTGGTCGATGCCGCTGCGCACCGTGTTCGGCTGGCAGAAGCCCTGCTACCTCGTTGGTGAAGGCTATGTGCCGACCTTCTCGGAACTGATGGAGGGCACCGACTGGGATCAGTACGGCGTCGGCAAGTACGAGAAATGCTCGAACTGCATGGTCCATTGCGGCTTCGAAGGGACGGCGGCGAGCGAATCGATCCGTAATCCGCTCGCGATGTTCAACGTCGGTCGCAAGGGCATCCGCACCGAAGGCCCGATGGCGCCCGATATCGACCTGTCCAACGCACGCCCCGCCGAGGACGTCCACTCGACCCATGTCGAGCGCGAACTGGCGAAGATCCAGGCGGCCGATCCGACCGGGTTCAAGCGGGTGCAGAAGGTCGCCTGATCGCAAATGCCCGGTCCGCGAGCGCGGGCCGGGTGGCGCGGCGAGCGTGTGACCGGGATAGGTTTCGGTCGGTCGGCCGACTTCGGTTACCCGCCTCGCTCAGGCTCTTGGCATGAGATCGCGCAGCAAAGCCCAAGCCCCCGCTAATGCCTTGAACGCCAGCCCGGCATCGCGACCGGTGCGGACCAGCGCGGACAATTGCGCCGGATGCCGCGCCAGCGAGGCCAGCACGGCACCGAGCGCCATGCCGCCATCGGGCCTCATGCCGACCAGCGCGGCCGGGGGCAGGACGTGATCCGCAGCATCGGAAATCGTGCGCAGGATCGCGAACGGCAGCGCGTGCCGCGCCGCGACGCGCGCAGCGACGTGCGATTCCATATCGACCGCGAGCGCGCCGCTGGTGGCGCGGAGCGCGGCCTTTTGCGCGAGCGTAGCGGCGATGGTGTCGCTGCCGGCGATCGTGCCGCGATGCGCATGGGGCAGGTCGCGCGCCAACGCCTCGACCAGGGCACTTCCCCCGCCTTCGGCCGGGACAGACGAAGGGGCGGCGAGCGTGCCGATCACCACGTCGCCCGGCTTCAGCGCCGGATCGAGTGCGCCTGCGATCCCGCCCGACAGCAGCGCCGTCACGCCGCCCGCTGCGATCGCCGCCTCCAGCGCAGCCTCCAGCCGCATCGGATCACCGCCGCCCGCAATCGCCACGACATCCGTCCCGGCAAAGATCTTCGCCTCACGGGTCAGCCCGCAGGCGACGAGCAGCGTCACATCCCCACCGTGACACGCGCCGAGTTCGACCGCTTCAGATTGCGATACCGCGCCAACGCCCATAGCGGGAAATACTTCGGGTAGCCGTGGTAGCGCAGGTAGAACACGCGCGGGAAACCGCCGCCGGTGTACATCTCCTGACCCCAAAGCCCATCGGCGTCCTGCGTGTCCGCCAGATGCCGCACCCCGCGCGCCACCGCGTCGCTGTCCACCTCGCCGGCCGCCATCAGGGCCAGCAGCGCCCAGCCGGTTTGCGACGCGGTCGACGGGGCAGGGGTGTAGCCGGCGTACGCGAGGTCATAGCTGTCGCAGTCCTCGCCCCAGCCGCCATCGGCGTTCTGGATCGCCACCAACCAGTCGACCGCCCTGCCCACCATCGGCGACTGCGGATCGATCCCCGCCGCGTTCAGCGCGCACAGCACCGACCAGGTGCCGTAGACGTAGTTCACCCCCCAGCGCCCGAACCAGCTTCCGTCCGGCATCTGCTCGCGCTCGAGGAAGCCGAGCGCCTCCTTCATGCGCGGTGTGTCGCGCGGTTCGCCCAACTGTCCAAGCATCGACACGACCCGCGCCGACACGTCGCTGGTCGGCGGATCGAGCAGCGCGCCGTGATCCGCAAAGGGGATGTTGTTGAGGTAATGATGGTGGTTGTCGGCATCGAACGCGCCCCAGCCGCCACCCTCGCTCTGCAAACCCACGGTCCACTCGACGGCGCGGTCCACGGCCATCCGGTAATCCGCGCCCGATCGCGGGCTCGCGCGGTCCATCGCCATCACCACCACGGCGGTATCGTCGAGATCGGGATAATGCGCGTTGTTGTACTGGAACGCCCAGCCGCCCGGTCGCACGTCCGGCCGCTGATCCGCCCAGTCGCCCTTCACGTCGAGCACCTGCAACGGCCGCAGCCATTCGAGCGCGGCATCGGCGCGGGCGTCATTCTCCGCGCCGCCCGCTTCCAGCATCGCGTGCGCGGCAAGCGCAGTGTCCCACACCGGCGACACGCATGGTTGGCAATACGCCTCGTCGTCCTTCACCACGAGCAGGTTCTCGACCGATTTGCGCGCGATCGCCCGGTGGGGATGATCCTCCGCATAGCCGAGGCAGTCGAACATCATCACGCTGTTCGCCATCGCCGGATAGATCGCGCCGAGCCCATCCTCGCCGTTCAACCGCTCGACCGTGAAGTCGACGCAACGCTGGATCGCGCGCTCACGCGTACCCTTGGGCCACAACCGCTCGACGCGTTTCAGCACCACGTCCAGGCCGTTGAAAAACGTCGTCCAGTCGCGCTTCAGGTCCGCCGCCTTGCTGGCCGGCGGCACCGGACGACCGGTGTAGAGTTCGTCGACCTTGATGCCGCTCGGGTTGCGCGCCACCGGCCGCTTCACCGACAGCACCAGCAGCGGCACGATCACCGTGCGCGCCCAGTACGACATCCTGGAGAGGTGCACCGGGAACCAGCGCGGCAGCAGGATCAGTTCGACCGGCAAGGTCGGCACCGCCGCCCACGGCCCGGCATCGAACAGCGCCAACTGGATGCGGGTGAAGACGTTGGCCGCCTCGGCACCGCCGGCCGCAAGGATCGCGGCCCGCGCCGCCGCCATGTGCGGCGCGTCCACATCGTCGCCGATCATCTTCAGCGCATAATACGCCTTCACGCTCGCGCTCACGTCGAACGCACCGCCGTGGAACAGCGGCCAGCCGTGGTGCGCGCCTTGAATGCGCCGCAGGTAGCGGCCGATCTTCGCCTCAAGCTCCACCGCGCGCGGCTCGCCGAGATAGTGGCGCAGCAGCACGTATTCGGCGGGGATGGTCGCGTCCGCCTCAAGCTCGAACACCCAGTGCCCGTCCGGCCTCTGCGCGGCGGCGAGCGCTTGCGCCGCGCGGGTGGTGGCGCGGTCGGCGAGGGTGACGAGATCGGGGGAATCGAGAACGGTAGCCATCGCGCGCGCCTATACCAGCCGGGCGTCCGCCGCCAAGCGCGCGGCGGTCGCGCCCGACCTGAGCGCGCCCTCGATCGTCGCGGGCAGGCCGGTCTGCGTCCAGTCGCCGGCGAGGAACAGGTTGCGCCAGCGTGTCGCGGCAGGCGGGCGGCGGCGTTCCTGCGCGGGCGTGGCGGCGAAGGTGGCGCGCTTCTCCTTGACGATCTGCCAGCGTGGCAGCTCGGGCGGCAGCTTGTGGATCGCGGCGATATCCGCCCAAAACGCGGCGGCGAGTTCCGCGCGATCGGTGTCGATCATGCGATCGGCGGCGCTGACCGTCACCGAAAAACGATCCTCGAACGCGAAGATCCACTCCGCCGTGCCGCCGATCACGCCGACCATCGGCGTGGCACCGGCGGGCGGAACACAGGCGAAATGCGCGTTGACGATGGCGCGGTAGTCGTCCGGCACGGTCAGTTCCGGCACGAGCCCTTCGGCGATCCACGGCGGCACCGCGAGGATGATCATCTCGTCCGGCGCAACCGCGTCCTCGCCGCCGCCAAAATCGAGCGCAACCACGCGGTCACCCTCGAAGCGCAATGCGCGCAGGCGCTGCTTCAACGTCACGCTCGTCTGATTGCGCACCAGCCAGTCGAGCGCGGGATCGACGAACGCGGCGGCGAGCGTCGGCTCGGCGATGCGCGGCCGCATCGCGCGCCCGCCACGCCCAAGCGTCTGGTTGATGATCGCGGCGGTCAGCGTCGCATCGCCGTCCTCGGGCGCGGTGTTGAGCGCGGCGAGCAGGACGGGCTCCAGCAGCCGCTCCCACAGTACGCCGTCGGTGACGGTGCGATCGGCAACGGTCTGGCCGGGCGCTGCGCGGGTGAGCGCGGCCAGTCGCAGATAGTCGCGTGCCGTCGTACCCGGCACGCGCCGCGCATCCGAGAAGATCCACCACGGCAACCGCCCCGCATTCGGCCGGAACGCCCAGCGTTCCCCGGTACGGCGATCGGCGAAGTCGAACTCCGCCTCGTCCGGCCCGGCCAGCCGATCGCTCGCGCCGATCGTGGCGAGGTAATGCGCCACCGCTTCATTGCCCGACAGCACCAGATGGTTGCCATTGTCGATCACGCGATCGAGCTGTGGATCATGATAGCTGCGGCAGCGCCCGCCCGCCTGCGCCGCGCCGTCGGACACCGCCACGCTGAACCCTGCGCGCGTGAGGTCGACCGCCGCCGACAGCCCCGCCATGCCGGCACCGATCACGCGCGCGCGGCGGGTCATCGGAACATCCACAGCCGTAGGGCGGTGAGGATCAGCGCGGGCTTGTTGGTGCGGATGCGCGTGCGCGGGGGTGCCCAGCCGGTCCGCTCCATCCGCGACAGGATCGGCGCGTACACCGCCGCCATCAGGCGCGGCGCGATCAGATGGCCGCGCGGGCGCGTCGCCAGGATCGCGTTGGCCTCGGCATAATGGCTGTGCGCGATGGTGGCGAGCGGCCGGCAGGCGGCGTCGATGCGGGGATCGTTCACCACCTGCACCGGCGTGGTAAAGGGGATACCGGCGGCGGTGAGATGCTCTCCCGCCAGATACACGCGGCCGATCGCGGCATCCTCGTCCACGTCGCGCAGGATGTTGGTGAATTGCAGCGCGCGGCCGAGGTGGTGCGACAGCGCCACGCCGGTCTCCCGCTCCATGCCGAAGATGTTGACCGACAGCCGCCCCACCGCCGACGCCACCCGGTCGCAATACAGATCGAGCGTCGCGAACGGCACCCAGCGCAGGTCCGCTTCGACATCCATCGCCATGCCGTCGATCACCGCGAGAAAGTCCGCCTTCTGCAAATCGAAGCGCCGCACCGCCTCCGCCACGATGCTCGCCTGGCCGGGCTCACCGCCTGCGTACAGCGCCTCGATATCGCTGCGCCACGCCGCCAGCGCGATCGCCCGACCGGCGCGGTCGCCCTGCTGGTCGTCGGCAATGTCATCCACTGCGCGACAGAAGGCGTAAACCGCGTACATCGCCTCGCGCTCGGCCTTGGGCAGCACGCGCATGCCGGCGTAGAAGCTGCTGCCGGACACTTGCGATTGCAGCGAGGCGGGGGTGTGCTTGGCGTTCATGCTCGCCCCACCAGATAGCCGATCGTCGCGCCGGCGGCGAGCCGTGCCGCCTCGAACTTGGTGTGATGCACGCGCTCGGCAAGCGGGTCACGCTTCTTCACACGCCGTGTGAGGTCCTCGGCAAGTCGCTGGATGATCGCCACCTCCATCCCCAGCCGGCGATCGCGGATGCCGCGCGCGAATGGGGCGGATTGCGCGAGCAACTCCAGCGTCCTGTTGCCAAGATCGATGATCGTCCCGTGCAGCGCCGGCGTCGACACGTCCAGCCCGAGATCGGTCACATACGCCCCCCGCCGCGACAGCGCAGCGAGCGGCACGTAGACGCGCCCGATCGCGCGGTAATCCTTGCCGCAATCCTGAAGGTGATTGATGATCTGCAAGGCTGCACACAGCGCGTCGTTGGCGGGCCACAGCGCACGATCCTCACCATGCACGTCGAGCACGTAACGCCCGACCGGCATGGCGGAATAGCGGCAATAGTCGATCAGATCGTCCCACGTCTGGTAGCGGTCGATCGTGCAATCGCGCTCGAATGCGGTGAGCAGGTCGAGCGCATGGACCGGATCGAGTCCGCGCGCCGCCATGACCTCCCTCAGGGCGCGCGATGGCGCATCCGCGTCGCTCGTCCCCGCGATGGTGGCGCGCATCGCAGCGAGCAGCGCGAGCTTCTCGTCCGCGCTGGCGCTCGCATTGTCGGCGACGTCGTCGGCGGCGCGCGCGAAGCGGTAGAACGCCATGATCGGCGCGCGATGCTCCTTCTTGAGCAGCACGGAAGCGACGGGAAAATTCTCGTCCCTGTGCCCCTTGCCCGAGGCGAGTGTGTCGGCGGCCGCGCTCACGCGTGCAGATCCGCCTGCGCGCGGCCCTTCCACATGCCGCCGCGCCCACGCGCATGCTGCCACGCGGACAGCAGCGTACACGCCGCATAGAAACTGGCGATCGCCGGCAGCGCCACGCCCCACAAAGGCGAGCGACGATAGAAACGCAGCATCGGTTGGAACAAGATCGCCATCAAAATCCATGCGGTAAGCCCGAGCGCCTGCGCATAGCCGCGCGCGAACACCGCAAGCAATGGCGGCGCGAGATAGGTGAGCGCGAGACCGAGGGTGGTGCCCGCCAGCAACACCGGCGAATAGCGGAGTTGCGCATAGGCCGAACGCGAGATCATCGCGGCGACCGATCCGGCGGTGTCGTACACCCGGACGCTGCGCGACCGGCTGGTCAGCCCGAGCCAGATGTCGCCATGCCGCTTCATCAGCGCACCGAACGCGCAATCGTCGATCAGCGCGCCCCGCACCGCAGCGATACCGCCCGCCGCCTCCAAGGCGCTACGCTCGACCAGCATCACGCCGCCCGCCGCCCCGCCGACACCGCGCCCGCGCGCGTTCACCGTGCCGAACGGATACAGCATCTGGAAGAACCACACGAACGCGGGGATCAGCGCGCGTTCGGCAAAACTCACGCAGCGCAGCCGCGCCATTAACGACACCAGCACGCGGCGGTCTCCGGTCGCCCGCGCGACGAGGCTGCGCAGCGTGTCGGCGTCATGTGCGATGTCGGCGTCGGTCAGCAGCAGGTAATCGGCATCGCCCGCCGCCGCGATGCCCTGCGACACTGCCCATAATTTGCCCGTCCAGCCGCGTGCCAGCGGCGCGCCCGGCAGGATCGTCAGCCGCCCCGGCCGCGTCGCGGCGGCGCGGGCGATGTTGGCGGTGTTGTCGCTGCTGCCGTCATCGACCAGGATGATGCGGAAATCGCCGGGGTAATCCTGCGTGACGAGGCTGCCGATCGACTGCGCGATCACCTCCGCCTCGTCACGCGCGGGCACCACCGCCACCACGGAGGGCCAGCGCACGGGTTCGGCAAGCGGCAGCGCGTCACGCTCGCGCGCCAGCCAGAACCAATCCCGCCCGAGCGCGATCCCCAGCCAGATCGCCACCGTCAACGCAGCGAGCCAGATCACCGGATCATCCCCGCGCCGCGGAACCAGTCGATCGCGTCACGCAGCGCCTCGACGTGCGGCCGCGCACGATACCCGAGTTCGCCTTCCGCCTTGGCGCTGGAGTAATACATCGCGTGGCCCGCCATCTTGAGCGAGTCGATGGTCAGGAACGGCTCCTTGCCCGTCACCCGCGCGAGCATCTCGTTCGCCCAGGCCAGCGGGTATAGCGGCCCACGCGGCAACGCCACGGTCGGGGCCTTGCGCCCCACCAGCCCGGCGATCTCGCCCAGCATCGTGCCGAGCGACACGTCCTGCCCGCCAAGGACGTAGCGCTCGCCGATCTTTCCTTTCGCCATTGCGAGCAGATGCCCGTCCGCCACGTCATCGACATGGACGAGGTTCAGCCCGCTATCGACATAGGCCGGCATCTTGCCCGATGCCGCCTCGACGATGATCCGCCCGGTCGGCGTGGGCCGCACGTCGCGCGGGCCGATCGGCGTGGAGGGGTTGACGATCACCACCGGCAGGCCGTCCGCCGCCATCGCCTCGACCAGCCGTTCCGCCACGACCTTGCTGCGCTTGTACGCGCCGACCGCCTGTTCGGGCGTGGCGGGCCGCGTTTCGTCGGACGGGCGGGCAGGGTCGGGCAGGAGGGTGGCGACGCTGCTGGTGTAGACGATCCGCGCTACGCCGGCATCGCGCGCCGCCTCCATCACATTGCGCGTACTGGCGAGATTGTTGCGGACGATCTCCTCCGGGTCGGGCGCCCAGATGCGGTAATCGGCGGCGACGTGGAACAGGTGGCGCACGCCCGTCATCGCGCGGCGCATGGCAGCGGGGTCGCGCGCGTCGCCCTCGACCAGATCACCCGGGAAATCGACGAGATTGGCACGCGGGCTGCTCGCCCGCACCAGCCCGCGCACGGTGCGCCCCTCCGCCGCAAGCTGCCGCGCGACGGCTGAGCCGACGAAGCCCGACACGCCCGTGACGAGAACCAGATCGCTGCTGTCCATCCGCGCCCCTTTACCGAAACTCGTGGCGGAAGGAAGGCAGGTCGGCTTCCACGTTTCCCCGGCGCGAACGGTGAAGCGCCGCTGACGCGGGCATGACGTTTTCGACACGACGGCCGCGGGCGGTTTCAACCGATCCGAAACGGCTCTATGGGCGCGGGCATGGCGATGTTCGCGGAATTTGTCGGATCGGTGGCGCTCACGCTCGCAGGTGTCGGCATCGTCTGGACGTTCGCCGCGACGATCGTCTTGCGCCGCTTTTTTAATCGCGCCGCGCCGGTCGCCGATACGCGCACCGGCGTGACCATCCTCAAGCCGCTCCACGGCGCGGAGCCGCGCCTGTTCGACAATCTCGCCAGCTTTTTGATGCAGACGCACGGCGGGCCGATCCAGCTGTTGTGCGGCGTGCAGCGCGCCGATGATCCCGCGATCGGCGTGGTCGAGGCACTGCGCCGCCGCTTCCCCGATGCGACGATCGACCTGATCGTCGACGGCACCTGCCACGGATCGAGCGGCAAGATCTCCAACCTCGCCAATATGGAGCCCCGGATCCGCCACCCGGTGGTGATGCTCAGCGACAGCGACATCGCGGTCGGTCTGGACTATGTCGCGCAACTGCTCGCCGCGCTCGATGCGCCGGGCGTGGGTGTCGCCACCTGCGCCTATCACGGGCGCGGCGACGCCGGCTTCTGGTCGCGTCTGGGTGCTGCTGGCACCGACTGGCAGTTCCTGCCGGGCCTGACCTTCGGCGTCGTCAATCGACTGGCAAGCCCGTGCATGGGGTCCACCATCGCGATGCGCCGCGACACGCTGGCGCGGATCGGCGGCTTCGCACGCTTCGCGGATGTGCTGGCGGATGATTACGCGATTGGCGTGGCGGTACGCGGCCTCGGCCTGTCGGTGGAGATGCCGCCGCTGTTGGTTGTCCACGCATTCGACGAACGCTCCGCCCGCGCGCTGTGGCGGCATGAGTTGCGCTGGGGGGTGACGGTGCGCGATCTGGCGTTTTGCTCCTACCTCGGCATGATCGTCGGTTTTCCCCTGCCGCTGGCATTGTTTGCCGCACTGTGGTGGCCGTTAGCCGGAGCGGTTTTCGCGGTAGCCGCGCTTGGCGTCCGCCTTTTCGCCGCAATTTCCGCCGAACGGGTGGCCGGCGCGCGGGCCGCGCCGCTCTGGGTGTTGCCGTTGCGCGACATGTTCGGATTCGCGGTCTATTGCGCCAGCTTCTTCGTCCGCTCGGTTGATTGGCGCGGCGCGACGCTTAGAATAAGACCAAACGGCCACGTCGCTGCGGCCCCGGAGACTTCACCATGATGCGTTCGCTTTTCCTGCAAGGCCCTTCGTTCGACGGTTACGACGGCGGGGCCGGTGCGCGCTATCAGATGAAGCGCGAGGTCAAGTCGTTCTGGTATCCAACGTGGCTGGCGCAGCCCGCCGCGCTGGTGCCCGGATCGAAGCTGATCGACGCGCCCGCGCACGACCAGTCGTGGGACGACATCAAGCATGAGGTCGACGGCATGGAGTTGATCGTGCTCCACACCTCGACGCCGAGCTTCGCGCAGGACGTGAAGTGCGCCGAGCTGATCCGCGCGCGCAACCCGACCGCGCTGATCGGCCTGGTCGGTGCCAAGGTCGCGGTCGAGCCGGACAAGAGCCTCGCCGCGACGCCTGTGATCGACTTCGTCGCGCGCGAGGAATATGATTTCACGATCCTGGAAATCGCCGAGGGCCGCCCGCTCGCGGAGGTGGACGGCATCACCTGGCGGGCGCCGGACGGTTCGTTCGTCCACAATAAGAACCGCGCGATGATCGAGGACATGGATGTCCTGCCGATGGTGTCGCCGATCTACAAGCGCGACCTCCAGATCGAGAAGTATTTCGGCGGGTACCTCAAGCATCCGTACGTCAGCTTCTACACGGGCCGCGGTTGCAAGAGCCGCTGCACCTTCTGCCTGTGGCCGCAGACCATCGGTGGTCACAACTACCGTGGCCGCTCCGTGGCCAAGGTGGTCGAGGAAGTGAAGTACATCATGGAGAACATCCCCGAGACCAAGGAGATCTTCTTCGACGACGACACGTTGACCGACATCCATTCGCGCGTTGAGGAAATCGCCGTCGCGCTCGGGCAGCTCGGTTTCGGCAAGCCCGGCTTCCCGATGACGTGGAGCTGCAACGCCAAGGCAAACGTGCCGCGCAAGACGCTGGAAATCCTCAAGGCGAACGGTCTGCGCCTGCTGCTGGTCGGCTATGAGAGCGGCAACCAGCAGATCCTGCACAACATCAAGAAGGGCCTGCGCGTCGACGTCGCCAAGCAGTTCACCAAGGATTGCCACGAACTCGGCATCGTCATCCACGGCACCTTCATCCTCGGCTTGCCCGGTGAGACGGAGGAGACGATCGAGGAGACGATCAACTACGCCAAGGAGATCAACCCGCACACCATCCAGGTGTCGCTGGCGGCGCCGTATCCGGGCACGTTCCTCTACAAGCAGGCGACCGAGAACGGCTGGTTCGACAACAGCAACAGCCTGTTGACCGACGACGGCAACCAGATCGCGCAGCTTTCCTACCCGCATCTGCATGCGAAGGTGATCTTCGACAAGGTCGAGGAATTCTACAAACGCTTCTACTTCCGCCCATCGAAGATCGGTTCGATCGTGTGGGAAATGCTGCGCGACTGGGATATGATGAAGCGCCGTTTGCGCGAGGGTGTCGAGTTCTTCGACTTCCTGCGCCGTCGCAAAGAGGCCGTGTAAGGGTCTGATATCGCTATGAGCGCCTCGGAAATGACGGTGAACGAACGGCTCGCGGCGCGCGGCCTGTTCGAGGATTGGGAGCGCGCGGTGCGCGGGCAAGACCGCGCGACCATGACATTGCTGTTGCGGCGCATCGGCATTCCCAATGCGCCGCGCGTCACCGACGTGGTTCTCGCCGATCCCGCCTTCTACGGCTTCGACCCGGTCTGAGGCGCGAGCGTGCGCACGGTCATCATCAATGCCGACGATTTCGGCGTCTCGGTTCCCGTGAACGAGGCGGTCGAGCAGGCGCATCGGCACGGTATCCTTACCACCACCAGCCTGATGGTGACGGGCGAGGCCTGCGCGGATGCGGTCGCGCGGGCACGTACGATGCCGACGCTCGGCGTAGGGTTGCACATCGCGCTTGCGGAGGTGCCGCCGGCGCTGCCGCCCGAGCGCATCCCGGACCTCGTCGATGCGGACGGCAAGTTCCGCATCGAGGCGCTCGGCACCAGCATCGCGATCCTGCTGCGGCCGGCGGTGCGGCGCCAACTCACCGCCGAGATCGAGGCGCAGTTCCGTTTGTTCCACGCGACCGGCCTGCCGCTCGATCACGTCGATTCGCACAAACACATGCACATGCATCCGGTGATCGCCTCTACGGTGATCGCGGTCGGCAAGCGCTTCGGCATGCGCGCCGGGCGCGCTCCGACCGAACCGCGCGCGATCATCCGCAAGGTCGAGCCGGTGAAGGGCGTGGATATCGCCGCGCCGTTCGCGCGCAGCGTCCGCGCCAAACTGCGCCGCGCCGGCATGGCCGCGCCCGATCATGTGTTCGGCCTCGCCTGGTCGGGCGCCATGACGAGCGCGCGGGTGCGCGGCATCCTCGAACATCTGCCCGAGGGCACCAGCGAGATCTATCTCCACCCGGCGACCAGCGAATACCCGCTGGCAGCATCGGGGTATAAGTATCAGGAAGAACTGGCGGCTTTGCTCGATCCCGCCACGCGCGAGATCATCGTGCGCGACCGGATCGCACTGGCGCGGTTCGCAGATCTGTAGAACGGACAAAAGCGTATGAACTACATCCCCGGCAAGATCGAAGCCGCCGGCCCGGCCCCGGGCGTGCGCGTGCCGCTCGGCAGCGAGGCGCACAAGATCCTGCTGTGCCGTGCGCTCCTCGACACGCACGACCCCTACACGCCCGCGCTGATCGACTGGCCCGAGCTGGAAGAGGAAACCCGCCAGAAGATCGTGTCGCTGCCGATCTGGGACATGGCGGTGCAGACCGAAGGCCGCACCGGCCTGTTCGTGCAGACCTTCGCCGATTTCGTGACCGATCCCGAACTCAAGACCGCGCTCGAGATGGATGCGTTCGAGGAAAAGCGCCACAAGATCGTACTGGCCGACATGGTGCAGCATTACGGCATCGTGCTCGAACCCGAGCCGCCCTACGTCAAGCCGAAGGACGCGGAATGGGCGTTCATGCGCTCCGGCTTTTCGGAGTGTATCGACAGCTTCTTCGGCTTCGGCCTGTTCAAGATCGCCAAGGATACCGGCTTCTTCCCCCCCGAACTGATCGACACGTTCGAACCGGTGATGCGCGAGGAGGGGCGGCACATCCTGTTCTTCGTCAACTGGGTGGCGTGGTGGCGGCGCAACATGCCGTGGTGGCGGCGCCCGTATTTCGAGCTGAAGGTGTGGGCGGTGTGGATGTTCCTGTTCTGGGAACGGCTCGACATGGCCAAGGGCATGGGTGACAATTCGAAGGCGCAGGAAAACAACTTCACGCTGAACGGATCGAAGGAACTGGGCGTGGAAATCAGTTTCCCTGATCTCGCCGCGATCTGCCTGTCCGAGAACGACCGGCGGCTCGCGCCCTATGACGCGCGGCTGATCCGGCCCAAGTTCGTGCCCGGCATGATCCGGCTGGTGCTGCGCTTCATGGGAAAGAAGCCGGCGGCGGCATGAACCGTTTCGCCCGCGCCGGACTGCTGGCGGCGACCCTGTCGGGCATCGGCGTCGCGGCCTGGACGGTGGACGCGGTCGGCACGCGGCGGGTGCTGGCGGCGATGGGGACGATCGGCTGGGCGGGCATGGCTGCGTTCCTGCTCTGCTCGCTCGGCGTGCTGGTGCTGCTTGGTGGCGCGTGGCTGGCATGTGCACCGGGCGAGCCGCTGCGCCGTCTGCCGCTGTTCGTCTGGGCGCGGACCGCTCGAGAAGCCGCGACCGACGTGCTGCCGTTCTCGCAACTTGGCGGCCTTGTCGTCGGTGCGCGTACGCTGGGGGTACGCGGCGTGCGAGATCCGCTGATCTACGCCTCGATGGTCGCCGACATGACCACGGAGATGGCCGCGCAATTGCTGTTCACGATCGGCGGGGTGGCAACGTTGCTCGCGATGCTGACGGCGGGGCCGGAAACCGCGCGGATCGCGCCGCTCGCGATCGGCGGGCTCGGCGTGATGGCGCTGCTGATGATCGTTTTCGTCGTCGGGCAACGACCGGTGCTGCGGCTGGTCGGTAGGGTCGCGGCGCGCATGATCCCCGGCTCGGCCGAGGCGGTGGGCGCGGTGCGAGTGCAGCTTGACGCGGTGTACCGCCAACCGCGCCGTATCCTCGTCGCGTTCCTGCTCAATCTCGCCGCCTGGATCGGCAGTGCGGCCAGCGCGTGGGTGGCGTTGTGGTTCATGGGCTCGCACCTGCCGGTGTGGGCGGTGCTGGCGATCGAGGCGCTGATCTTCACGTTGCGCAGCGTCGCCTTCGCGGTGCCGGGTGCGATCGGCATCCAGGAGGCGGCGTACGCGCTGATCGGCCCGGTGTTCGGGCTGCCACCGACGACCGCATTGGCGCTGTCGCTGCTCAAGCGCGCGCGCGACCTGACGATCGGCGTGCCGGCGATACTGATGTGGCAGGCAGGCGAAGTCGGCGCGCTCGTCATCAAGCGCGAACCGGCGTGACGATCGGCGTTCCCCGCCGCGCTGGCATGACGCTTGGCGCGGCGCTGCTGCTGGTGGCGGCGGTGCAGCTTGCCGCTTACTGGCCGGGTATCATGTATTGGGATGCCGTGCGCCAGTACGGGCAGGCGGTGAGTGGCGACTTCGATGACTGGCACCCGCCGGCGATGGAATGGGTCTGGCGGCGCCTGATCGCGGTCCAGCCCGGCCCCGCGCCGATGCTGCTGTTGCAGGCGGGGCTCTACTGGCTCGGTTTCGGCCTGCTCGCCGGCCGGGCCTGGAACGCGGGCCGTCGGCGGCTCGCGGTGCTGATCGTCTTGCCTGCGCTGCTGCCGTTTGCGCTGGCAACGCTAGGGTCGGTGCTCAAGGACAGCCTCATGGCGGGCGCGCTGCTGGCCGCCGCCGGGCTGACGGCGTGGGCGGGGCGCGAGCGGCACTGGGCGCTGCGCTTGGCTGCGATCGTGCTGCTGCTGTTCGCCGCGACGTTGCGTTTCAACGCGCTCCTCGCCGCGCTGCCGCTGTTGGTGGCGGTCTTTCCGGCGCACTGGCGGCGGTCCCCGGCGCGTCTGGTGGGGTGTATCATCGTGGCGACGCTGGCGCTGGCGGTGGCGATGCCGCTCGCCAACCGCGCGACCGGCGCCCGACCGAGCGGCGTCGCGCTGTCGCTGGTGATCTTCGACCTTGGCGGCATTACCGAGCAGAGCGGCGTCAATGCGTTCCCGCCGCTGCCGGTGGCGAACCCTGTTGCGGTCAATCACCATTGCTACGATCCGGTGCGGTGGGACAGCTATGCGTGGTGGGTTGCCGAGCCGTGCCCGATCGGTTTTGCCGGGGTCCGCGATGCCTTCGCCGCGCATCACCAAAGCCCCTACGTCTTCTGGCTGAGGGCGATCGCCGCGCATCCGATCGCCTATGCCGAGCATCGCCTCCGCCATTCCAACGATAACATGCGTTTCGTCATGGCGCATGATGTCGAACGCCCGGTGCAGCCCCAGTCCGCGCCGAACGACTGGGGCTATCGCATCACGCAGAACCCGATCCAGCGCGGGATCGACTGGCTGGCGGTGCAGACGTGTCGCACGCCGCTGGGCTGGCCGATCTGCTGGATCGCACTGGCGCTGGGGCTGCTCTGGGCCGGATGGGGCGTGGCAGGGGCGATGCCGCTCGCGCTGTCGGCCGCGCTGTACGGTGGCGGCTACCTCGTGCTGAGTGTCGCGTCCGATCTACGCTATCACCTGTGGACGATGCTTGCCGCCGGCCTTGCCTTTGTCGTGGTGGCGGACGCGGTGCCGCGTCGCCGGCTCTTGCTGGCGAGCGTGCCTGCCATCGTCGTGGCGCTGATCGGGACCGCTGCCCGGTTACTGTGGTGATCGCGGCTTGAAGATCCCGCGGCACGCATGACATCGCGAGTGCGTATCCGGAGAGAAGCCCATGAACTACCGAGATTTCCTCAAAACACAGGCATACATGGGCGGTGTCTGGTGTGACGCTGATGACGGCACCACGCTTGCCGTGCGCGATCCCGGTTCCGGCGATCTGCTCGGGACCGTGCCGATGATGGGCGCTGCCGAAACGCGGCGTGCAATTGCCGCCGCCGAGCACGCGATGCCGGCCTGGGCGGCATTGACCGCAAGCGCGCGGGCGAAGATCCTGCGGCGCTTCTTCGACCTGATGGTGACGCACCAGGATGCGCTTGCCGAACTGCTGTCGCGCGAACAGGGCAAACCGTTCGCCGAGGCAAAGGGCGAAATCGCTTATGGTGCGGGCTTCATCGAATGGTTCGCGGAAGAAGGCAAACGCGCGTACGGCGAGGTGATCCCGAGCCATGCCGCCGATCGCCGCATCGTCGTGCTGAAACAGCCGATCGGCGTGGTCGGGGCGATCACGCCGTGGAACTTCCCGAACGCGATGATCACGCGCAAGATCGGGCCGGCGCTGGCGGCGGGCTGTACCGTCGTGCTCAAACCGGCCGAGCAGACGCCGTTCTCCGCGCTCGCGCTGGC
>Ga0265798_10002138_pt1 | contig 29416 bp, 27 predicted proteins | sample P3T30metagenome_FD_192430 | JGI IMG/M metagenome (GOLD analysis project Ga0265798, IMG submission 192430) | Plant litter microbial communities from East Loma Ridge, Irvine, California - P3 T30 | ecosystem: Environmental > Terrestrial > Plant litter > Unclassified | place: USA: California...
ATCCAGATCCAGATTCAAGACATACAGCTGCAACCACATGTCGTTCTCCGTTCGTCGTGCACGCACCGTGGAACTCAAAGAACGTGAAATGACATGCTTGATGAAGGATGAAGGATCGGCGAGAATCGGCAGTGTTCCGCCATGCTTGTTCACGGGACTTCGGGCTTATGTGGAGTCGAGCCCTAATTAGGGTAGCAATTGAAGACACTCCGGACGTCGGGCCGAGTTAGAGTTCAGCTCTCGGCGTATTTCACCGTATACCGATACGGATTTTCTCGCTGCAACGACTGACGGTGGACGTACGCCCATGTTGTTGTTTTGACTTCGTTGTCATTCTCTTAGCATCGTGCTCAGGGTCGTCCAATCTCCCCCGCTCGAGTCATCTACGTTTGGCTCCCTAAGGAAATCGATCCTTGGTGACTTCGTCAACAAAAGGTCTTCTTTGCCTACTATATCTGTTTTCCAAAAATCCTCCATCACTCATCTTTTCCCAAACGATCGATCATACAGAGCGCGCGAGATACTGCTTCACTACTCAATATACAGCCTTCGATTCCAATCGATTCATTTACAACCGACCATCATGACTACGCCGACCCCAGCCACTTCTTGGAAACACAACATCTGCTCCTGCGACGATGCGGGCACATGTTGCGCCGTCATCTGGTGTGGACCATGCATGTTTGGCAGGACCGACCATCGCCTCACACACTTCCCACACAGCCCGGAAGATTCCAACTTCAGCTGGTGCAACTCGTCCTGCATGATCATGTGCTGCGCACTCACCTTTTTCCTTCCTGGCCTCCCCCTTTGGATGCAACGTGACAAGGTCCGCCAGAAGTTTGGAATCCGCGGCGGCGGATGCCTCGATTGCTGCGCGACGTGGTGCTTGCCGTGTTGTACACAGATCCAACAAGACAATGAGCTGCAGGAGCAAGCTCGGTCGTTGATCAGCAGCAATGCTGTCAATCAAGCCTACCAGCAACCAGACACCAAGATGGTTTATGAGCAGCACAACGGACAACAACAGCAACAACAACACATGCAGGGGCCTCCGGCTTACTGATTTAGCATGGGAGACTCGACTGGGGTGGTCTCGACGGCGACGAGTGGTCGTCACTTCGATGGGGTCGCTGGTATATGGATCCTGGAAACGGATAGTTGCATTGCAAGGTGTCGTTTATGGGACTGGTCGATGTGCACAGGACCGGCTGTGCATGAGGAACGATCGACGTTTTGATCCAGCGAGAAGTTCAGACACTTGACTATACGAGGGTTTGAGATGAGATTTGGCGGCCGGAGAATTGTGAGAATTAGACTGTGTAACAAAGGATGTGAAGGAGTAATAATGGATGTAATACACGCGGTAGCGACCGTGAATGTCAAAGACGAATTGGGAATCTATTCACGTTGATTAGAATTGAAGCTCTCATCAGGCCTGCATTGGACAATGTCAAAACTTGGGTAGAATGCTGTACACATGATCGATTTTCCTCGCATCCCGAAAACTTTGTACTGTACTTCGTTGAGCCTTGAACATTGCGGCTGGGGCGTCGGAGCGACGAGTTCAACTCGATGACGAGGTTGTCTCAAATGATTCGCGGTTTTCAATGCGGAACTTGGCCGAAGGGAAACTCCAATAAAGCTTCGTTAGAGAGGGGGGAAGAAAGCGCCTAGACCTTTCTCGAAGGGCCGAATTGTTCTTTACTATACGTAAAGTCCGTATTCTTACAATGAGATTGCAATCCGCCCATTTTACGGCGGGCCTCAAACCTGTATGTGGATTGACTCGAGTAGCGTACGCGTATGTAACAATGTAAGTCGGCACCGATGAGATTGGCATTGTTGCTCCGTTGAAGCACGGCACAGCTAGAGCCTCTGATTGTCAGGTCTTGTTTGAGGGCTTGCTTCGCCCGCAACCATGCTGTCGCTAGCTCGCGCTGATCATCTCTCAGTACGTTGATGCACATGCTCTATACGCCTCGAATACGGATCTTCAAGTGTAGGACATGTACATAAAGGCAAGAGGACGCCGACCCGGAATCTATCTATCTAATCTATCCAATTCCCATCATCAACATGGGTTTTCTTTTCAACCTACGCAACCTGCCTCTGGCCGTTGTCTCTCTGGCCTTCGGAGTCTCAGCGACGTCTCCCACCGACTTGCCTGTCGTCGACCTTGGGTATACGAAGCACCGCGCTTTGTCGTACAATGTTGGTTTGAAGCATTCAGATGATGAAAGGTGGATAGCTAACCAAATCACAGGACACGACAGATGCATACAGCGTAACTGACGCTCCACCTAAATGACATTTGCTCCACAACTAATCGATCTGACAGTTTCTGAACATACGCTACGCTGCTCCTCCCGTTGGAGAGCTCCGCTGGGCTGCTCCTCAGGTGTGTGGCTATAAGCATTCATTGTTCAGATTAGAGGGCTGACATCTCTCAAAGGCACCCGGAGTCAGCACGTCAGCTATCGAAGACGGCAGCCTCGACAGAAAGTGCCCCAATGCCTACCCAAACTGGTTCAGTCTCGCTCCCTCAACGATCCTTTGGATGTATACTGGTGGGAAGCCTAATCTCAACTCAACTGCTTTGCTCAGCTCGTTGGATAAACTGAACAATCAAACGCTTCAAGACGCCAACAACGCTACCCTGGGTTCCCACCCGGACAACAACGAGACGGAAGACTGTCTCTTCCTGGATGTCTACAGCCCCAAGACAGCGCTTGAAAAAGCAGGAAATAGCTTTGGCGCTCCGGTCCTGGTGTACATTCACGGCGGTGGTTATGTCGCAGGATCCAAGGCAGATTTCTCCACTGCCAGTTTGTTCCAGCGGGCTGCCAGCACTGGGCCGCCTGTGGTTTTGGTTTCGCTGAATTACCGACTCGGCGCCCTTGGATTCCTTAATGGCCCGACTGTCCAGAAGGAAGGCCTGGCCAACGCCGGCCTACACGATCAGCGCTTTGCGTTGGAGTGGATCCGAAAGAACATCCACCTCTTTGGCGGAGATCCTACGAAAGTGACAGTCTGGGGAGGATCAGCTGGCGCCGGAAGCATCATCCAACAAATCACTGTGCGTATGATTATTCAGGCTTTCCCGAACCTTACCTAATCTCCTAACAGGCTTACGGCGGACGCGGCGGCGCACTTCCATTCCAACAAGCTATCCTCGAGTCCCCAGGTCTCACTCAAACATCATCTCCTATTGTGGAAGAGAACCAAACACAGACCTTCACTTCCTGGCTCAACGCTACCACCATCGACGAAGCTCGCAATGCCTCCACCGAGGAGGTGATCAGAGCCAACTACCTTGCCATCTCCGTTGCAGACTATGGTTCGTACGGATACGGACCCGCGGTCGACGGAGACTTCGTTCCTGCCCTCCCGAGTGTGCTCATCCGCAGCGGCCGCTTCGATCAGTCGATCCGCTTGTTAATGTTCCACACTGCCAGAGAAGGGTATGGATCCAGTCCACCTCAAATGCAGAGCGACAACGATTTCGAGAAATTCGTCCTTGGGGCGTTCCCAGGCTTGGCCGCTTCTCCCGACACTCTCAAGTACATCGTCACCGAATTGTACCCATCCGTCTTTGACGGTTCCCAAGCTCTCGCCTATACGAGCCAGTACGAACGCGCTGCAGCTTTCATGACTGAGGCTTTCGCCACATGTGGCGTATCTTATTTCGGCGATGCGCTTCCGTTCAACTCGTGGTCGTCCGACTTTGTCATCTATCCCTCCCTGCACGAGACGGAAGCAACGTACACGTTGTACGCTGGGAGGTACTCCAACGTAAGCCGGGTCGACGGCAACTCGACTACCTGGTCGACCGAACAGATCGCCCATGTCGTTCAAGGCTATATTTCGAGGTTCGCTCAGTTCGGCGATCCCAACGGCGACGACACTCCTTACTGGCCGGTGTACGGCATGAATGCTACTGCGAATATTGTCAACACTACTGGGTTTACCATCGGAAAAGAGTCATCTGCTAACCACCGTTGCGAGTGGTGGAGCAAGGGACTGTACTATTAGGCCTCTTGCCAGAACTTGGACTTCGACACGGTACGCACTGTGTCTCCGAGGATCGATGGCAATCTTTCGTGTCTGTCTAAGAACAACCAACTCTCATATGTAATTCAAGAGGACGCTGGCCTGAGTTAGACCGCTGACTATCGCCTGTGGATTCAGCAATCACCTTTCTTTTCTCCCTTATATCTTGTTTCATTTTCTCTTGTATACACAAAAAAAACCACACGGACAAATTGTCCGACACTTCAATACCAATAATCAATTACATCAATGGCGCAACTGAGTTTCGTCAAGGCCGAACGACGAACGACAAATCTTGATCTCAAAGACGCCCATGTGCAGGTTTGCAACGAACTGTCGGTCGATCGCCGCCCATTCACCCCTACCAGCGTCATCACCCAGCTCTGACGCCAATCTAACAACCTCCACCTCTGCTAATGGTCAGATCTATTCTTTCAACATAGGCTTGATCCCATGGACCATGGATCGGCAGATTACGTACCCCATAGTGGCTACATTTGCTCCGATTCCAGCCATAGTGGCCCTCTTCCGCCGGTCTCGCTTCGCTTGTTTGATGTATGCTTTTTGATACTTCTTTTGCGTCTTCTTGTCGATGGGATATCCGCGGTGATGGCATTGACAGGAAGGTGAGTATCGGTCTTGCCAGTTGGGTTTTGAAGAGGCGCAGCCCATATTTGATGGAGTTCGTTGTTTGGTTTGATGATGTTGACTGTCGTGAATGTGAGAAGTGTTTGGTGATCGATTGGGAGTATCGAATTGAAGGTTAGATCGAATGATGGCACCGTATGGGCTGTGGACGGTTTTCAGCCCTGGTGGTGGAAAGTTGTTGGACACTTATAGTTCGATGTTGCTCAGAACCTGACTGCGTCTTGCTGATGGAGCCTTGAGCGGCAGGTCACTCACACGTGCATTGCTGCCTAGATACTAAGCTCCGTGTAACGACCACTGTCTAGTCTAAATCGAGAAACAGTCTCGCGGCGCTAGTATAGTATAACATGGTATCGATCGAGCGCACGAGCACGAGCACGGTATTGCCGAAGACTCTAACAGCCAATCCTGGATATTCAAGTTCATCATGTGCATCACTTGTTCCGCGTCTTTGAGGTGTCGCTACTGAGGCGCTGCAGTCGTGGTCTACAGATTACTGGTCGAGCAAGGACGGGACCACGGAGGTAGCCGATTGTGGGGGACATTATCTCTCCGATTATTTGTAACTCTCAACTGATCTACTTGTGGTGATTTCGAAAACTTCAGAATCTCGCTCGACTACGCGACTTGACGATGGTGGGTCAATCATCTGCACTTCCGCTGCTTCTTGCTCTCCTCCAACACCTTCACGTACTTGTACATTGCGTTTCTAAGCCTAGGCAAATAGCTCGGAGACTCGCAACGAACGAAGTCAGTGAATTGCTTGACTAATCCGGCCACTAGATCACGGGCTTGTGTCCCCGGTAAAGCACCTACGAAGGGATTCAACTGTCTGCGCATATCCTCCGGGAGACCGAGTGCATCAGCGATCAATGGAAGATCTGAGTAGCTGCCGTGAGCGGTGTCGCCGATTGTGACAGCCGCTTTGGTGACTTTTTGTGTTGCGTTCCAGGCCGCAGACCAGCTGTCGTCGGTTGTCAAATTCTTTCCATCGTGAGACACAATCATGAGTGGTTTCGCCGCACCCTTGGACATCAGTGCTCCGAAGAAAGTCCCATCGAGGTTGATGGCGCCGTTCAACCGCTTGTCAGACAGAGTGGCCGCAGCTGCTGTGGCTCCGCCGAGCGAGTGCCCGAAAATCGTGTACTGCTCATTGTTCTTCGCGCAGGGTCGTCCACCGAAGAGCTTCTGACTCGTGCTTTCTAGCCTTAGTTCATCCAAGACGAACGATATGTCTTGCACGCGAACGTCAAGCGCGGCAAGGACCTGTTCGTCCGAATCGATTTCGGCAGCAATTACGGTCGAGCCGTCTTCAAACTCCACGATGTCTGCGTCGTAGGCGTGGTCGATCGTGATGACGTTGAAGCCTTCACTCGCGAGAGATTGAGCCATACCGCTATAGAGCAGCCTGGAGTTGCCGAGTCCAGGAGAAAAGAGCAATGTTGGGAAGACTTGATTTCTAATGCTCGGGCGGCCGTGAGGCTTGCATAGAGTGATATTGAAGGAAGCAAAGGTGTTGTTGGGGATTCCGTAAGCTTTGTACTCAGCATCGAGAAACGCGGCGGTAGTCTCTGGCATGTAGGGAGATGGTAGATCCAAGCATTCTCCACGCAGAGCAACAGGATAGAAGGAGGACACCATCAATCTCCGATCCTGCGTGATGCCGACGGCGGCGGCGAAAGGGTCGTGACGAGAATGGTCGATCAGCATCATCTGAGACGAGCCTGTGCCGTATCTTCCGTTTGGACTAGGCAGATCGATGGCAGTTGTGGTGGTCGCCAGGGCCAAGCCCAGAAGTGAAGCATTGATGAGTAGCATGATGGAGATGGGGTCGGTTGCGTTGGAGGCGATTTGAGTGATGTTAGCGATGGATGAGATGATGTCGTGGTGAGGGCAGTGAGATGGACACGCATGGTATTCTTATACAGTTGTCTTGCAACATTGTACACAGGACTGATCTGAGCATGTCAAGGACTCGAGTGTAGCGCCGCAAGATTACTTCTCAAAGCGGTTTGGTCTTGAGAGAAGATCGGACGCGTGTCTGGGCGACATTGAGATGAGAGGGGGAAGTGCCATCCATTGTCATGGCGTTGGTAAGCACAGGGCGATTCTGGATCATGATGGGAAGTTGTTGCATGGCTTGGACGGTGTTCTCATGGCGAGGTGTCGGAGCTGAACACGCGAACTCAAGAGTGGATCGACAACAATTTTAGCGCCGCGAGACCATTGCCAGATCGGGCATGGCTCCTCGGTTCAATGCATCTCCAGATCCACCCACGTGGATCTCCGGGCTGTGCCGGTAACTCTCACTTCGAGGCTCTGGCTGTGAGCTCTTTCCTTCTGACTGTAACATTATTCCAGCATGAAGCACAAGTCAAGGCAGCGATGGTCATCGGGCCTTACGACAAAAGACTCAAGCGCTCGAGATGCTTGAATTGCATCGCACGTCACACCAAAGTAAGAGAAACGTGGTCCGCGGACTAACATCGACGCCGGCCTGATAATCGTTTAGTGTTCAGCTGGAACGCCCTGCTTGCCTTGTCAAAAAGCTTCAATTGTCTGTCGGTTTGCGGGTGCAACAAGTCCGATCATTCGACTACATAATGACCGCCCTTTGTTACTTTCCACGGCTGCACTCTCGAAGACTCCCGCTGTCGACCAACAGAGCGTGTTCTTCCAGCACTTCTTCCAGGGCTTTCTGCCTCGCAACAACTTCTCAGGTGGAGCCGGCGAGTGGACGACTTATGCCGCGTCACAGCTATCGCAGTGTCGCGGGCATCACTCAGCGCTCTCAAGCCTAGGGGCTCTTGTCTTACACTCCAGCAATCGAGCAAGTCGTCACGGTGCATCTGTACTTCAACAAGCCATTCAGTCGTATCAAGACAGTGTGACATGTCTTCAAGGCTGGATCAATCGAGGTCAAGACTCGTGGGATCCACTGAGGATGCTGTCCCTGGCTTTCTTGTTGTCGCTGTTCGAGGTGTGTAACAGTGCTCCTAAGGCAAGTAGCACATATCACTGACGAGGACCTCTAGTTGATGTACGACTCCACAGGTGTAGGCTGGAACGCTCACATGGGATTCGGAACGTCGGTCCTTTTGGAAACTTTGGGTCCAGATTCATTCTGTGCGCCTCAAAGTGTTGCCATTTACCGTGAGATCAGACTGTTTGAGATCAGTCGCGCTGCTCTATTTCAACAATCGACCATTCTGGCGAACGACAAGTGGCTGTTGTTCGATCAGGCGAGTCGCATCGTTGGTGGCGGATCTCCTACTCTCTTCGAAGAGGCTTTTGACCTCTTTATCAAGATTGTGATTTTGCACCAGAGGTTCGTCGCTATCTCTTTTCCGTCTCAGTTTGGAGTACTGCTAACATTGGTCGGATAGAGCGATCGAATTGGAGAGCTTGCCGGATATTGGACACTGCTCACTCGCCAACTTCGCCCAGAGTCTCAGCTGGCAACTCAACCACTTCAAGCATACCCTCACGATTTCAGTCCCAAAGCCCGAAACAAACATCGCCAGCATCTACTACCACGCCATGTCAATTTACCTCTCCGGCCTGTGCGACTATCAAGTCCTTCCCGAGGACGTCAATCTCTCATTACAAGAGGAAGAGGTCCAACATCACGCCGAGAGCATCATCTCCAGGTGCGGTAAAGCGCTGGAAGCAGGTCAGATCTCTGCAGTCCTTCTTTTGCTGCCATTGCGCGTCGCTGGCAATCGATGTCGGACTTGGGAGGGGTGTGGCGAGATTCTGAGGATGTTGCAATTGATTGAGGGGGTCTTTGGAGTGGCGGCTGCTTTCAAGGGAGAGTTGATGGGGATTTGGGCTGAGCGTGAGGATATGGTAATAATTTCCTAGCTCGTCTGTGTCTCCGGAGTACCGCCGATGTTGAGCTCACATCTCACAAAGCTGTAGTTCTAGATCACTGGGGTGTAGGTTTGACTTGACGATATGTATAGACGTTTTATCAATCGCCGTATGCATGGCAATCGCACGCTACATCCATGGCTCCCATCTTCGGACCGATGCCAAAGCGGCGAATGAGACCGACGACAATTGCTTCAAAGTCTCGTATGCAGCTCGTCTTCGGCGTCTGGCGATCGCCCCCAAATGCCGACTCTTTCCGATACAAGAAACGCCACGCGGGATCGCTAGACAGCATGGTGCTTAACCCGGCCTAAGCGGCGAATGCGAGTCTCGGCAGTGCCACTGGCCGCACCTTTGGCGCAGGTCACACGACGCTCACGTGCCTCGATCTCTGCAACATGCAACTCAGAAGTCTCAGAGCCTCACGCGGGCCATTCCGTGGTATCGGTTTCTGCCCTTGAACCGTCGTGAAGCCGGCTCCACCGACTCATCTAGTCGCTCTCCGGCGGCGGGGTCCCCATGGTCATCTGTGGAGGAAACGAAACCCTAAGCCGTGCGTAGCAATGCGTATAAAGTTCGGAGGATGCCCTCGCAAAAGAGCGGTGGATCCTCGTCGACTCTCTTCCATTGCCCCCTCTCTAGCACTTTTCAGGGCGAAAACAACCTCTCAGACGCCCCATTGCCCATCATGGCGACGAAAACAAGCAACGATTCAATGCAAAATGAAGAACTCGGAGGCAAGGCGAATGCGCTGCACGATGAGGTCCTGGTCGACCCAGAGCTCATGAACGACGCGTTCATGGCGGAGAACCGAGAGCATGAGATGGGACTGTGGGTGAGTTGACGTGACGGAAACGGAAACGGATGCAAACGTGATGGACAACTACTGATTGCCTATTAGCAAGCGATGAAAGCTCACCCAACAGCGTGTTTCTGGGCGTTCATGATGTGTTTCACCATCGTAAGTCGTGTAGTGCCGACCAGGGACATGTTCGATCAGTGTTAACATTTCGCTTCACAGGTCATGGAGTCCTTCTGCATGTTCTTGAGCGGTAACTTTGTCGCCCTGCCCTACTTCAAGGAAAGATACGGAGTTGAGATCGGCCTCAACGCCGCGGGAGTCATGGAACACGCAATCCCGACCAAATGGCAGTCATCTCTCTTCCAAGCCGGACAGTGTGGTGCATTCGTTGGAGTGCTTCTTGCCGGACCCGTTACCAACCGATTGGGCTACCGGTGGACGACACTGCTTGCTCTGTTCATGATGAATGCTACCATCTTCATCACCTTCTTCGTAAGTCTTGTAATCTCGAGGTAACAACGGCTTTGCTAACAACATCCAGGCCGACTCTCTCGAAGTCCTCGTCATCGGACAAGCATTCGAAGGTGTTCCGTGGGGCTTCTTCATTGCCAACAGTCCCGCCTACGCTAGTGAGATCGTCCCGTTGGCATTGAGAAGCGCATGTGCCGCAACTCTGCAGATGAGCTGGGCCATCGGAAGCATCATCGTCGCCGGAATTTCCTACGCCTACAACCAGCGTGACGACCAGTGGAGCTGGAGAATGCCAGCCGCGCTCCAATGGATCTTCCCTGTAAGTGCCCTTGAATATTCAAGTTTACTCATACACCCATACTGACATCACATAGATCCCACTCCTCGTTCTCCTCTTTTTCGCCCCGGAATCTCCATGGTGGCTCATCCGCCGCGGCCGCAAAGAAGAAGCATTGCGCTCCATCAAACGCCTCGGCTACAACACCCAACAAGGCGCCTCCGAAGCATTCTCTATGATTGAGCGCACGATCGAGATTGAGGCCCACATTGGTGGCACTGCTTCGCTCCTGGATCTCTGGAAGGGCACCGACCTCCGCCGTACAGTCATCACCTGCTTGGTCTACGCATCACAGAACTTTGCCGGAAACCTGATCGCCAACCAAGCCACCTTCTTTTTCGAGCGCGCAGGAATGGACGTGAGTATCCTCCACCGAACAAAGCTTTGACAGATTCGAACCCGACTGATATGGCAATCACAGACAAACTTCTCCTTCCAGCTCGGCCTCATCAACTCTTGCCTCCAACTCGTCGCCACCATCCTCTCCATTCCCCTCGGCGCCTACTTCGGCCGCCGTGATATCTTCCTCTACGGTGCCGCCACGAACTGCACCTTCCTCATGCTCCTCGGCGTCTGCGCCTCGATCCCGCAGAACAACGGAACGAACTACGCTCAAGCCATCTTCGGCATCCTCATCTCCTTCGTCTACGCCGGAACCCTGGGTCCCATCTCGTACTCCATCATCGCCGAGACCAGCTCTGTGCGCCTGAGAGCGCTCTCCACTGGAGTCGGACGCGGTGCGTACTACGTCGCCGAGATCCCGATGATCTACCTCGCCAGCCAGATGCTGAACCCTACCGGCTGGAACCTCGCAGGCAAGTGTGGGTATGTCTGGGGCGGTACCGCGGCTGTGTGCTTCGCGTCGGCCTTCTTTGGCTTGCCTGAGCTGAAGGGCAGGAGTTATCGCGAGTTGGACATCTTGTTCAACCGCAAGGTGCCTGCGAGGCAGTTCAAGAAGACGGTTATTGATGTCAAGGACAACCACTAGAGGATGGCATGTCACTCTTGTGGGGGAGAAAAGATTAGACGGACGAGAGAGTTCGCATTGCTCGGATGCAATTTTTGTACATACGACTTTTAACGATGATTCTGAACACTTATCACATTTTGCTTGTGTTGTTGCAGTCCTCTCCAGACCCGAATATACAGACTGGGCGGGAAGACGAGCCTTCGTATCAGCTCGAGGTCTCGACTTCGAAGCGCCAAAGTCGTTGCCAATGAGTGAGGGAAATGCTTTGACAGAAGAGAAAGCAACGAGTTCTAGAACCTGGTAACCGAAAGGAAAACACCGTCCTAGGCAAAGTCTCTCTTTCGGTAAGCTTTAGCATGTGAGCTCCAGACACTGGGAAACTAACAAACAATTACTCTCCTTCGCTTGGTGCGACATCCGAATGCTTTCGAGAGGCACGACGATGGCTGGCGCAACCTCAACCCACACAACGAACGTCCTATCGAGTGAAGGCCTTGTGGCTGGGCGCCTCCCTCCGACCTCGTACCTACAGCACTGGAACAAATAATGCGTCGATAGCTCCTTGCATGCAGAGTGCATTCGCCATGCATGACTGCGTCGGGTTCCTGGAACTCGCTCGCGCCGGATTCATGCAAGTCGGCGGCCTAATTCTTCACTGACGTCTGTCTGCGAATCTACGATTGCTAGCCCGCCATGTTCTTTTGCAACTCGATGCTGGTATTGGTTCTGCGAGCCCCAGTCAGATGCAGCGATAGGGTAGCCCCGGCAAGAGCATCGGAAGAGATATGCGGCTGTGAATCGACTCCACCACGGGCGGTTCGGGACATGGTGCAAATCTTGCTGCAGGCGGCGGCGGCGGCGACCCCTCTTTTCACTTTGCGACTTCATCTCGTGATCCCAACCGAGTCAACTTCCCTCACTGTCACACGCTGGCATTTCTGACGCTTGCAACGGCTGGTTCTCGGCTGACCTTTGGGTACATATACAGTACCTGTGACGAGACAAACAACCAGCACATCGGTCAGCCCGGTGGTAATGCTATCCTCCTCTGGCGTCTTGCGTATCGCTTTCTTACCTCAAGCTTGATGGTAAAACGCTCCACCGCTGCCGGCCTATCTCGGTCCAATCCCATACAGGCAAGACCACACGAGAAGTGATGTGAGAAGACCAGACCATCGTGATGGCGAATGCCCTGGTGCAGCTCCTGCAGCCGGGTGACTATGGAAGGCAAGTCTGTTATAACATATCATTATTCCTCTACCTTTATACCTTTCCTGCCCTGCCCTGTCCGACCTTCCGCCGCACCCAAGCAACAACCCTTCGATTTTCCTCCGCAGCCGCTGCACGCATCATCCCACGCTGCAAGTCACCATCGCCGACCCGTCAGGATCACCCTGCACATCTGGCGAAAGGGGACTAAGCTGCCCTACTGGTCACTTCACTACGCCATCTGCAACCCCCCCACGCTTCTTCTGCACATTCCCCAGACTCAGGGTGCCACCAACACGTACCCACCTGGTCTCCCACGCGACATAGCTCGTTACCGACGACGCCTGTCGAGTGACGTCTGCTGCTGCTTCAGCTTGAGCACTGTTGAAGGAAGACCAGTACATCAGGTCGGTGCATTCTCGTCGAAAGTGCCCACCGGTCTCCTCCTCGCCACATACCACCCGGAGAGTCTATAGGATCTCATCATCGTTGTATATATATGACGATATGAACTTTCAGACCGTGACACACAATCATCATCCATTGCCCGTCGAACAGGTCAATCGCTGAACGAACGACACGAGCAACCGTACACTGATCCATCAGTCCATCCAAGCAGTTCACCAATCAAGCCTTGTCTTCCTATCCAAAGCGAGAATCAGTCGTGCACCTAGTGCCCTAGTACCATCATGGATTCACCTATGATGCTAGGCGAGTCGCAAACGCTTCTCAATGCTTCTATCAATTTTCTGGTGAGCTGACTTGATAGACTGGGTCAGTCCGTTGACTAACAAGGACGACACAGAACACACACATTGCATTGGTCCACATCCCAATGCAAGCTTACGCGCACTTCCTCCAGCCCATATCGCGACTGATCCTTCACAACACCAATCTTGACAGCGAAGGCGAGCCTATAGAGCCTAGGAGGCCATGGGAATACTGGCATCCCTTGGTCAACATCTCCATCGCTCACAACGAGTGCTCAATCGCATGCCCGCGCGACTTGGCTGTCGAATTGTTTGCACCGGTTATTTCCGGACTCAAGCCAGAACTACAAAAGTCAATCAGCATCAGCAAGGAAGATTATTCGGCTATTGTCATCGGGGGAGAAGGATTGGAAGCAGGCCAGAGAGTTCTCGATTTGAGCAGTCCTCTGGCTCTCGCCAAAATGTGAGCAGCCGTAATTTCTGCCTCTGCCTGTGGTTCCACCAACTAACAGCATCACCAGCCCCATCTTCTTCATCACCAGCTACTGGTCCGACTTCATCCTAGTCCCCCTAAAATCCCGCGCAGTAGTCATTCACGCCCTAGAAGACCGCGGCTTCCTCTTCGAAGCCGATCTCGACGAACCCGACAGTGAAGCCGGCCTCATGACCAACCCAGCCTCTCCTCTCCTGCACTCCCACAGCCGCAACAGCTCCTTTTTCGACTCCTACCCGCCAACTCCCATGACACCTCCTCCAGCCTCCGTCTCCGAGCTCCAGCAACGCACGTTCAAACTCCTGCAAACCCATAAGATAACACCGCAAATCGTCGATCCGACGATCCAGCTCGTCACCTGTGCGGGCATCAAAGATAACACCCCTTCGTCCTCCTACCACCACCGCGCCTCGACCACCCACCAAACGTCCACCCAAGCCCTCCTCCAGCACGGTCTCCTCAAATGTCTCACGGCGTCGGAGCCCCCGCGCTTCTTGTCCCTCACCTTGACAGCGTCCGATTCCGCGTCCTTGACCCTCGAGAAGCGTCTCCTATCCCAATTCCCCGCTGGTGGCGAAGACGTCCTGCTTGGCAAAGACGGGCCCGAACAAGTCCCCATCACGCTTGATTTGCGCGCTTTGCCGCTCGAGAGCACAGGGATCGTGTGCGGCGTTGCGAGTCGGCTGGTAGATGGCATGAGAGGGAGATTCGGCGGCGGGTCCAACGGGGCTTCCGCCGGCGGAGGGTTCGAGATGAGTTATCTGAGTACGGCGAGGGCGGGGCACGTCGTTGTTTTCGAGGACGAGTTGGAGGATGCGATTGAGATATTGCAGGGGCTTGGGGAGGGAGGAGGAGGTGGTCCTGATGGCGCTTGAGGGGCGATGAAGCTCGAAAGGGCTCTTGCATTGCGCATTTGCATTGCATTGTATTGCATCGCGTGGTGTTTCTTTGGACTTGCTTCTCCCTCGGCCTCTCTTCCGGTTTGCTTGCTTTTTGCTTCTTTTGCATACCAATGGATGGGGAATTTCATCTGGCTCCGTCCCTAATTTCCATCTTCTTATTTTTTTGTTCTGGGAGGGCCAAGACTGGGTGTGGGAAACGGGTGCATGTTTCGGCCTCATCTCTTTGCGTGTTCTTGAACCTAGGTGCCACGCGAGCATTCGGTGTCGATCTATTGTCATCATTAATCTTCGGACAGTCTTAAGTTTCAGATACGCGGGAGAGAGCAATTCTGTGTAGCTTTATCACTTACATATTTCCGGCATATCGAAAAGATGGTTGAAAACATGCCCGTATCAGCCGCTTAGTCAAACCTTCCTCAACGCAAGCCCATAGAGATCGCCACGTTCGGGAACTTGAGCATCTCGATGGGTGCTGAGCAAAACATTGCGCTCACATGACATCTCTCTCGGCAGATTTATTCTGCACCACAGAGAGATGCATCATTGGAAACAAACGCAACATCTCAGTGGAGACCTAATGAGCAAGACTGACATATGCTCGTATCAACTCGGCTCGTCGGGATTCCACAACGCGAAGTCTAGTGAGATAAACGGCGACGGATACATAGAAAAAAGACAACCAGGCGGCTAGAGGGAGAAATCGGACCTCCATCTTCCTACCGCGTCGCTATCATTCTTCCGAAAACCTGAGGGACTAGCAGAGTCAAGGTGGTCGATAACACCAAGACAAGGTCCAGAGAAGAAGAAGAAGAAGACGACCACAGCACAGTCCTACCACTCCTAGTCAATCATTCCTACAAATCGATCGAAGACGCAGGGTTCTCTCAGGAGGTGTGGGAGTGTCTATGGTCTGCTCCTATCAGCCAGCTCGCCGAGGGAAAAAAGCCCAGTGAGATGCCGACCAAACCCAGACAAACCTCGAGAAAAAAAGAAAAAAAAGTGCCAAAGCAAACCAGTCAGGCAAGAAGAAGAAGGTTGACATTTACTATCCCCTACATATATAGCATGCATATCCACTCCTTTTTGTATAACCTATCATACGACAACGAGCGTAACACGTCACTAGCCGATGCCGCCGTCCACGAGCGAGCGTGTAGTATACTACTTATAGTCGTGGACAATTAGAGTGATTGAGACGTAGGACTCGAACAATCATACGTCTTAGAAGATCAGGATAAAATTAAGAGAGGGAAATACAAACAATCCATCCTATCAATGATCAATCCTACGTTCATCGGTGATCGATCTAAGAAAGAAGACTACAACTAGTGAGAACGAAAGCTGAATAAAGTTGCTACGACGCAGTACCCCTAGAGTCGTACGTGTTACTAATATAGAAAAGTATTATCGGAGGACGGACGCCGTGCACAGTGGGTTGCCTCGTAGCGAGGACTAGCTTGCGCTTTCATCGGGGAAAGGGAGTGAGAGAGGCCAAAAAAGAAGGAAAATGAGACAGGGATAGCAGGAGGGGGAAGGCAGAAAGAGATAGAAAGGGAGAGGGAGAGGGTGGACAAGGTAATAGGAATAGGAAAGGCAGTGTTTAAAGTAGGGCCAGCGACAGTGTAGAAAGCCGGAAGATGACATCCGGCGAGAACAACACAAGACTTCCAACTACACGCAAGACTATTCGAACCAGGCGATCTATAGGAATATATTTCACCGGCCATCCTCATTTTGATATGATATAGATACAATCGGGGAAGGAAGGGGAAAACAAGGAAATGATGCAAGTTACAAACAAAAGTTCAAAAAAATGATGAAAAAGAAGAAAGCATTTGCCAATCTTTTGCAGGAAGTTTCCCCCATTCAACCCAACAAACCCCCAACCCCCAAAACCACATTTGTTCCGTATGGCTTGTCCCGACGCCTCGCTAAAAAGTTTCTCTCCCTCACATACGCAACATTCACACTCTGTTTTTGTTAACCGGCGCCATCGCTAATGTTTGGTGAAAACCATTCCGCAAAGCCCACCCTGTCGTCCGTGTCCTGCTGCCAGCCGCACCTGCTGGCCAAATGTCGCTCGCAATTGAATCAAAAACAATCCGCTTTTTGCTCTTTTCCGATGTTGTGATTCGATCGTCGCCACTTCTCAGTGGTAGATTTACTGAGGCGACTTGGTGGCGCCAGCAGCACCCTGACCACCGTTGCGGCGCTCATCGATGCCGAGGTTGCCCATGCCAGAGCTCAAGAACGAGAATGGGTCGCCGGCACCAGGAGTGGTGTCGTTGCCTCCGTAGTTGCCGGCACCGCCAGCGTAGCTACCGTTGGAGTAGCCAGGCGCGCCACCCTGTGCGGAAGAGTTGCTCTGGTTGAAAGCTTGCTCGGCGCGGGAGTCGAAACCGCCCTGTTGGGGAGGCATGCCACCGTTGCTGCCCATCTGAGAGTAGCCGCCGTATGGGCTGGGCTGGGCGCCGATACCAGAAGGAAGCGCGTAGGTGGAAGGAGGTCCGTAAGATTGGCCACCAAAGTTACCAGGAGGACCGCTCATGCCGCTGCCGCCGTATTGGCCGGCTTCCTGGTTCATTCCACCGTAAGATTGGCCGCCCATGGAAGAGCCCATGGACATGTTCGGAGGTGGACCGTAGTTGTTGTTGTTGCCGGGGAAGGTAGTCATGCCACCCTCGGCGATGATCGCAGCCTGGCTACGAGAAGCGCCACAACGCAGACAGCTAGTGTTTTTGGCAAAGTTGTGGTACTTGCAGCCTTCGTTGCCGCACTGCCAGTCGCCAGCACGGAACGGAACGGAACCTCCACGTCCGCCACCAGATCCACCACCTCCAACATGGCCACCCATTCCACCATAGCCGCCGTGGCCGTGGTTGTGACCGTGACCGTGGCCACCGTGGCCGCCCATCATTCCAGGGTGGCCGTAACCTTGCTGTTGGCCGTAAGGGTTAGGAGGCATGCCGTAGCCCTGGCTGTACGGGTCGGGCTGTTGGGCGCCCATGGCAGGGAACGAGCAGCGGAAGCAAGCAGTGCGGCGCTGGAAGTTGGAGAACCCGCAGCTGGGGCAGGTCCAGTCACCAGGACGTGGGCGGTTCTTGGATGGAGGGAATGGAGTGAGAAGAGGAGGGCCACCCGGTGGCTGAGAGCCTGCGGCACGGTCAAGAACGCGCGAGGAAGAAGGAGACACTTCGATAGCGCGGTCATTGAGGGCGCGTCCATTCATGCTAAGCGATTCGGCGGCCTGCATGTAACGAGCGTTAGCAATGTTGAAAAGCATTGGTTCCATGTTTTTTGAGTTGTGATGGAATTCAATGGGTTGGTGAATTGAAGTGTGAAACGGGTGATCGTGATAGTGCGATCTTTAGAATGTTTGTTGAAGAAACGACACACGCGCGTTCCATAAACTTTTGCGACCGTGAAGTCTGGGGTTAGGAGTGGAGTGAAGTGAGGATTGTTTCGAGTTGAAAATCCCGTGACGTAACCCAAACAGTAGTGTCACATGACAAGGGCGTGCTCGCAGGGGATATCGCACGGGCCGCATACGCGCATTCACGTGGACTGTGCATGTGAAGGAAGGGGATTGTGGGATGGCACGGTTAAAGGAGATATTGGAACTGACCTCTTCATGGCTGCCGAAGACGACAAAGCCGCTACCACTGGGCTTACCACCCTCAGGGGTGCGCAAGGTCCAGAATGCGATCGGACGACCACCGTACTGCGTGAACCAGCTCTCGAGCTCGCTCTGGGTGGTGTCGTGGGGCAGACCGCTCAGATGAAGGACCTTGGAGCGCTCGCCGAGGAAGGCGCGAACGTCGCTGCGAGCGTCGAGAGGACGAGTGAGAACGTCCGAGTCGCCACTTGGGTTCGCTTGCGACGGACGGGACTTCTGGCTGAGCGAACGAAGGCAGCGAGTCAAAGTAAGGGCCTCCTCGAGCGCGCGACGCGGCGAGGACGGGGCGAGAGCCTGGAGGTGGAAAGGAAGGCCACCAGTAACCTTACCCGACGATCGAACCTCCTCAACTTCGAGACCAGCGCAGATGGAGGACAGACTCGAAGAGCTGAAGGCCAGAGTCTCAGGGTGGTGGGACTGGAAAGTCTGGTACTCCGAACGGAGACCAAACAGGACCGGATGTTGCATATAGGCAGGCAGAACAACGCTCTTGTCGCGGGCCTCGCGCGGCATCTGGACACGCAGGTCCCAGGGAGTCAGAGTGACAAAGGCAAACTTGGGAGCAGCACCAGGACCAGCGTTCTTGTCCATGAGGTGCTCGCTGGCGTAGGCATCGAAGGCAGCGATAGCATCACGGTAGCTACCAGCCTGCTTGACATGTTCCCAGGTCAAGGTGGTGAGGGACGTGCACAGTGGTGTGATGGGAGTGTTTGTAGGGCGGACCAGCACAGACTGGTGGTGTAGCTGCATTGGGTGTCAGCAGGTATCCGTGATATCAACTCATACTTGGCGTCATGCCATGCCGAGAAACGACACATCGACCACATTGTTCAACATACCTCGGGCAGGGAAGGGTCCTTTGCGTCGACAACGACCCAACCAATCTCGATCACCTCGGCGCTATCCTTGGTGACATAGACTCCGTGCTCATCGCAGGTAGTGGCGATGTGAATGATGCAGTACTTGTCGAACTGGGCCTGACCCTGGTTCGGGGTGGCGCGCGGCTCGGAAGAAGGAGTCGGGTAAGCGTAAGGCTGGTTCTGAGTAGGAGTAGCCATGGCTGATTGATTGTTCCTGTTGTTTGCAACGTAGGTCCAAGCTATTTTATTTCCCGGGGAGGGATTGTAGTGGAGCGGTTGGTGGGAAGCTAACGATAGCTGTTGCTTCTTCCTGATGGGATAAGATCCAACGCCGTACGCCAAAACCTAGCACGGGAAGGAAGATAGTGTTTAGAGTACAGGGCTCGTAGGTGGGAGAGGAAGTCGACAGGCTCGCAAGCACTCAAGTACTGAGCAGTGAAGGGGAGCTGAGACACGGAAGACACGTTAGCGATGGACTCGGGATAGCTGCGGTAGCAAGCAGGGCGCAGTACGGTACTGCAGTGGTGAATTGAGGGAGGCGGAAGAGACTCACGGAGATTGATTGGTACAGACACTACCGCCGGGGTGGTGGTGGTGGTGGTGAATAGGAGGGAGAGGGAGGGAGGAGGAGGGAGGGGAGGTAGACGGGAGCTCAGTGTCGATGGATCGGGCTGCTGAGGTGAGGTGCTTGGGGTGGAGCGGATCAAAATGAGGCAGCTCTGTTTCGACTTGTCGAGCGTTCGGCAGCTCAGGGCAGAACCTCAGACCTCAGACCAGCGGAACGCGCGCAGCCTTCAGCCGGAGCGCGGCAATCCCAGTCGTTACGCTAATGCGTGCTAGCGCTGCCAGGGAATAGTTGCATGGGATGGAATAATCATGTGCTGGGGGGAGAGAAGGGAGTGGATGAATGTTGTGATGTATGTATTTGTTTGTGTATCGATGTATCAATGTAGCTTTTCCATCCAACGATTCCAATCAATGTTCATCAATAATACCATCAATATGGTTCAGGCTAAATATGCCTTTTCCCTCTTCTTCCAATGCTTACATATACACACTTCACTTCTCACAGTAATTGACTTTCCTTCCTTCCTCCCGCCGTTGGTGACAGTCGGCCGCCTCGGCAGCGATAGTGGACAGCTGCTACTGGGAGGCCGACGCGAGGCGAGACGGGACGACACGACACGACACACGAGACATCAGGTCTCACTTCCTGCAGCCATGAAGACGAGTCTGGCCTTTGGTTATGTATTCATCCGATCGTGAGGACAGATGTCCGAGTTTTCCGACTTTGAAATTAATCTATTTATCCACGTTACTACCATCTTCATCTTCAACCCCCTTCTTCTCTACAGCACAATACCTCCATATTAGCTATCCTCCCTCCTTCCAAGTCACACAAGCTCATTCATGCACATGCACTGCACACTGCACCCACGCACACGCCGCATGAACGCCACGCGCCGCTCCAGCACGCGCTCAGCACGCCCACGTCCAGTAGCAACGCCGTCGCACCCGCCCACAGCCAAGACGACCAAAGCTGCCCTCCCTGTTCTGCCCTGCAGGATCGATATCGAAGACGACACGCCTCTCAACCGATCAATCAACCCCAAACCGAGAGAACGGAGAAGGGGTTCGAATCCGTTTTGTTCTCGAAATAACTCGCTGTAATCTCCACACCGGCAGTAACAGTAGCAGGCAGTGGTCACCGTAGCACCCAAGTACCGCAATTGCATGAACATGTTCGTGATGTATGGCCCATGCATGTACATGTGCCGTGCAACCTAGACCTACATAGACCGGTTGTAGGTAGGTAGGTTAGTTGTTGTCAACCCTTCACATTCACATGTGCAAAGCAAGCGCCCGCTCGCTCCGCCTCCCCGACTGACTTTCCGCTATGTTGTCTACCCGAGACATACATACTACAAATAGTTACATGTACAATAATGAAGATGAACGTCTCTTCCTTTGTGCTACGCACCGTCTCTTTTGGGGCCGGCTTTGCTCTGGAGGGCCGAGGTATTTCATGTGACAGTGAGACGTTGCCTACACAGGTTTGAGCCTAGAGACGCTCTGTCTTTGTGGTTTCTATGATACGTTAAAACTGGAATGCAATCACATCAAGAAATCTTAAGACAAATGACACTGATGTGAGTAGCTGTTCTCGCATACCTATCTACAATGACGTGCCCACCGACGAGATGCAAGTCGGGGTTGTTGCGGATTATAACGCTGCCAATCTTTCTCGAAATCCCAACATACATTCGATTTCGACATCACGTTGTCTGATGGGCATGTGCTGTGCGCTTCTCCATGAGCGCGGGATGTCTTTCTTTGAAAAACAATGTGGAAGCTAGGTGAGTTGGATGGCTCTTGCTCCATGCCTTGTAATTGGGCGCCCTGGACGTCTGGCCTGGGCACTTCACCGCCAGAGATGCTGACCAATTTCCCAAGTGCACCAGTCCTGACGAGCTTCTCTCTTAGACTACTCTCGTGCGATCTTCATCTTCTCTGTACAGTATTCGTACGTGTAGATCGGCGGGATGATCTGACAGAGATCTTGTTTCCCGACTGCGGATGTATTGGCGAATTTAGGGATACTGTGGACTCCCTTCCTGAAAGATATTGCGATCTCCTCCAGCCTTTCAGTCTTCGCCGCTTTCATCGCTGTCACTGCCATAGCCAAGCATCTCGGATATCGACGCTGGAGGTGGCGCATCTCGTGATGGATTTGATAATCCCGACTTAGTAGTATGACGGCCACTCTTGATGCCCAACGCAGCCGAAAAGTCTTTCTTTTTCTTTGGCTGACGCTGGAATGTCGGCAGTGGAGGCGGTGGCATCGAAGTCTTGTCGGCCGCTGCCTTCGCGGTATCTGGCAGAGCATCCTCATCGTCCACCAAGAGATCATCGCCTAGCCTCCTCACTCTCTCGCCAGTCCCTCCCAGAAAAGCGAGCCGGGCTTGCTCCTCAATCTCCTTCTCAACACGCTCCCTCTCCTCATCCACACCCTCATCTCTCCCCAACACCGGCCCAACCCCACCCTCCCTGTCCTTCCTTTCTCTCGCAGCATTCCGCATCCGCACATCATCCAACGCATCTGCGACAGCCATTTCCGTCTTCGCATCGACCGTTTTCTTCTCAAGATCCTTCATAGCATCCCTCTCCGCCTCTTCCCTCTCCATGCGATCCAACATCTCCTCTTCCGTCTCCTCCGCCAGCTTCGCCTCCCTCCACACCTCAAAGTTCCTCTTCGCGCCCTTCTCACACTCATAGTCCATATGCTTCGGATCGGTTTTGAATGTGATCTCCGCCGAGCATCGCGTGCAGCGGATGTAGAACCGGAAGATGGTGATGGCGTAGTACTTCTCCTCGGTCGTCTCTTTGCGCGCGTTGAACTTGCGGCCCTTGTAGATGAACTCGCCGCATGATGTGCAGCGCATGCTGAAAGGCGCCATTAGACGGACAGTCTGGACTTTTGGACCTGTCTGTTTGGGACCGCGGCGTCGCTCGAGTTTCGCCGGATCGAAATCTGGCGGGTAGTACTTCGAGAGGACCTTTCGCTCGGACATGGTGGCGGTGTATTATTTGTGTTGTCTGAGATCGTGATGTAGTATGCGCAATGCGCTTGTGTTGGTGAATGTGGAAAGGTGAGAAGACCAGGTCGACGGCATCACACAGCAAGAGAAGGCTACCGCCGCCAAGCTTCGAAGTTCCCCGCGATTGCATGTGATTGCGGACGAGTAAACAGAGCAGCGGCGGTCAACACCAGACCTTCTTCTTCCCAGGTACGTTTTGATTTTGCGAAAACACACTCGCCAGTCGCGGCTTGGACTAACAATAACAGATCACACCTCTGGACACTTTGTCACGATTTCTCACGCTACGACCCTCTTGCGATCTCGAATACTACCAACCACACCGAACCTTGACTGGAGGTATATTGAGAAACTGTTAGCACGACCTTGGATATGGAGACTTTTCTACGTCGCTGGCGAGATGATGCGGTCTCTCGGCATCAATACGACAGTGCAATATACGTGGGCGACAAACTCGTGGCATTGACCAACTCAGACGACGACCGACTCGTGTTGGCGCAAACACACTTCGCAGCTGGAAACTACACACGCGCATTCGCCTTTGTCTCGCGGTCAGACTTGCTGCAACGATCGTCAGCTTGCAAGTATTTGGCCGCACATTGCTACATCAGGCAGGACAGGCATGAAGATGCTCTGGGGATACTGGGCGACAAGAACCCGACACACTTGATATCAACCACAGACGGTGCGCGTAGAAAGCTACAAGGTCTGGGCAACGGTGTATCAAGTAAGCAGCACGGCAAGACAAGGATGCCAAATCGAATTGAGCGGGCAGACCGTAGCGAGGAGAGAGATGCCGAGGGAGACGCAACGAACTTCAAGTACGAAGCAGGCATGTGCCATCTGCGAGGGCTGTGTTTTGCAAAGTCAAACGCTTTCGACAGGGCGAAGGAGTGCTACAAAGATGCGGTGCGGATAGATGTTCAATGCTTCGAGGCCTTCGACCAGCTTATGAAAAATTCACTCATGAGTCCCAGAGAGGAATGGGACTTTCTTGACAGCCTCAACTTCGAGACACTACAACCAGACCCGATGGACCCCAACTCGGCACCAGAAGCCGCCGACTTCGTTCGAAATCTCTACATTACCCGTCTGTCGAAATACCATCGACTGGAAGACTTCTCCACAGCCATCGACACCCTCTCCTCCCACTATTGCCTAAGCCAAAACGCAGACGTCCTCCTCGCCAAAGCCGAGATCCTCTCAAGCAGCGCCCGCTACCAACCAGCTCTCACCCTGACCTCCGCCATCCTCTCCGCGGATCCCTACAACTTTGCCGCCCTGCCTCTCCACCTATCCCTCCTCTACCAACTCAAACACACCCACGCTCTATTCTCCCTCAGCCACGACCTAGCCGACACCCACCCCAACGAGCCCACGACCTGGCTAGCAGTAGGAACCTACTACCTCGCCACCGCCCGCATCCCCGAAGCCCGCTCCTACTTCTCTAAAGCCTCCCTAATGGACCCACACTTCGGCCCAGCCTGGATCGGCTTCGCCCACACCTTCGCGGCCGAAGGCGAATCCGACCAAGCGATCGCCGCCTACAGCACCGCCGCCCGCCTCTTCCAAGGCACCCACCTCCCGCAGATGTTCCTCGGAATGCAAGAGACCGCTCTGGGAAACCTGACCATCGCCCGCGAGTACCTCACAGCCGCCTACGACCTGTGCGACCGTGACCCGGCCCTGCTGAACGAGATCGGCGTCGTCGCGTACTTGGAAGACGATCCGGACGCCGCCTGCCGCCACTTCGAACTCGCCCTCAGCATCGCCGCGCAGAACGAAACCCCGCCGTCGCAAACGACCGCCACGCGCCTGAACTTGGCACACGCCCATCGCCGCGCCGGCAGGCTGCAGGAAGCCCTGGAAGAGTTCGAGGAAGTTGTGCGGCTCGGGCTGCGTGAGGCGGGCGTTTTCGCTGCCAAGGGTCTCGTGTTGTTAGAGCTTGAGCAGCCGTTTGAGGCTACAGTTGCTTTCCACGAAGCGCTTTCAATCAGCCCGCAGGATCCTATTGCGGGTGAGCTGCTTTCGAAGGCGCTTTTGGCGTTGGAAGGGCAGAGCGTCATGGGAGCAAGGGATGAGGAGTCGGTGAATGCGGGTTTGATGGAGCGCGTGAGGGAAATCAAGCAGGCTGCTGCTTCGGGGAGTGGGAGGAAGGGGAGAAGGCGGAGGGTTGTGCATGAGGATGGCATGGACTTGGATGGGGCTGGGTCGTAGACTAAGACTATGGCTCTTTCACTTTTTGGTTCAATTGGGTACTTGAGCTCTTGGGTAGATTGACGCAGCAGCAGTCAAAAGCGGTTTCGATATCAATGTCGTCTACGTGCCTTGCTCTCGGGGCTATCATGCGCCCCGTCAAACGGGCAGGTTGTTCCTCAGCAGAGAACTCATCCCACCTGCTACGACATCGAGCAGCTGCAGCTCAGCCTTGATGTTCAGCATCAACATAACCTGCAATTCTCTCCGTAAGTCCTCGTCCTCCGCCAGAACCTCCCATTCGAGCATTTTACGAGCCTTGTTTCTATCGCGAGTGCTGAGAGTCAGAAGTCCCTGGTTGTTGTGCGGTCCGTGATTAGTCATGATCTGCTCGCTACGAAGGCCGAGCCACGTTATCTGTGGCAGGCGGAGATGGCCTGTTTCGTGCGCCAGATTTTTCGAGCCGTGCTTGTATGTTGAAAGTATACCGATACTATCCGGGTCATAGTCAACAAGAGCGTAGACCGGAGGAGCGCAGAAGCCATTCTGCGGTGCAGGCGAGCTGAGGAAGTGGAGCATGGCTCTTGTGGAAATGTCTGGGTAGCCTTTTGCGGTGACCATGATGCCGTCTGCGGACAGTGTGTCCCAAAAGTCGGAAGCCGCAATTGAGCGGAAAGTGGCCTCCTTTTCGACCACGAGTATCCACCTGACAGAGGTCATACTCACCGACAAGATGTCTTTCGAATTGGGCATGAGCAGCCCTTCCCGATCGGACGAGGCTTGCACGGTCGTGCCATCTCGCCGACAGAAGCTCACAGCACCAGTGATGAGTCCTTTGGCTGCTGCTATCACATGCAATGAAGAGCGAGGAACGCCGAAAGTGTGGGCGATGTCATCAACGTATCTGTCGACATGTGACTGGCGTCCGAACAGCGCTGGATCGCGGTAGTAGATGTCACTGGTCTCCAGTTAGTAAGCCTCATCGGACGTGATCTTTTTCACGGTTACCGTTTCGATAACACGACATCGTTTAGCAAAGCTTCATGCACTAACTCCAAGATCCGAATCACGACGGCTATATGTGGTCAGTAAGCGAACATGCCGATGCAGCCAGACCATGCTCACCAAATCGCCACGCCTCTCTTTCGGTCTTGCCAGGGAAGCATAGTCGCTGAACGGCGACGCTCTGTGTTGAGTCCATGAGGTCGATGTCACGCCTACTGACGCGCGGTCTGATCACAAGCTCGACACTCAATTGACCTCTCTCATTGAGCAATACATCAGCCATTGCTTCGAAGATGTTCTCTATTCTTGCCAACACACTCATGTCAATGGTAGGCGTCACGTCTTCGGGGCTGGCGGCAAGAGCGAATTGTTGTTGAACAGCTGGAGGGTGCACTCTGGATGCGAAAATACCCTCATAATCGCCTTCAAGATCTTGTGAGCATGCCGGACTGGGACTTGCAGTTGGGTCCATGGCTGTGTGCATCGCAGACGAAACATCATGATCCGGCTTTGGAGAGGTGACCTCGGCGGCATTAACTGCGTGAGGCGAAAATTGGAGCTCGTCATATCGAGACTGCGCAGTATCATCCAGCATCTCATCGTCGCTGGATGAGTCGCTATATTGGATATCGTCCATGTTGAATGGATGATGTGATTGGTGTATCGTAGGCGTTGGTGGAAGGTCGGGATGGGAAGGAACGATTCAGAGGTGGAGAAAGTTGTCTCGCACTAGAGCAGGGGATTAAGGTTAGGGTCAAGACGCGCTAGTGTCACGCCCGCCTAAGAACGCGTCTCTAAAGTGCACCTGGAGCAACGACGACGACGACGACCTGTTCAGCATTCACGACTCTGAACGGCCTTGCTATTTCAACTCTTGCTGTACGTCTACTCACAAACCACCTCTCATGGACGACATCGTATCTTCCCCAGCCTCGCCGCAAAACCGGAAGCGATCAGCACCAGACGAGACCTCTCCCTCGAAGAAACCACTCAACACCAAGGGCACACAGTTCATGATGCCTACACCGCCGGACACAGATAACTCCAGCAACACGAGTCCTGCCAATGGCAATGTCAGAGCCCCGTCACCAGCTCCGAGTAGCTCAGACCTGAGTAGCATCCAGGAAGTTGAGAGCAACCCGGACACGAGCACCAACACCAGTGCAGACCCAGCTGCGAGCACGCCTAGAGCTAGCGGTACCGGACAGCCGCCAGCCAAACGCAGGAAGCTCACACCAAGCGAGAAAATCGAGCAGCAACGTGCAAGGGAAGCCAAGGCGGCAGAGAAAGCCGAGCAGAAGGCACGCAGGGACGAGGAAAAGAGAGTCAAAGATGAAGAGCGCCGCTTGAAGGCCGAAGAAAAGGAGGCCAAGAAGAGAGAGAAGGATCTGGAGGAAGAGCGTAAAAACCAGGACAAGCTGAAGAAGGAGCGATCGCAGATGAGATTGGGCGCATTCTTCCAGAAGCCTGCCACTCCCGCCAAAACACAATCCACGCCAGACAATCTCGACGAATCTGCTGTCCGTGCTAGGCGCCGGTCATTATCCCTCGAGACTTACGACGACATCGCAGACCAGATCCGCCGATCCGCCTCCCCGTCAAAAGGCGCGAAAGGCCCAAACGGGTCACCCAATGCCACCCAGCCTGTGAAGCCTTCCCAGCTGGCAGCCCAGCAAACACCTTCCAAACCTGTGGTCTCAGACTATCGAAAACACTTCCTCCCCTTCGACCTACAATCGCACACCGTCCTTGCTCCGCTCCGTCATGCTGGAAGTTCTCTTGGCGACAATGACAAGGCCCTGGCATCATTCGACACTGAGCTCAACGACCCTAGTCTCCAGGAAAAGTACGATCTTGGCCTGGTACCTTCTTATGCTGGTATCAAAGACATGTTGCCGGCCGAAAAGCGTGGCTATGAGAATGGCAATTTCTTGTCCGCGCGGCAGATCGTCGAGCAAATCCATGGAAGCTCATCGCAACAGCCGATCGACCTCACGCACGACAAATCATCACAGAACCCTGTCGACTTGCTCCAATCCCTCCCACTTCGCTATCTCCACTTCGCTGAGGACGTGCGACCGCCTTACTTCGGTACATATACCAAGATTCGTTCATCGCGTTCATCTCGTCGTCTGAGCCGCAATCCTTTCGCTCGTGAAAGGATTGATACCGATTACGATTACGACTCGGAAGCAGAGTGGGAGGAGCCCGAAGAAGGCGAGGACCTTTTAAATGACGAAGATGATGAGGCCGAGAGCAATAGTGATCCCGACGAAATGGACGAGTTCTTGGACGACGAGCACGACGAAATGAGAAACAAACGCAAGATGATTACTGGAGATCTTCTTCCTGTCAGCACGGGGCTGTGTTGGCAAGACGACAAGAACAAAGTGGTGCTGAGTACCGAACGCGACGAAGGTGCGAGTGATCTATCAGACATGCGAATGGAATTCATGATTCCAGGCTTCACCGGCAAGACAATCGACCCATTCAGCACGGCATACTGGGAGCCGGCAGTCATGCCTCCTCCTGGAGTTCCGGTCAGAGACAGCTTCGGTCTGTCCCAGCAGGGTCCCAGACAACCCCTGAAAGAGCGCCACAACAGCAACAGTGCAATGCCGGACCTTGTCGGTGCTGCCGAAGGTCAAAAGGGCCCCATCACCAGTCTGGCCGCTACTCTGAGCGATAAGCGCGGTAGGAAGCCTGCGCCTAGAGTTTTGAGCAAGGAGGACATGGAAGAATTCAAGGATGCAGTCGTAGGAAGTGCTCTCAAGAAGGCAGATCTGTCTAAGGGATTGAAGTCGAGGTAAGCATATGACAGCTCCGGAATCGATGTACATGCAAGTACTGACCGATATTACAGATTCCCCAAGATTCCGAACGACGTGATCAAGGACACACTTGGTTCGCACTTTGCGCAGGTTGGCACCAAGCGCGACGACAAGAAGTGGGTATACGTTGGCACTTCTTGAGGTGGTCTCCGAATTCGCTGGGCCTTTTACTTCTTCATTTTATGATACATGACAGCGAACCTTTTTTTTCCTGGGCGCAGGGTCAAGGCCCAGCATTTGCCCAAGGGCAGCTCAGACTTTCTACCATGAATGAAGCTCGGAGGCGTAATGGTGAACGAAGATGGAGGCCTCGCGCATATGCCTTGTCAAAAGCATACCACGCAGTATGAACCCTTTGACGGTGTCACGTACCGCTTCTGTGCGCTCACTTTTTACGCTCTGTAGCTTAAAACAGATATCTTCCGGTCTCAGGCCGCACGACACTGATTTTCCTTGACTGTGCCTACCAAATCCAGGGACGCACTCTTACGCGATTACACGTTTGACGGCCCACGTCAAATTGAGCCAACAGTCAGCGATACAAGCGAAAGACGCAGTAGGGAAGAAGTACCTCATCGTACTATTAAAGCTTCTCCAAATACACCACCTCATCATGTTTACCTAGACTCCTCGCACGCGCCATCGTCGAATCCGCCAGATCCTGCGACGAAACACCTACAAACTTCCTTGCGCTCACACCCCGCTCGAACAAGAGATCCAGCTCAGCATACGATCTCCCCTTCGGCTCAGGAAGGCGAAAGAAAACCCAGGTCAAGCACAG
>Ga0265798_10002139_pt1 | contig 29411 bp, 24 predicted proteins | sample P3T30metagenome_FD_192430 | JGI IMG/M metagenome (GOLD analysis project Ga0265798, IMG submission 192430) | Plant litter microbial communities from East Loma Ridge, Irvine, California - P3 T30 | ecosystem: Environmental > Terrestrial > Plant litter > Unclassified | place: USA: California...
AATTCTTACATAGCTGAATCTCCTTTGGGGTGTAAAATCGTTCTTTTACGATAAATCCGTCAGCACGGATGAAACCGTAACAGACGTAAACGAGATCGCAAGACAAAAAGGATTCGTAGAAAAAGGCGATTTCCTTATCAATCTTGCCGCAATGCCTGTGATCGACAAAGGAATGGTGAACACTTTGCGTGTTTCCGAAATCGAGTAAGTTTGTATATTTGGACAGAAATCCTATTTTTGGATAACTAAATCAATATTATGTTCAACAATTCCAACAATCCGTTCTTCAAGAACAAATCGTTCAAAGGAGAAAACAGGTCAGAAGAAGGTCTTCTTCACGAATCGACATTCATCGATTACAATGAAACGATGACCATTTCGGGTACGATCAACAAAAGTATTTTTATGCTTTTGGGTCTTACGATCACGGCAGTAGTTACCTTTTTGCTGGTTGCTACCGGCGCGTTGAACCCTTATTTGCCGCTTATCGCAGGAGGTGTCACCGGGTTGGTTTTGGTTTTGATCGCATCGTTCAAGCCGCAATATTCTGCATGGATCGCTCCTGGTTACGCGATTGCGGAAGGGTTGTTCCTTGGTGCGATTACGGTCATTTTTGAAATCATGTATCCGGGAATTGCCATGCAGGCTGTGGGTGCGACGTTCGTTACTTTCCTGGTTTGTTTCGGATTATACCGCTTCGGAATTGTAAAAGTTACTGAAAAGTTCAAGTCGGTCGTTATTGCAGCGACATTCGGGATCCTGATTTACTATTTGCTGAGTTGGGTTCTGACGTTTTTCGTCGATTTCCAGCCGGTTCACTATGGTAATTCGTGGATGAGTATCGGAATCAGCGTATTCGTGATCATCATCGCCGCCTTAAACCTGTTCCTTGACTTTGACATGATCGAAAAAGGCGCGGAACAAAGACATCCTAAATACATGGAATGGTTCGGAGCGATGGGACTTATGATCACGCTCGTTTGGCTTTACGTGGAGTTCTTGAGATTGTTCTCCAAATTGGCCAGCCGCGATTAAATTCACTTATATAAAATGCAGAAGCCGTCCTCACAGACGGCTTTTTGTTTGGAATGACTTTCGACGTTTGACCTTCGACTTTCGACCTAAAACTCAAATTTGAGTTGGACCGCCACGGCTTTCTTCTCTTCCGTATTCAAATTACTAAGTGAAATGCCAAGCAAACGCACGGATTCCTTCATCTTTTCCTGGTACAAAAGCTCGCGGGCGGTATCGAAAAGCAGCGACTTGTCCGATATGAAATAAGGAAGCGTCTTGCTTCTCGTCTGAAGCGTAAAATCACTGTATTTGATTTTGAGCGTCACCGTTTTGCCGGCAATGTCGTACCGTTTCAGGCGCCGTTCGAGCTCGCCGGCGATCATCTCAAGCTTTTCGGACATAAAGATCTCGCTTGTAAGATTTTCACTGAACGTATGTTCGGTCGCCACCGACTTAGCCACACGCTCGCTCTTGACTTCACTATTGTGGATGCCACGCACGATATGGTAATAGTATCCGCCGGATTTCCCGAAATTGCCGGCAAGAAATTCCAACGATTTTTCCTTCAGTTCCTTTCCCGTGAAAATGCCGAGCTGATACATTTTTTCCGCGGTAACTTTTCCGATCCCGTGGAATTTCTTGATCGGAAGATTCTCTAAAAAATCCAGGACTTCATCCGGATTGACCGTTTTTTGCCCGTTAGGTTTATTATAATCGGATGCGACTTTAGCAACAAATTTATTGATGGAAATGCCCGCGGACGCCGTCAGACCCGTTTCTTCCAAAATCCTATTTCTGATTTCCTGGGCCAGCAGCGTCGCACTCGGATTGCCTTTTTTGTTGTGCGTAACGTCCAGATAGGCCTCATCCAGCGAAAGCGGCTCGACGAGATCCGTATATTCAAAGAAAATGCTGCGGATTTTGTGCGAGATTTCCTTATACCGATCGAACCTCGGACGCACAAAAATGATATCCGGACAATAGCGCTTTGCTAAAACACCGCTCAGCGCACTCCTGACGCCAAATATCCTGGCTTCATAACTCGCCGCCGATACTACGCCTCGCCTTTCGCTTCCGCCGACGGCAATCGGTTTTCCCCTCAGTTCAGGATTGTCGAGTTGTTCTACCGATGCGTAAAAAGCGTCCATGTCGACGTGAATAATCTTGCGCTGTACATTCGGTTCCATTAGTGGAGGACGGGCTGGATTTCGGGAAGACGTTTTTCTGTCGGAAAAAAGAAACTCAACGGCTTTTTGAGGAAATGGGCGAAGACGGCAGTGGCGACGAATCTCAGGTCAAAAAACGAAATATTGCGCGATCGCAGCGCTAATGTTACCGAAAGCGTGAAACTGACCAAAAAATTCACGAGCCCGATGACCACAATTCCGATAAGGCACCACGTCAAAAGCGATGGAGTGATCGTCATTCCGGCTCCGTACCATCCGAGCGCAAGATTTCCGCTGACGAATGTTATGTGGCGAACGTCGAGGTCAAGACCCAGAAACATTCCGATGGAAGCCGTACTTCCCATAAAAACCCCGAACCAAAAATTCGACACTATCCCGGCCCAGTGCCGCTCGTACCAGTTCGCCAGCTTTTGCGTGCGATTGCGCCCCAGGATGTCTTTGAGAACGGGATGCTCCTGGATTCGGAAATAAATCTGGTTGTGCTTGTCGCGGTTGGCAATGCTACCGGAAATGATTCCCGACAAAAACAGAAAGATCCCGGCGATGGCAGCGTGAAAGATCGCAGGAGAATGCGCGGGACTGATGTCGTATAACAGTTTCGGCCACTTCAATTGCGCGATATTGTAATCGAAGGCGTAATCTATAAGCCAGATGCCGCCCAAGGCCACCGGAAAAGCCATGACGACATTTCCTACGAACGCAATAAACTGCGACCGGAAAACGCGTGCGAAAAGTATTGCAAAAGCATTGTAACGCTCGGAATCTTTGCCCTGGGCACGCTTGCCTTGTTCAAGTGCTTTTGCCAGTGCCGACGCCGTCATTGCGGGCTGCTTTGTCGCCAATGTCGCACCTGTCATGTAAATCAGTATGAAACCAAAAGCGTAATTCATGCTGTAATAAAACGCGTGCCCGAAATAACTCGTATCCATTTTTGACAACAGGACCTTAACGATGCACAGGAATCCGACGATCAGGCCGCCTCCCAATGCCGATCGCAGCATTTTGAAGTATCCGCCCGTAGTCTCGGTAATATAATGTTCTCCGGTTTTGGCGGTATGCTGCGTGATTTCGTAGGAAATGAGCTGCGTGCTTTCCGACAGGAATTTCCGTACGTTATTTTTGAAGCTGTTGTATCGGATCAATTGCAGCCCGAGACGAACACTGTTGCGCTTGCGTTCTTCATGCGCATCTACGGCCAGCAACGGCATCAGGACAGCCAACCGTTCCAGCTGTTGCCGGATTTTGAGCAGATTCTGGTTCACCTTTATCGAAATTCCGTATTTGGAACTGTTGGCAAATGCTTTGTCGACGAACTCCATGCATTGCTGCAGCAGGACTTTCATCTGGCGATACGTCAGATCCTGGGTCCGGATATAATGGATATCGGTTTTCCGGATGCGGTCGTCCACCTGTAACAGCTCCTTTTCGAAGGCGATGAACGGGCTTTCCAAATCATCGAATTCGGGAACCATTTTGATGACGTCGGTTTCCATGGCCCGTCCGCTGATGCGTTGTGCGATCAGGTGCATGGCCAAAAGGACTTCAGACAGTGCGGAATCCGGCTCGACCGAATCGTAAATAGCAGAAAATCCCAGCAGATCGAAAAGTTCCTCGAGTTGTTCCATCGGAATTTTTTCGATCCAAATCCTATCGCTGGCGAGGTAAAATACCTGGATCAGCACATATTCCAACCGGTCTTTGCGAGGTTGTCGCGGAAGCAATTTTGCGGTGATGCGTTTCCGGAGTTCATAAAGAAAATCGGCGTCGCTTACAATTCCAGCATCCGACAGGAAACGGTTGAACTTTTTTTTCTGGACTACGCATCGGATATATCCGCCCAACTTCTCTCTGCATTCGGGATTTTCCCTTAAAAAACCAAGAAAAGACGTAATGTCGAACGATTCAATTTTTGAAGGATTTTTAGGCCGGAAGAGTTGTACAACGCGCACCAAAACATCAAGATCGTCTTCATACTGCTGCCAGGGTTCGTCTTTTTGGCATTGTTGGGAAATGAAGGCTTCCGGAGTAATTTTCTGCTTCCGATTCTTGAATTTCATATTGGCGCTTTGCGTAAAAATACCAATAAAACCATCGAATTTACTTAACTTGCTGATAAAATCCGAAGCTGAAAAATGATTGAAATTGAAAGAAAATTCCTTGTTCTGTCAGACGCTTTCAAGAATCAGGCACAGCATAGATCGCATATCGCCCAAGGTTATCTGAATTCACACCCGGAGCGTACCGTTCGCATCCGGATTAAGGGCGAAAGCGGGTTTATTACGATCAAAGGAAAAGGCAACGAAACAGGAATGACGCGGTTCGAATGGGAAACGGAAATATCGCTCATGGAAGCCAAACCGCTTTTGCAATTGTGCGAGCCGGGAATTATTGACAAGATCAGGTACGAGGTCAAAATTGGCCGCCATACTTTTGAAGTAGACGAATTTTTTGGTGAAAACGAAGGCCTGGTTATGGCCGAAATCGAGCTTTCAGACGAAAACGAGACCTTCGGGAAACCGGAATGGCTCGGACAAGAAGTCACGAACGACGAGCGCTACTACAATTCCTATTTAAGCAAAAACCCCTTTTCGACATGGGCGAAATGAATTGCGACATCTTAATCGTAGGCGGCGGTCCGATTGGCATGGCATGCGCGATAGCCGCAAAAAACGCCGGATTGAAAGCGATTGTGGTCGAAAAAGGTGCGCTTGCAAACAGCCTGTTCAACTATCCGTTGTATATGACGTTCTTTTCGACGGCGGAACGGCTTGAGATCGGAGGAATTCCCTTCAACTGCCTTGCCCCGAAGCCCGGCCGTCAGGAAGCTTTGGAATATTACCGGAACATTCAGCGTTATTTCGACCTGGATATGCGATTGTTTGAAAAAGTGACATCGATTCAAAAATCAGATCATGGTTTTGATGTCATTTCCGACAAATCTAAATATTCGGCAAAAAATGTTATTATCGCCACAGGTTTTTACGACATCCCGCTTTACATGGGAATTCCCGGAGAAAACTTACCGCACGTTCATCATTATTTCCGGGAGGCGCACGAATTTGCGTTCCAGAAGGTGATTGTCGTCGGGGCGAATAATTCGTCCGTTGACGCAGCCCTGGAATGCTGGCGCAAAGGTGCCGATGTCACGATGATCATCCGCAAGAGCGGAATTAACGACCGCGTGAAATATTGGGTCAAGCCCGACGTAGAAAACCGAATTGCGGAAGGAAGCATCAAAGCGTATTTCGATACCTGCCTGACGGAAATCCGCGAAGACGAAGTGGATATCGAGAACGCCGACGGGAAAACTACGCTTCACGCGGACTTCGTTCTTGCGATGACGGGCTATCAACCCAATTTTGAATTTCTCGAAAAGGTGGGAATTTCCTTATCGGATGACCCACGGCTCGTACCAACCCATAATCCGGAAACGATGGAAACGAACGTCCCCGGAATGTATCTTGCGGGCGTAGTTTGCGGAGGAATGGAAACCCACAAATGGTTCATTGAGAATTCCCGCGTCCATGCCGACCTCATAGTTCAAAACATCCTAAATAACCAGATATGAAAAAAGTTGCCGTTGCTTTACTCGCCGTTTTGCTGTTTTCTTGCCAGGGCGATACTTTTTATTCAAAAACCGACAAGAACTTCGATGAGAACCGTTGGCAGAAATCGGACATCAAGGTGTATGAATTCGAGATTACCAAAGAAGCAACTCCCTATGAAATGCAGGTTTTCATCAGCCACGTTTACGGTTATCAGTTTGCAGAAGTGCCTTTGATCGCTGAAATCACGTATCCGGATGGCGAAATGTCTTCGGTTAATTTTGATTTGAAGCTTAAGGACGGATCAGGTTCGGAACTTGGGGATTGCGCGGGCGATTATTGCGACCTGACCCAAAAAATCGATGTTCCGAAACCGCTTTCCGTCGGCAAATACAAAGTGCGGCTCATGCACAATTTTAATGGCGAATATTTGCCTAACATGCTCGCGCTTGGCTTACGCGTAGAACAATTGCAAGACTAAAATACCTTTCAAATAGTTTCTAATATGAAAAGATTCCTGATCCTGATACTGTTCACGAGTGTTCTTCACGCCCAGAAAATGCAGACGCTGACCTACTTTCAGAACGATACGCTCAAACTCGATCTCGACTTGTATCTGCCGGCCAGGAAATCATCCGGAAAATTGCCGCTCATGCTTTTTGTTCACGGCGGCGGATTTTCAGGAGGCGAAAGGCAAAACAACGCGGCTTTCTGTAAATATTTGTCTGAGCGTGGTTTTGCCGCGGCCACCATTTCGTACACGCTTTATATGAAAGGGAAAAAGTTCAGTTGCGACGGGGTTTTGTCCGAAAAGGTAAAAGCAATCAATTTCGCGGTCAACGATCTTTGGCTCGCAACTTCTTACTTTTTGCGCAACAAGGACAAATTCAACATCGATGCTGAAAAAATCTTTATTTCGGGATCGAGCGCGGGCGGTGAGACTGTTTTGCATGCAGCGTATTGGGACAAAAACGTCATGAAAATATACGACCACAACCTGCCGGCCGAGTTTAAGTATGCCGGATTGGTCTCCGGAGCAGGCGCTATTATGGACCTGAACCTGATCACGGACAAAAACATAATCCCGATGTTTTTCTTTCACGGTAACGGCGATTCGACCGTGCCTTATGGAACTGCGGCTCATCATTATTGCAAAACCAACGCTACTGGCTGGCTGATGCTTTTCGGATCGCATTCTGTTTACGAACATGCTGTTTCCAAAAACGCTTCAACCGAGCTGTACACGTACTGCGGAGGCGGGCACGAGTTCAGCGGATGGCTTTTTGACAAAGAGCAGCAAAAGATCGTCAATTTCCTTGAAAAAGTATTGGCCGGGCAAAAAGTGCAATCCCATACGATCGTAAAAACCGGCAAGAAAAACGAACTATCGGCTGTTTACGGATTTTGTGACTGAAAAAAAGCCACCGCTCCAAATGGAACGATGGCTATGAAAATCTTGCTTTTTTCTTATTCCCATCCGCCGCCGAGTGCCTTATAAAGCACGATCACGGCATTGTATTTTTGGTATTGGTTATCGATGTAGTTCAGCTCCGTATTCAGCGCCTGGTCTTTAGCGGTAAGCACTTCGAGGTAATTCACCATGCCGTACTGCAACAATTCGTCGGAATAATTGGCCGCATTCCTCAGTGACTCCAGTTGCTTCAATCGGATATCCAGTTTCGTCGATTCGTTCTGGTATTGCTGAAGCGCGTCCGAAACTTCCCGTCCCGCCGTCAAAAGCGTTTGCTGGAACTGCAGGTAAGCCGTCTCCTGGTTCGCCCTTGCTATCTCATACTGCGTCCGGATCCTGCGCTGGTTGAAAATCGGTTGGGTCAGGCCGGTAACGACATTGGCGAAAATCGCGTTGGCGCTGAACCAATCCTTGAGGTCGATACTCTGGAAACCACCGGATGCCGTAATACGGAAGGTCGGATAGAAATTGCTCCTGGCCACGTTGACCAACTCGAAATTGTTAACCAGGTTGTATTCCGCGGCAATCACGTCAGGGCGTTTGCTGAGCAACATCGTAGGGATTCCGAGTTTGATATCGGCTTCGACCTTTTGATCGTCAAAACCGGAACGCTCGATCTTCCTAGGCGAATCTCCCAGCAAAATGCTCAGGGTATTTTCGAGCAGGACGATATTGGTCTTGATATCTTCCGCTATGATTTGCGTCTGGTACAACTGCGCTTCCGTTTGCTTGACGCCGACTTCGTTCGTTTCGCCGGCATCCTTCAGCGAACGGATCACGTCGACGCTTTTGTTGCGGTTGCCCAATGTCGAATCGACAACGCGAAGCTGCGCATCCAATGCCATTAACTGGAAATAAGTCGAAGCGATATCCGAAACTAGTTGCGTCTGGATCGCCTGGCGTTCCGCTATCGACTGCAAATATCTCGCTCCTGCCGAACGTTTTGTGCTTCGGATCCTGCCCCAGATGTCGGCTTCCCAGGAAAGGTTCCCGGTAAATTGATACTGATCTACCTGGCGATCAGGCAAAAACGCACCAAGCTGTGAATTTCTGGACAACATCTGATGAGTCCAATCCGCGCCAAGGCTGAACGTAGGCAAATAGCCGGCCTTACCTTGCTTGAGATTGGCTTCGGCAGCAGCGATCGTCTGGACGGCGATGCGCATGTCGAGATTGTTCTGGATCCCTTTGCGGATATGGCCCTGAAGGATCGGATCGGTGAACAATTTATCCCATGACAGGCTGGCTAAAGATGTCGTGTCCTGAGAGACGACTTCCGTCCGGTACAAATCCTCGGCCTTAAAGTCAGGACGCTTGTAATCTTTGGCGACAAAACAAGCCTGCATCGCGAAAGCCGTAACGGCAACTAGTGTTATTTTGGTAATGTGCGATTTCATTCTGTTACGTGTTTTGGTTGGTTTTTATCTGAGTCCGATTCGTATTTGTCGTCGTGAGGCTGACCCGAAATCCGCTCCTGAAGCGTCTCGAAAATCACATAAAGCACCGGTATCACGAATACGCCGAATATCGTTCCGACGAGCATTCCGCCTACGGCTCCCATACCGATCGAACGGTTTCCGACGGCTCCTACTCCACTGGCAAGCGCCAATGGCAAGAGTCCGAAGATGAAGGCAAACGATGTCATCAAAATAGGACGCAGACGTGCTTTCGCCCCTTCTATCGCAGCCTGCCAGATCTCCATGCCGTGTTTTCGCCTTTGCATGGCAAATTCCACGATAAGGATGGCGTTCTTGGCGAGCAATCCGATAAGCATGATCAGGGCAACCTGGAAATAAATGTTGTTTTCGAGCCCGGCCAGCTTGACGAATCCGATGGCACCGGCAATTCCGACCGGAAGCGACAGGATAACCGCCAAAGGAATCAGATAACTTTCGTATTGGGCGCTCAAAAGGAAGTAAACGAATATAAGGCTGAGCAAGAAAACACCTGCGGCCTGGTTACCGGCGATGATTTCCTCTCGCGTCATTCCCGAGAATTCGTATCCGTAGGATTTCGGCAGATGCTGTTCCGCTACTTCCTGCACGGCCTTGATCGCGTCTCCCGAACTGAAGCCCGGTTTGGCCTTACCGTTTATATTTACCGCTTTGAGCATGTTGAAGCGCGCGACCGCTTCCGGCCCGTAAATCCGCGTAAGCGAAATAAACTGGCTGATCGCTATTTGTTCACCCGCAGCATTTTTGACATAAATGTGGTTGATGGAATTCTCGTCTGCACGTTCTTCCGGCTTGGCCTGGATCATGACGCGGAATTGTTTCCCAAACCGGTTGAAATCGGTCGTATACAAACCACCGTAATAGCCTTGCATCGTGTTGAAGATGTCGGAAATGGAAACGCCTGCATCTTTCGCTCTTTCCACATTGATGTCCATGCGGTACTGAGGGAAGTTCGGGTTAAAGTTCGTCATCGCGTATGCAATTTCAGGACGCTGGTTCAATGCGCCAAGGAATTCTCCCGTGACCTGGCTGACCTTCTGCCAGTCGTCGTCGCCTTTGTCCTGCAGTTTCAATTCGAAACCATCGGCCGTACCGAAACCTTGAACGCTCGGCGGCGTAAAGAACAGCAATTTTGCATCGTTAAATCCGGCGGTTCGCCCGAAAAGCTCGCCGACAACGGCATCGACGCTTTGGTTGGCCTCTTTTCGTTCCTTCCAATCCTTGAGCTTGATGACTGTAAATCCGTACGAACCACCGTTTACTCCGTTCAAAAGGCTGAATCCGACGACACTCATACGCGCATCGACGATAGGCATTGATTTAAGGACGGAATCGAGTTTCGCCATCGTTTTCTCGGTTTGCTCCAAAGTTGTCCCCGGAGGCAAGGTAACGTCGGCCATGATGATCCCGCGGTCTTCGTTCGGAATAAATCCTGAAGGCGTCGACTGGAACAGCAAAATTGTAATTCCGGCAAACACTGCAATCGCCAATCCTGTAATCCATTTCTTGCGGAAAAGGAATCCGAGCGATTTTACATACCGCTGGTTCATCCGATCGAAACCGGTATTGAAAGCCGTGAAAAAGCGCTCCTTGAAATTCTTCTTTTTGTGTTCCTCACCATGCCCGTCGTGCGATTTCAGGAACAAGGCGCAAAGAGCCGGCGAAAGCGTCAAGGCGTTAACAGCCGAGATCAGGATGGCCACGGCAAGCGTAATGGCAAATTGGGTGTAAAAAACACCGGAGGGGCCTTTCAAGAACGAAACGGGTACGAAAACCGCCGCCATGACTAGCGTGATCGAGATGATGGCGCCCGTAATTTCGCTCATTGCAGAAATTGTGGCTTTTTTCGGATCTCGTTCTCCTTCGTCCATTTTGGCGTGAACGGCTTCGACGACGACAATCGCATCATCGACGACGATCCCGATCGCCAGGACTAGCGCGAACAAGGTCAGCAGGTTTATCGAAAATCCGAAAATATTCAGGAAGAAGAACGTTCCCACGATCGCGACCGGAACCGCAATGGCCGGAATAAGCGTCGACCGGAAATCCTGGAGGAAGATAAATACAACGATAAATACCAGTATGAACGCTTCGATCAATGTCGAGATTACTTTCTCGATAGAGGCGTCAAGGAACGTTTTTGTGTTGAACGGAATAACGTAATCGATGCCTTCAGGGAAATTCGCTTTGGCATCGGTCATGATCGTTTCAACCTCGTTGATGATGTCGCTCGCATTCGAGCCCGACGTCTGGAAAACACCGATTGCGACACCATTTTGTCCCATACCGTAGTTTTTCGCTCCGTAGTTGAAGGCGCCGAGTTCGATCGTTGCAACGTCTTTAAGGCGCACGAAATTCCCGTTTCCGGTGGATTTGATGACGATATTCTCGTATTCTTCCGTTTTGGAAAGACGTCCTTTGTATTTGATCACATATTCGTAGACACCTTGTGCGTTTTCACCGAATTTTCCGGGAGCCGCCTCCACGTTTTGCTCGTTCAAAGCAGCCTGCACGTCTTTAGGAGATATTTTGTATGCGGCCATTTTTTCCGGATTGATCCAGATCCGCATCGAATAATCCTTCGCTCCAAAAACGTTGACTTGTCCGACGCCTTTTACACGTTGCAATTGAGGAACGAGATTGATCTTGGCGTAATTCTGTACGAAAGTTCCGTCGTATTCCGGGTTCTTGGAGAACAGCGCCAGGAACATGAGCGCACTCGTCTGGCTTTTGAACGTGGTGACGCCCGTCTGGACAACCGCCTGTGGCAATTTGCTTGTCGCCCTTGAAACGCGGTTTTGGACATTGACCGCCGCAATGTCAGGGTTGATACCGAGTTCGAAGAAAACCGTAATTTTCGCCGAACCGTCGTTAGCGGCAGACGACGTCATGTAGGTCATGCCTTCAACGCCGTTAATTTCTTCTTCAAGCGGAATCACGACGGAATTCAGGACGGTTTCCGCGTTAGCTCCGGTGTAAGTCGCCGTGACCTGAACTGTCGGAGGTGCGATTTCGGGATATTGCTCGATCGGAAGCGAAAGCAATCCGAGAACGCCGAGAATGGTGATAATTATGGAAATAACGGTCGAGAGAACCGGCCGTTGTATGAATATTTTTAGCATGGATTCGGATTATTTTACGGTTGCTTTTGCAGAATCGGAAGTCGTATTTTGGGCCGTGGCAGGTTTCGCAGATCTCGGTTGAGGGACGATCGGCATGTCATCCTTCATCTTGGAAGCGCCTTCCACCACGATCGTCTCGCCTTCGTTCAAGCCGTCGGATACGATAAAATTCAAGCCGGAAGTTCCCGAAGTCGTGATCACGCGGGATTTGACTTTGTTGTCCTGTCCGACCACATATACGATTTGCTTGCCTTGCATGTCGATGACCGCATTTTGAGGGACCAGGATCGCGTTTTTGCTCTCCACCGGGATTCGTACGATTCCCGTTCCGCCGCTTCTCAAAATCACCTGGGGATTGTTGAACTCCGCGCGAAATTGTGTGGTTCCCGTTTCCGGATCGGCCTGGCCGTTGATGGTTTCGATCTTGCCCTTAACGTCATATTCCGAATTATCTGCAAGCAAAAGCGAGACAGCAGGAATGTTTTTAACCTTGGCAGCCAAAGTCTCACCTTTGAACGTTTTGGCGAAATCGATCATTTGTTTCTCATTCAGCGAGAAGTACGCACGCATGACACGGGTATCCGAAACGGTCGTAAGCGGTTGCTCGCTGGCCATGCTGACCAACGCACCTTCTTTGTAAGGCAGGCTTCCTACGAAACCGTCCACAGGCGAAAAGATCGTTCCGTATCCGATTGTGGCTGCCACGCTTCCGTAAGCACTTTTTGCCTGGGCCAATCGCGCTTTGGCGGTTTCCAGCTGAACCGGGCTGATGATATTCCGATCCACAAGCGGTTTCAGTCGATCCACTTCTACCTGGGCCGCGTTGACCGATGCTTTTGCGGCAGCCGCGTCCTGGTTCAGCGTATTGGTTTCAAGCTTGAACAGGATTTGCCCTTTGCGTACCTGCTGACCTTCATCAACATAGATTTTTTGGATGAAACCGTCAACCTTCGGACGGATTTCTACATTCTGGCGACCTTCGAGATTCGCCGTATACTCCTGGAAAACCACGGTATCCTGACGCGCGATCTTTTCGACCGGGAACGGCATCGGACCCTGAGGCTGCTGGGCTTGCTCCTCTTTTTTCCCGCACGAGGCGACAAAAATCGAAGCTATTATAAAATGAAGTAGTGAAGAGGTTTTCATATCTGTGAGGTTATTTTTTCTTATTGTTTTCTTCGATCTGCTTAAAGCGGGAAACTGTTTTTTGCAGTAACTCTTCCACTTTCAACACATGGCTTTGATAAGCTTTTATGTTTTCGATGTCGTTCCATTCGTCTTCACATCTCGTTTTTTCACAATAGTTCAGCATGCGCTCGATGAGTTTCTTTTCGAATTGCAGCATGCGCTGATAATTATCGAGTCGTTCGCTGAATGGAGCCGGGCGGTAGTATTTTTTTCGGTCGCCAGATACGGTGATGTAGGTGATCTTGCCTAACTTAAGCAATAAATTAACTGCTGTGGAAACAGAACTTTTGCTGGCATTGGTGATCTCAACTATATTCTCAAATGTGAAACCCGGATTCGGACTGTCGACTATTAATAATCCTAAGATCCTGGAAGCCAACGGGGGAAAATGGTACAATGTCTCGAAGTGGACACCGAACTGCTCGATGAGTTCCTCTTTTTCTTGTTGTAAGTCCATTTCTTAAGATTAGAGCACAAAGGTACACTTGGTTCGCCCGTGACCGAACCAACCGAACTTAAATTTATGTTAAGATTACGAAATCGTTTTCTGATGTGTTATCAGATGGTGGTTGCTGATTTACAGACGCTTATTTCGAGATGAAGTTTGTTCGAAGTTGTTGTATATTATTCGCCGTAAAGAAACCAGTAAATTTACAAGACCTCTATGTTCACGCGGATAACGCCGTGGTTCTTGTTATCGGTGATCGACATAAACGCCCGTTTTGACAGATCGAGCTCGCGTCCTCGCTTATGAGGCCCGCGATCGTTGACCTTGACAACAACCGATTCGCCGTTTGCAACATTCGTAATCCTCAATCTGGTACCGAACGGCAACTTCCGGTGAGCCGCCGTCATATCGCTGTTGTGGAACTTTTCGCCGCTGGCTGTCCGCTTCCCGTTAAATTTATCGTGGTAGTAGGAAACTTCAGCATTTCGCTTATAGCTCTTATTGCCGCCGCCTTTCGAAGAAGAACAGGAAACAGCGATTAATGCGAACGCAAGAAAAGTGAACAGGACTAAGATCCGTTTCATAGAGTGCTTTTATTCTATAATTTCAATCGTGACTTTTAACGCCCCGCCCCATCCGGCACCGGCAATATCCATAAACGCTTTTTTCGTCAGATCGATATCGCGACCTCTCGTGAAGGGCCCTCTGTCGGTAACTTCAACGATCACCGATTTTCCGTTTTTCTCGTTCGTGACCTTGACTTTCGTCCCGAAAGGTAATTTGCGATGTGCGGCCGTGTACCCTTTATTGGTGAATTTTCTGCCGCTGGCCGTCCGCTTACCGTTAAATTTATCGTGATAATAGGACGCGTGGGCGTTTTTTTTGAACACCTTAAGTTTCAGATTGGAAACCAATTTCAGGCTGTCGGCAACGGTAGCGTTCTTTGAAATGGTATCCTGGGGCGTTTTACCTTGTTGCGGAGCCTGCACGGACTGAAATCCGAAACCGCTCGCGACGGTCGCAATGATAACCAACGCGATGTAAAGTGTTGTTTTGTTCTTCATAATGAATTTTATCGCGGGAACGCCATTTTCAAAAACCGTTCCTTTAGACGAAAAAAGCGCCTTTAGAGCGCCTGATGGTTATTTAAACCACAAATTCCATGGGATCCTGCTCAAAATCAGTACAAGGCCCAAAGTATAAAAAATCGCAAACGACTTGAACTTTTCGTGGCTCAGCTCCTTCTTTTTGTGCTTTGACCATCCGATCGTAATCAAGCTTATCGCAATCAGATTGACAAGCGGATGTTCAAGTGAAGTCAGGCGCAATGCACTGTTTCCCATCTGTCCGAAAGATTCGGCGCCCAATGGGGATGTAAAGTACGTAAGCAAACCGATCAGGAATTGAACGTGGACTGCAATCAACGCAAAAAGGCCCAGACGCTTGTCCGACGCTTTAAACTCACGTTTTGAAAAGAATCCGGAAAGGCCGTTCACAACTGCAACTATAAGCGCAATAAGTACAATGTAAGCCCAGCCGGAGTGAGCTTGCTGAATGATTTTATCCATCGGGATCTGGTTGTTTGGAAAACCAAATATAGGAAATTTAAGCGTAAAAAAGCCCCGCTTATGGGCGAGGCTTGTAATATGGAATGGTTTGAAATTACTTTTTGGAAAGAAAGTGACCCAATAAAAAGCTTGTAGAACTGTCATGTTCGCCCACTTTTCCGCTGTTTATTTCATCCAGGATGGAGTTGGCGAGCTGCTTTCCGAGCTCAACGCCCCATTGATCGTAGCTGTAAATATTCCAGATTACGCCCTGCACGAAAATCTTGTGCTCGTAGAGTGCAATCAGCGAACCCAGTGTTTTCGGACTCAATTTGTCGATCAAAATCGTGTTCGTCGGTTTATTACCTGAGAAAATCTTAAACGGTTTCAATTTCGCGCCCTCTTCATCGGAAATGCCCATCTTGTCGAACTCCGACTGGACCTGAGGCGCCGATTTGCCGTTCATCAACGCTTCCGTCTGAGCAAAAAAGTTAGACATAAGCTTGTCATGATGATCCCAATTGCCGTGCAAAGGCTGGCTGAAGCCGATGAAATCCGTCGGGATAAGCTTCGTACCCTGGTGGATCAACTGGAAAAACGCATGCTGGGAATTGGTTCCGGGCTCGCCCCAGATGATCGTTCCCGTCTGGTATCCGACGACATTGCCGTTCCTGTCAACCGATTTCCCGTTGCTTTCCATGATGCCTTGCTGCAAATAAGGCGCAAGACGGTTCAGATACTGGGAATATGGGATCAAAGCCTCGGTTTCGGCTCCGAAAAAGTTGTTGTACCACACGCTCAAAAGAGCCAGTACAACTGGAATATTCCGATCGAAATCTGCCGTTTTGAAATGCTCGTCCATTTCGTTCGCACCTTTGAGCAAATCATCAAAATTCTCGAATCCGACAGCCAGCGCGATGGAAAGCCCGACGGCGCTCCAAAGTGAAAAACGTCCGCCGACCCAATCCCACATCGGGAAAATATTGTCTGCGTCGATCCCGAATTCGGTCACGCGCCTGATATTCGTCGAAACGGCCACGAAATGTTTGGCGACATCTTCCTGCGTAGCCGATTCCAGGAACCATGCCCGGATTGTTTCCGCATTGCTCAGCGTCTCCTGGGTCGTGAACGTTTTGGACGCCACGACGAATAACGTCGTTTCAGGATCGAGGTTCTTAATTACCTCGTTGACGTGATCTCCGTCGACATTGGAAACGAAATGAACATTCAGATGATTTTTATAGTACTGAAGCGCTTCGACAACCATGGCAGGCCCTAAATCGGAGCCGCCGATGCCGATATTGACGACATCCGTAAACGCTTTTCCCGTAAAACCTTTGCGGTTTCCGGAAATGACATCAGATGTAAAAGCTTTGATCTTGTTTTTGACGGAATATACTTCCGGAATGACATTTTCACCGTCGACCGTAATCACCGCCGATTCCGGAGCGCGCAATGCCGTATGAAGGACCGCTCGCTTTTCGGTTGCGTTGATCGCATCCCCGTTGAAATATTTCGAAATCGCGTCTTTTAGCTGAACCTCATCGGCTAACTTTAAAAGCAGGTCAAGGGTTTCCTGCGTAACGATGTTTTTGGAATAATCGATCAGGAATTCATTCCAGGAAATATGGAAATTTTGGGCGCGGTTTCCGTCTTCCTCAAAAAGTTTTTTCATCGGTATCCGGCACAATCGTCCGTGATGCTGTTGCAAATCCTGCCAGGCGGCGGTTGTCTCCGGGTTTATCTTAGGTAAAGGCATAATCGTTTTTTTGACAGCCCAAAAATAAGACAATCACTTTGAAAAAGTTCCGAAATGACTTTAGATTTGGATTAACTCCTGGAAAAATCTTTGAATTTAGTAGCGGCGACGCTGTCGAGTTCTCGCTTTAAAGGTGTCATTTCTGACAGAAAACGTGCTTTGTATTTTTTGTCCATCGGTTCGGCATTGGGAAGTCGCATCCGGAGCGGATCTACCTGAACGCCGCCTTTCCAGAAACGGTAGCAAACGTGGGGACCTGTTGCCAGTCCCGTACTGCCGACGCGTCCGATCACATCACCTTGGGTAACGCGCTGGCCCCTCCTCACAAGGATCTTGGACATGTGAAGATATTGCGTAGAATACGTGCCGCTGTGCTTGACTTTGACATAATTTCCGTTTCCGGTTGTATAACCGGTTTGCTCGACGACTCCGGAGGCTGTGGTCATGATTGGTGTTCCTGTCGGCGCGGCATAATCAGTGCCTTTATGCGCTTTCCAGACTTGTTGCACCGGATGAAATCGGTTTCGCGAAAATCTTGACGAAATCCGGCTGAACTTCAACGGTGCCTTCAAAAAGAAATTCTTCAGGACTTTACCCTCTTCGTCATAATACGCCACTTTGCCGCGAGCCGTATCCTGGACAAACGGAAAAGCATAGATCAGCTTGCCTTTGTATTCGAAAAAAGCGGCTTCCATGTCTTCAACACCGTCGTAAATACTGTCGTTGATGAATCGCTCGGTGAACGTAATGGCGAATTTATCGCCTTTTTGAAGTTTGAAGAAGTCGATGCTCCAGGCATAAACCGTTGAAATCTGATTGGCTAAGGCGGGATCGACGTGCTGGCGTTCGAGTTCTTCCGTGAGCGATCCGTCAAGTGCGGCGGCGATCGTACGGCGTTTGATTTTTATCGGACGCACTTTTTTATAGGATTTTGCAATCGAATCGCGTAAATCCACGACGTAATAACTGAGCCGGTCCGGCTGATACACGAAAATCTGTACTTTTTTGGACGAATCTTTCAAACGCAGCATCGTAAACGGCTTCCCGACGCGGATCTTCCTTACGTCAAAAGTATCGCGGATTTGTTCGTTGATGTTGTGGATCTGGCTTGGCGTGAAATTCTGCTCCTCGAGTATACTCCCGAACGTGTCGCCGGAAACAACGGTGTCGTTCACAACGTCGAAATCGTTAAGCCTGAAGCCGAATTCGACGACTTCGGTTTCCGTCTTAGCGGCCACAGGTTTCTTCTGAGTTTGCTTTTCGGATTTATCGCACGAAAAAAGCAGCAGGAATACCGGTACTATCAGTATGGACAATCTTTTCAAAACTGAATCTTTACGCGGTTACACTTTTTTCCTCTCCCCAATTCTTCAACTCTTCCTCTGTCCAGAGTTCAGGAAAGAAAATGCGGCGCTGGTACTTTGGATGCATGTATTTTTTCCAGTCGCTTCCTCCGGTGGCTTCGCCGTCGCCGTGTCCGCTGTCGATGTACTTTCTCGCGGCATTCAAATGTCCCATCACCCATTTCACGTTTACGGTATGGTCGTAATGGCGCATCGCATTGCGTAAGTCGGGATCGAGGCGGTCTTCTACGGGAAGTTCCGTGAATTTGCGCCAGAGGTTGATCGTGTTGTATTCCTCCATGAACCGAAGGAACGAATCTTTGTACTTATTCTCAAACTGATTGATGAGATAGGACTTTTTTCCTGTTTTGTAATCTTTTCCGGCGGCTTGCCAGTACAGATGTTCAAATGCGTGGGAATACGGGGTGTCCCGGTCTATGGTAGCGCGGAACCTGTAGTCGATAAGATTGATAAGTTCGGTCGAGGCGAATTCTATCAGGCGGTATTGAGCGCTCTGGAAACCGCTGGCCGGCGTAAGCGTATTGCGGAACTTCATGTATTGCTCGACTTCCATCCCATCACCCATTATCGTAAATGAATTTGTCAGGAGATCGAAATATCGGGAAATCCGCATCAGGCGTTCGGTGAAGAATCTGGTCGACAGATTATCCGATTTACAAACCTGCTCGATTTCCCACAAGATCATCTTGAACAGCAACTCGTTAACCTGGTGATACATGATGAACACCATTTCATCGGGTAACGTCGTACGCTGGATCTGAAGATTCAGTAGCGCATCCGTCTGGATATAATCCCAATAGGTTATAGGCTTGGACCAGAGTAGGCCTTCGAGATGCGTTTCGGTTTTTTGGTCAATAGATCGGAATTTATCCTCTAAACGATTGAGGATATCATCCGATAAGTTATGTTCGGCCATCAGGGTTTCGCTTTTACTTTGAATGAATGTTTGAGTCCCTTAAAGCTTTCGAGATCAGCTTTGATGGAACCGACAGCCAGACTAGCTTTGATGCGAACCGGTATTTTATTGTCGTCGTCTGAAATCCAGACGGTAAGGCTCTCTTCCTCTTTAAATACACGGCCCGACTGTACTAGCGGACGGAACATCATCGTTGGGACGACCCCAAATTTAGTCGATATATCTTCGTTACCAATGTATTTTAACTTAAACTTGATCACCTCGTCGTCAAAAAACATGTCTACCGTAATGGCTTGCCCGACTTTCATTTTGTCGATGCTCGGATGGTTGCGCAGATAGTAGAACATGGAAACGACGTCGAGCGTGTTGTCTGGAGTGACATAGGTTTTTTCCTTATTCCGCTTGTAATCTTTGACTAAAACGCGATTTGCCGCCTGATCGAAAAAGGCTTCCTGGTTCCGGATATAACCGCCTTCGTCGACTTTCCGGACGTGCTGAACGGGCATGCAGGTGTTTTTATCGAAATAGCTTTCGTAAGTATCGTCGACCTTGAAAAAGAAACGGGACATACCTACCGTCCAGCCTTTGCCGACGGCGTGAAAAACCTTTCTGCCGCCGCGTGTGGCCTCCTGCATGTCGAGCGTTGCGTAACCTGCATTGACGATGCCGTAATGAATGCGGAATTTGAAGTATTCCCCGACCCCGAAAGCATCTTCTTTTTGGGAGGAAAATCCGGCGGTCACAATGAAGATTAAGAATACCAATATCTTTTTCATAAATTAAAAATAGCTTTTTTTCGGCCGACATAACAATTCCCGTTCCAAAAAAAATGCTAAAAACAAAAAACCCGTCCGGGGATTCCGAACGGGCCTAATGCTATTAACCAACCAAAAAACTATAATTATGAAAATTACTTACAGACAGGGAAACCACCCCCTGAAATGCGCTGCAAATTTACGCCAGTTTTAAAGATTCGCAATCTTAAAATCATTTTTAACAGAAATTTTGCAATGAAAACGTTTGCGGATAACTGTTTTTTGAGAATTGTGTCGATTTATAACATCGCAGATAGGAGATAAATATCTATAAAATGAAAATGTCCGCCGTAAAGCAGACATTTCATAACTATAATTACTTAATCTTTAAAGAGTTCCGCGCTTGGCCTGCTCTCTTTCGATGGATTCGAACAGCGCTTTGAAATTTCCGGCACCGAAGCCTTTTGCACCCATTCGCTGGATAATCTCGAAAAATAGCGTCGGGCGATCCTGTAGCGGCTTGGTAAAAATCTGCAACAGGTAGCCTTCTTCATCGGCATCGACCAGAATCGCGAGATTCTTGATGACATTCAGGTCTTCCTTCATCATCTTCATGTGATCGCCCAAACGGTTCGGGACGTCGGCGTAATATTCATCTGGCGGAGCCGACAAAAATTCAACGCCCCTCGCACGCAATTGCGTCACGGTGGTGATGATATCGTCGGTAGCGATTGCCAGGTGCTGGATTCCAGGGCCGCCGTAAAAATCGAGGTATTCCTCGATCTGCGACTTTTTCATTCCTTCGGCAGGCTCGTTGATCGGAAATTTGATGCGGCCGTTCCCGTTTGACATCACTTTCGACATCAAAGCGGAGTATTCCGTGTTGATCTGCTTGTCGTCGAACGAAAGGAAATTCACGAATCCCATGACGTCCTCGTACCATTTCACCCAGGTGTTCATCTCACCCCATCCGACGTTTCCTACCATGTGGTCGATATATTTCAGTCCGGTAGATGTCGGATTATAATCGGATTCCCATTTCACATAACCAGGCAGGAACGTTCCGTTGTAATTTTTGCGCTCTACGAACATGTGAACGGTTTCTCCGTAAGTGTAAATTCCGGAACGCACGACTTCCCCGAATTCGTCTTTTTCAACGGTTGGTTCCATAAACGGTTTTGCACCGCGCTTGACGGTTTCTTCGAACGCACTCCTGGCATCTTCAACCCATAAAGCGGCAACTTTGACGCCGTCTCCGTGTTTCTTGATGTGGTCGTTCAGGACGGAATCTGTAGTGAGAGGCGTCGTCAGCACCAATCTTATCTTATCCTGGACCAGCACGTAGGACGCGCGATCTTTAATGCCCGTCTCCAATCCGGCGTAAGCCAGGGACTGGAATCCGAAAGCGGTTTTGTAGAAATGAGCCGCTTGTTTGGCGTTTCCTACATAAAATTCCACATAATCTGTTCCCAGCAGCGGTAGGAAATCCTGTGCGCCCTGGAATATCTTCTCGAGTCCGTATTCAACGGATTTAACTTCTTTCATAATTCAATTAGATATTTTGGAAATTAGATAATTAGATAATTTTTGGTTTGTCAACATTCGACTTGGCCTTAGCAATTATCGAATTCAAAAGTTTGACAATTTCAAATAAAAGGTTCAATAGTTCTTTACAATCCGGATACGTCCGACTGTTTTGACATAGGAACAACCAGTATTCCGTTTCATCCGCTTCTTTAAGGGCAATTTTTAATTTATGGATAAAATCTGCCCGGCTTTCAGCATTTTGTGATTCTTTTGAATTTGCTCCAATGGATGTACCTGACTTAAGCAATTGATTTGCAATCACGAATTTTTTCTGTTCGTGTAAAAGATCTGCATATATGATAACTTTCAACGAAAAGTCAAAAGTCTTTAGCAGCAGAGGATTCTTGCTGTATTTTTCATTATGTGTCACGATAAGATATTTTGTATGGCGTAAAAAATAGTAGATGGCGTGTACAGCCAATTATCTAATTATCTAATTGACTAATTATCTCATTTCATTCAACCCACGACTTATAATACAATCCGTCGTCCAGTCCCATCGCGACTTCAGTGACTTTTAAAGGCCGGAACGTGTCGACCATTACGGCTAATTCTTCCGTAACGGTTTTCCCGATACTGCGCTCCATCGCGCCCGGTGCAGGTCCATGGGGAATTCCTTTCGGATGCAGCGTAATGTGGCCCTGTTCGATATTATTGCGGCTCATAAAATCGCCGTCGACGTAGTACAAGACCTCGTCGCTGTCGATATTGGAATGATTGTATGGCGCCGGAATCGCTTTCGGATGGTAATCGTACAGCCTCGGACAAAACGAACACACTACGAATGTCGACGTCTCGAACGTCTGGTGAACCGGCGGCGGTTGGTGCACGCGGCCCGTGATAGGCTCGAAATTATGGATCGAGAAACCATACGGAAAGTTATACCCGTCCCATCCGACGACGTCGAAAGGATGCGAAGCATACACCAATTCGTGCATCATGCCTTCCTTTTTGATCTTGATCACGAATTCGCCCTTTTCGTCGTGCGTTTCAAGCTCGTAGGGCATTTTGAAGTCGCGCTCGCAAAAAGGCGAATGTTCCAGCAATTGTCCGGATGCATTTTTATATCGTTTCGGCGTATAAAATGGCGCATGCGATTCAACGTAAAACAAGCGGTTTTCGTCTGTGTCGAAGTCGATCTGATAGATCATCCCACGCGGTATAATCAGGTAATCGCCATATTCGAACCGGATGTTACCCATCATCGTACGCAGTTTCCCGCTGCCTTTATGGATAAAGATCATTTCGTCCGAATCGGCATTTTTGTAAAAATAGTCGCGCAAGGATTTTCGCGGGGCGGCCAGTCCGATGATGCAGTCGCTATTCACAAGCATCGCTTTCCGGCTGTCGAGGAAATCGTCTTCCGCTTTTAACTCGAACCCTTTGAAAAGCAAGGATTTGATGTTCTTGTCGATCGCGATCCTGGGTTCGACCGAATAAGAGTTTCGGATTTCCTTTACCTGAGTCGGACGATGGACGTGATACAGCAACGAAGAATGTCCGTGGAAACCTTCGGTGCCGAATAACTGCTCGTAGTAAAATCCGCCGGTAGGCTTCTCGAACTGAGTATGCCGTTTTTGGGGAAATTCGCCAAGTTTATGATATATGGGCATGATTTGAAGTTTTGTTTTGCGCTAATTCCGCGAAGGCCATACGGAACAGGCGGAAAGATTAAAAACTCAGTAGCGGCACTTGCAGAAATCGTTGGTAATTCCTGAAATCGACAGCCAAAATCTAAATCATTCGGGGTTCCGCTTGATCATGAACTTTAGGTGGGACAATAAATCTATCCAGGCTGTCATAGCGTCAAATATCGGAAAAATTAAAATTTAGACCGATTTTTTTACGGATAATTTATAAAAACAAAACTCCGGCTTGTCAACCGGAGTTTTTGTTTAACAGATATCTGAAGTTATCTTGCCTTCTTATAGCTATAGGCGTAGATCATAGCATGCAGAGCCGCGAATATGAGAGAAAAATAGTACAGGGACGTATCGTCGATTTCTTTGTCGCTATGATGGACGACCGCTACCACGACCAATCCCAAAACCATTGCCAGGCCTGAACCGGCGACGGTCTTATAATTCCCGAGGGAGAACTGTCCTTTGTTGAGGATACTGTGGCGCATTCCGTAGAACAGGTATAAGTCGAATCCGATCATCATCCAGACGATCAGACGGATCCATGTGTCAAGCGGCAGGAAGACCATCATGAAGAGGCAAACCACGATTCCAAGAATCGGGACCAAAGGAACGAGCGGCGTGCGGAAGGCTCTTGGCGCTTCCGGCATTTTTTTGCGCATGATCATGACACCGAGGCAAACCAGGATAAAGGCGAACAACGTTCCGATACTTGTCATTTCCCCAACCACGCGGGCCGGCACGAATGCGGCGAACGCACTGACCAGGACCATGAACAGCGTATTGTTTTTGGCCGGAGTCCTGAATTTAGGATGTACTTCGGAAAATACTTTCGGCATCAATCCATCTTTACTCATTGAGAAGAAAACGCGGCTTTGTCCCATCAGCATGACCAAGATAACCGACGCGTAACCCGCAAGGATTGCAAGCAATATCGCATTGTTCAGCCACGGATATTCCGGAGTGATCAGCCCTGCGGCATCCGCATGGCCCATGTTTTCCACGGCAACCGCAACGGGAGCGATTCCGTCTTGTCCGGCGAAAGCCGTATAATTGACAACGCCCGTCATGACGTGAGCGAACAAAATATAGAGCAACGTACAAACGCCGAGCGACAACAAAATTCCGATTGGCATGTCGCGCTTCGGGTTTTTGGCTTCCTGAGCCGCTGTCGAAACGGCGTCGAATCCGATATAGGCGAAGAAAACGATGGCCGCGGCGCGAATGATACCCGAGAATCCGAAATGACCGAACTCGCCGGTATTGTCCGGAATGTAAGGCGTATAGTTTTCCGGTCGGATGTACTGCCAGCCTACTGCGATAAAAATCAGGACGACGCTCACTTTCAGCAAAACGATCAATCCGTTGACGAATGCCGATTCCTTGGTTCCTCTCATGAGGATAAGCGACATTACGATTACGATGAAAACCGCGGGAATGTTGATGATCCCGCCTTCAAACGGCGATAACATGTAATCGTCCGGAATGTGGATGCCGTATCCGCCGAGGAATTTCCCGAGATAGCGCGACCAGCTTATGGAAACCGTAGCGGCACCGACGGCGTACTCGAGCACCAGATCCCATCCGATGATCCAGGCAATGAATTCGCCCATTGTCGCAAACGAATACGTGTAGGCGCTTCCTGCGACCGGGATCATACTTGAGAATTCCGCATAGCATAAACCGGCGAAAATACAGCCGAAAGCGGCTACGAGAAACGATATCGTAATGGCCGGGCCGGCATTTGTCGCCGCCGCAAGTCCTGTGATCGAGAACAGTCCGGCTCCGATGATGGCTCCGACTCCAAGGGCAACGAGGCCGGATGCGGAAAGCGTTTTCTTTAGTCCTTTTTCAGATTCCGTCGCTTCTTCAAGCAACTGGTTCAAAGGCTTTCTTTTCCAGATAGACATAGAATATGGTTATAATTTAAATGATTGGTTTGTTTGAAGCCCAAATATATCGCTTTTTGTAAAAAATGGGCAGAAGTATGGCAGAATTTGCAAAATGAAAATTAGGATCAGAAGTGGCTGGCCGATTTTGGATTCGGCTGAGATTTGAATCTGAGTGCATAAATAAGTTTGGGTTTTGGACTTTCGGTAATCGAGATTGAAGAAGGGTGAACGTTTGACGGATGAAGCTAAAACGGTTTGAACATTTAAGAATTTGTACAGATTTTCTGTAGGTGGCCAATTGCAAAACCCACGAAATTTACGGGCGGGTGGCGGTGGCATTTAAAACCAAAATCCGACGCTAAACCACGTAAACCCTTTCGGCAATTCTGGCGACCACGAATATTTGATCTCGATCGGCCCAATGATGGTTTCCATGCCGTAACCGACTGCATAACCGGTATAGTGCGGCCAGGAGATCCAGGCGCCGTCCGCAAAAATATTCCCGCCAAGGTTGGCGAAATTGGCCGCGACGTTAACGTGATGCTTCCTGAAAAGTTCGTAATCGAACGTGATTCCCGTCTTGATATAGCTGTCGCCCGAAATACTCAGAAAGTCGTAACCGTAAAACGGCCGGAAATTGTTCACGCTGCTGAAACCGTATCCGCCAAGGATGAAATCGAAAAATGGAATGCTGTGGTCGCCGATCGACGCGCCTGCCTCCGCATCAACCTTAGTGGTGAATTTCCTGAAAAGCGTCCTTGCAATTCCCGCCTCGGCTTTTAAAGTGGAAAACTTGCTGAAATTATTGCTGTAATCGGACGAATACAAATACGACTGGAAATCACCTGAAAAATACCATCCTCGCTTCGGGAAATAGCGATTGTCATAAGAATCGTAGCGGACATAAGCCAAAGCACTCAGGTAATCGCTTTTTTCAAATGTAGGGGAAACCGTCTGGTTCCGGATCGTCTCCGATTTAATTTTAAGGTGTTTCCATTCAAGCCCGGCTCCTATCATGAATTTTTGCATGAACAACGTCTGCACGTAAACCTGATGCGACAGATCCGAAAAGTTGATATTGAGCGTATTCAAACCCAACGAGTCCAGAATCGTTCCTTTGTTAAAATCGGTCCCGACGTTGCGGTTGAACGAATTGTAACGCGACTTTAGGCCGAAACTGAAGTAAAATCCGTTATCGACGTAATAATCGAGGTTATACCGGAAGTTATCGCCCAGGATTACATCGGCGGAAACCACATCATTTTTGAACAAAACCCTTTTAGTGGTGACGTTCATGAGAATGCCGCTTTTGTACAATCCGTCGTAATGCAGGCCGAATTTGAGATATGTCCGGATCGGATTCTCCGTCAGGGTCAGCTTGAGATCGTCACCTTCTTTCGTCTCGTCGAGCGCATACGTGATCGAGCTGAAATTCTGGGTTCCCGTCAGATTGTCGATGCCCGAACGCAAATCGTCGTAACAAATCCTGCTCCCGTTCTTGAAACGCAATTTTCCCAAAATATACGCCCGCGTGAAGTTGTCGAGTTTGTTTACCGATATGTTTTTGATATCAAGGCTGTCTTTCCTGATCACAAGATCCGGACGCTTGTACACGCCCTTCTGCACCGTGATCGCAGTCAGTTTTTCCGCCTGCTCCCAGGCCGCACGTTCGCCTTCGTCAATGATCGCCGATCCGTTGCTGAACGAAATCACGCTGTAATCGGACATATCCGGCCTGATATAAATATCCGTTTTTTGCTTCTTGACTTTCATCTTCTCGATCATTTCGAGATTCGAGATCTGGGATAAAATCCGCGTGGCATCGCTCAGATAATCGCGGTCCTTAAGGTCGTCCTGAACGTCGACCCCAATGATGATGTCGGCACCAAGGGCACGAACTTCATCAATCGGATAATTATTGGCCACGCCACCGTCTACAAGCAATCTACCGTCGAGTTCCACCGGGCTGAAAACGGTAGGCAAAGCGGCGCTTGCGCGGATGGCTTGCGGCAGGTATCCGCTGTTGAGCAAAATCGCCTGCCCGGTTTCAATATCGGTGGCGATGCACAAAAATGGGATCGGAAGCTTGTTGAAATCACGCACGTTCCTGACGTTATGCGTCAGTTTCGAAATCATGTTGAACGTGTACATGCCTTTCGAATACGAACGCGGAATCCCGATCCTCATGCCTTTGAACGGAAGCGACAGCGCGTACAGTTCGTCGTTGCGTTTCCCGTAAAAGTTCTTCGATGCCCGCGGAATATAATCGCCAAGAAGTTCGTCAAAATTGGTCTCCCGGAAAATAGAGTCGATCTGTGTCGCATTGTACCCCGAGGCATACAAGCCCCCTATGATCGCGCCCATGCTCGTGCCTCCGATATAATCGATCTTGACACCCGTTTTTTCCAATACTTTCAAAACACCGATATGCGCAAACCCTTTCGCTCCGCCTCCGCTTAACACAAGGCCGATCTTAGGTCGCGGTTTCACGACGGAATCCTGTGCGAGAGCCATGATCGGTAACAAAAACGCAAACCAAAAAAGCAAGACGATGCCGTATTTGGATATTTTTTGCGTGTTTGCGATCATTTCGACTGATTTTGAGCGTGGTAAAAGTCGGTAATTTTTTTGGCTTTTGACGGGCCGACCACTTCGGCGATGGCAGATTCCGGAGCTTCCTTCAATCTTTTAACCGATTTGAAATGCTTGATGAGCGCCTGCATGGTTTTTTCGCCGATTCCAGGAATGGTTTCCATCGATGTCTGAAGCGCGCCTTTGCTGCGTCGGTCGCGGTGATGGGTGATCCCGAAACGGTGCGCCTCGTTGCGCAGCTGCTGGATGATTTTCAGCGTTTCCGACTTTTTGTCGAGATACAATGGAATCGGATCGTCCGGATAAAAAAGTTCCTCGAGACGTTTTGCGATGCCGATGATGGAAATTTTTCCTCTCAATCCCAGAACGTCCAGGCTTTTGAGCGCCGCCGACAGCTGGCCTTTGCCTCCATCGATAATAATCAGTTGCGGAAGCGGCTCGTTTTCGTCAAGCAGGCGACGATAACGGCGGTGCACGACTTCTTCCATCGAAGCAAAATCGTCCGGGCCGACAACCGTTTTGATATTGAAATGCCGGTAATCTTTTTTACTGGCTTTGCCGTCCTTAAAAACCACGCAGGCCGAAACCGGGTTCGTTCCCTGGATGTTCGAATTGTCGAAACATTCGATATGGCGCGGTTCTTCGGGTAGCCGCAGATCCTTTTTCATCTGGGCCATAATGCGGTTCGTATGCCGGTCGGGATCGACAATCTGGATTTGCTTGAGTTGTTCCATGCGATGGTATTTCGCGTTGCGGATCGACAATTCCAGAATTTGTTTCTTGTCGCCCAGCTGAGGCACGGTGATATTGACTTTTTCACCGAGATCGATCTGAAACGGAACGATGACTTCCTTCAATTTGAGCTCGAAACGCTCCATGATTTCCACAATCCCGATCTCGAGCAGTTCCTCATCCGATTCATCGAGCTTTTTCTTTAATTCCAGCGTATGCGACCGGATGACCGAACCGTGTGAGATCTGAAGGTAATTGATATAAGCGGCGGCTTCGTCCGACACGATCGAAAAAACATCGACATTCGTGATTTTAGGATTCGCCACCATCGACCGCGATTGGTAATTTTCGAGGACGTTGATCTTGTTTTTCATGATCTGCGCTTTCTCGAATTCCATTTCGGATGCGTAAAACTGCATCGCCTTGCGGAATTCGCGTAAACTATCCTTGAAATTGCCTTTGAGGATTTCGCGGATCTGCCCGACGTGGTCCTGGTAAATCTCGAGCGATTCGTGGCCTTCGCAAGGTCCTTTGCAGTTCCCGATATGATACTCGAGGCAAACCTTGAATTTCCCGCTACGGATATTGGCCGGCGTCAGATCGTAATTACACGTCCGCAACGGATACAACTCCTTGATCATGTCCAGGATCGTATAAATCGTCTTGAAACTCGTGTACGGCCCGAAATATTCCGAACCGTCCTTGATCATCTGACGCGTAGAAAAAATCCTCGAAAAGGGCTCGCGCTTGATGCAAATCCAAGGATACGTCTTGTCATCCTTGAGCATCACGTTGAAACGCGGCTGCAATTTCTTGATCATGTTGTTCTCGAGCAGCAACGCATCGCTTTCGTTTTGGACCACGATGTGCTTTATCGTAACGATCTTGCGCACCATGACGTTCGTGCGCCTGTTGTCGTGCTGTTTATTGAAGTAGGACGAGACGCGTTTCTTGAGGTTTTTGGCTTTCCCGACATACAGCAATCTCTCGTCTTTATCGTAATACTGATACACGCCCGGTCGGTCGGGCAAGGTCTGTATTTGCAAGGCGAGAGAAGGAGATTCCATAGTCTGCAAATGTAACGAATCATGAGAAAGGAAAGTATTGGTTATGTGGTGGAAATCTGAATTTTAAGTACTTTTAACAGCCAAAACAACGCTGATGTTCACCAAAAAGGATTTACGTGTCGCCTACAAAA